>Ga0209061_1001136_pt1 | contig 48253 bp, 43 predicted proteins | sample Coa_R1_10_FD_187157 | JGI IMG/M metagenome (GOLD analysis project Ga0209061, IMG submission 187157) | Surface soil microbial communities from Centralia Pennsylvania, which are recovering from an underground coalmine fire - Coalmine... | ecosystem: Environmental > Terrestrial > Soil >...
AAACCCATCTTTCTTTAGAGTGTTTTTATGTTCGACCCCGATGTCATCGCGCTCATTGCGGAAAGAAAGATACAAGAGGCCATCGAGCAGGGCAAGTTCGATAATCTGCCGGGAAAAGGCAAGCCGTTGGTATTGGAAGAGGAGGCGGTCGTTCCCCCACATCTGCGTGTGGCCAATCACGCGCTGCGCAATGTGGGCGCTCTGCCTGAGTGGCTTCAACTGTTGAAAGAGATCGCAACCCTCAAAAGGGAGATAGCCACGCTTCGTGTGCAGCTGATCGCACAAAGCCGACGACGGCATTTTGTCTTGGATTCGGCGCGCGTGCGACCGACCACGCGCGAGGCCTACCTGCAATGGTGCGTTCAGATGCGTGCGCTTTACCGGCAACGCCTCTGCGAGGTGAACCTATTGGTGCTTCGCTTCTCTCTTATAGCGCCATCGTCACAGGTAGATAAAGCCCTTCCCTATCGCGTTGTTGTGGAGATGGAGGCGTTCGACGCCGAGTTCCTTCCCTGTCCTCTGGCGGCCCTCCCCGAGCTGTCTTCGGCAACACCCTGTGAGGAAGCGAGGGCTGACGCTAAGGAGGGCCTGTTGCGCCGCCTTATGCGGATGCGCTACCGCAATCTGCAGAAACCCTCTAAATAGGCAAAAGAGAGCTTAGCATAGAGACCGAGCACTGGCTTATTGGTTTCTCTCTCCCTGTAGGGGGAGGGGGCTGCAGAATGGCGACGCCAAATCCCCCCTCTCATCCCCCTGCACGCGGGGGGAAGCTAGCCCTCCCCTTGTAGGGGGCTTGTAGGGAAGGGGCTTGAAGAGCCGGAGATACGCCTGTCATTTCGCGCCGAATGTGGGATAAACCACTGTCATTTCTCGTGAGATACACACCTGCCATTTCGAGATAAACACCTGTCATTTCGAGCCGATACTACACCTGTCATTTCGAGATAAACACCTGTTATTTCGAGCCGATACTACACCTGTCATTTCGAGCCGAAGGCGAGAAATCTTGACTTTCAATCCCTACCGGTTCTGAGGGGTGGGGTAGGGCTGCGGAGACTGCCGGCTTCACGGTTCTAGAGATAGTTTATACAGCAAGTCTATCTTGTTCGCCCCCTATCTCGTCCTTTCCGTCCTCGCGGACAGCAACGCAGCGGCCAGAGAGATGGGCGATAAAGGAAGTAATTCAGGCCGCTGAGGTGTCGAGTTTATTTTGAATAGGGAAAGGGGGCGGTTATGTTGAGTTTCCGAAGGGAAGGTTATCATAGAAAACTGACAATGAACTTATTGGTCTCCCCTCTCCCCAATGGGGGGAGGGGAAGGGGTGGGGGCTGTAGAGATACACACCTGCCATTTCGAGATAAACACCTGTCATTTCGAGCCGAAGGCGAGAAATCTTGAGTTTCACTCCCCAGCCGTTCTGAGGGCTAGGGTGAGGGGCTGTAAAAGCAAATGGAGAACGTCCTCCTCGGTTAGGAGAGGGTCTCTGTAAAAAAGTCTATCATGGTGTTGTAGAGATGTTCTGCCATGCCCTCTAGGCCATGATGCTTGTCTGGATAGACCATCATACGAAACGTTTTTCCGGCCTGCTGGAGGGCCGCTGCCAGGCGCATGCTGTTTTGAAAGTGCACGTTATCGTCCGCCGTGCCGTGTATCAACAGAAAATGCCCTTCTAACCGGTCGGCATAGGTGATCGGGCTTGAGTGCACATAGCCGTCGGGGTTGTCGGCTGGGCGTCGCATATACCGTTCCGTGTAGATGCTATCATAAAGTTCCCAGTGAGTTACCGGTGCCACCGCAATGGCCGAACGAAACACAGCAGCGCCTCGCAGAATGCAGAGGCTGGCCATATATCCCCCATAGCTCCACCCCCAAATGCCGATGCGCTTCGGGTCTACATAGGGCAGGCTTCCAAGCCATTTCGCCCCGGCGATCTGGTCTTCGACCTCGTAGTGCCCAAGGTTTTGGTAGACGATCTTTTCAAAGTCTCGCCCACGCATGCCCGTACCGCGCCCATCTACCATCGCGCAGAGGTAGCCCTTCGAGGCAAAAAGCTGTTCAAAGCCGTTGCCACCTCCGTAGGCGTCGCGCACTGTCTGTGAGCCAGGCCCTCCATATACCGACATCACCACCGGATAGCGTTTGTTGGGGTCGAAATCGGCCGGTTTAAGGAGAGCCGCGTAAAGCTCTAAACCATCGGGGGTTCGAAAGGTATGAAACTCCCAGCTGCCAAGGGGGATGTTTTTCAGTTGCGACATGGGGTTTTCATGCACGGTGGAAAGCGGGCGCCCACTGGCTTGGTGTAGGGTTATTTTGGGTGGAGAGGCAATGCTGGAAAAGGTATCGAGGTAGTGTTGACCATCGGGAGCAAAGAGAGGAGAGTGGGTGCCGGCCTCGTCGCTCAACTGCATCATCTCACCACCCCCATCTAACAGCACGCTGTAAATATGTCGCTGGGTGGGGTTGGGGCGCGCCGCAGTGAAAAAGGCAATGCGATGAAGAGAATCTAGGCCCACAACGCGGTCTACATCCCAATTGCCGGAGGTGAGCTGGCGCAGAAGAGTGCCCTTAGTGTCGTAGAGAAAGAGGTGCTGATAGCCGATGCGGTCAGAAAGCCAAAGGAACTGATCGGAGTTTCCAACGAAAAAGACATCGCCGGGCGACTCGACCCATGTAGAGGAGACCTCGCTAAAAAGGGTTTTCGTCTCACCGGTAGCCGGGTCGGCCAAAAGCAGATCGATTCGATTTTGATGACGCGGTATCCTCTGCAGAAGCAGCTGGTTTTGGGGCGTCCATTGCATTCGTGCAATATAGATGTCGGGGTCTGAACCGATGGAAACCCAGCGCGTGGCGGGCACGACAGAGCTATCTAGTCCTTCAAGGGCAATAACCCCTATCTTAACCAGAGGATTTGGGTCGCCTGCCTTGGGGTAACGTATGCGCACAGGCTCCATATGCAAGCGGGAATACTGTGGCAGGTCTATTTCCGGCACTTGGGTTTCATCTATCTGATAGTAGGCTATATAGCGGCCATCCGGTGAGAAGGCCCAGCCATCCACAAGGCTCAGCTCCTCTTCATAGACCCATCCAAACCGCCCATTGTAGATAAAGGGCGCTGCGGTATCTGTTAGGCGAAACTCCTTGCCGGAGGCGCACTCCAAAAGGTAGATGTCGCCCCGGCGCACATAGCCGATGTGCTTGCCATCGGGGGCCCACTTCACTCCGTAGTGCTCTTCGGAAGAGGCCAGTACCCGTTCCATTTTGCCGGACGGAATGTCGTAGATAAAGACCTCTTTGTCGCCACGATCCGAGCGCCAATGGGGGATACGAGCAAAAAGCAACCGGCTTTCATCCGGCGCCCACTGATAGCCCACAATCGCCAACGTGCGCGCCTCGTTCTCTCCAGAAACCGAGACTTTGAGGGCTTCTGGAGGCACCACCATCTTTCGCTCTCCGGTGGTGATGTCGTAGAGCCACACGGTGGTAGTGGTGGAGTCGGGCGCATTGTCTAAAAAACTAAAACGGCGGCCATCTCGTAGCCAGTGGGGCTGACGCAGCACGCTGGCCTCGAAGATCCGTTCGCGCGTTATGGCCTCTAACGTGAGTACGGGTGCGTTCGTCTCTGCCACAAAATCTCCTCCTCTATTCCCTGCTATATTTTACTTATGCCTCTCTCTTTCCTGCAGATATCCAAACTCTCCAGCTGCCGAAAGAGCCGGGGCGAGAAGTCTGCCGATTTCTGCAATGCCCCACTTCCGCTCAAGGGTACCCCCTACAGCCCCTCACCCTCCCCCCATCAGGGAGAGGGCATCTGGCTGTGAGTCCCTCAAGGCCAACGCCCTTCCCCTTAGAACTGGTGGGAATGGAAACTTAAGATTTCTCGCCTTCGGCTCGAAATGACAGGTGTAGTATCGGCTCGAAATGACAATCGTATCGTCGGCTCTTCAAGCCCTCATCCCCCCGCCCCTCAAGGCCGACACTGGGGTCCCCAGAAAATCCTGCGATTTTCTGGGGAAGGACGCCCTTCCCCTCCTCCAATTTGGGAGAGGGGAGATTAGCAAAAGGGGCACGGCCATCGTGCCCCTACCGGCGGTTTCCTTATAGTTAGCTTCCTTTTGGAAACCAACCATAACCGCCCCCTTTCCCTATTCAAAATAAACTCGACACCTCAGCGGCCTGAATTACTTCCTTTATCGCCCATCTCTCTGGCCGCTGCATTGCAGTCTGCCTCTCAAGGCCCCCACCCCCCCGCCCCTCCCCCTATCAGGGAGAGGGGAGACCAGCAAGTTCATTGGCGGTTTCCTTTGATAACCTTTCCTTTGGAAACTCAACACAACCGCCCCCTTTCTTCAATAAGTAAGACACCATGAACGCCTCAGCGGCCTGTGTCGTTTCCTTCAAAGCCCATCTCTCTGGTCGCTGCGTTGCTGTCTGCAAGACGAAAGGAGGGGATAGGGGGCGAACAAGATAGGCTTTGCTCTATGGATTGGCTCTAGAACCGAAGCCATTGGCAGTTTCTTCAGCCTCGCCCTTTCCCCTCAGAACTGGTGGAGATTGAGACTCAAGATTTCTCGCCTTCGGCTCGAAATGACAGGTGTTTATCTCAAAATGACAGGTGTGTATCTCACGAGAAATGACAGTGGTTTATCCCACATTCGGCGCGAGATGACAGTTGTAGTATCGGCTCGAAATGACAGTTTTTCATCTCATCTTCGGCTCGAAATGGCAGCCGTATCGCCAGTTCTTCAAGGCCGACGCCCTCCGCCTCAGCGGCCTGATTCACTTCCTTAATCCCTATCTCTCTGGCCGCTGCTGTGCCGTTTGCTAAGACCGCTGCAGTGCTGTCCGCGAGGACGAAAGGAGGGGATAGGGGCCGAGCGAGAAAGACTTGCTCTATAAACTACCTCTAGAATCGTGAGGCTGTCGGCCTCTACGTCAGGCCTGGTTTGTCGGCTTTTGCTTACTGCAAGGAGTTGGCAACGGTGGCGAACTCACCGGGGGTCAGATGACCAATATAGATGATGGCAATGGTGCTGCCGTCGGGAGCACGTTGAAGCCATCGTGCCCCAACACCTCGCAGCATGGGAGGCGGGCCATAGCGCGCCCGTGGGTTGGGGCGCAGCACGCGCCGCTCGGTGAGGCTAAAGTAGTTAAGGCCCCGACTGTAGCGCAGTACCACACTCGGGTTGCTCGGAGTGTCGGAAAGCCAGATGCCGCTTAACACGTAGCCTTCCGGCAGCTGGGTGGGCTTAAGAATGGGGAAGGGCACATGGGGTTGGGCCTCCTCAATGCTGCGAAACTGCGGGCGCTCGGAGGGAAAGAGCGGCTTCACGTCGGCTGCGCGCGGTAAACTCGCCGGCGAGAACATTTGTGGGGTTACGCCCGCCTCCGGCCCAATAGCTATATTCACCATATAGGTGGCCGAGATCATCCCACGGGCGTTCCAAACCTCCTTGCGCAACACAATGCCCGTTTGGCGGTCAATCCAGAACTTGCGTTGTGGAATGCCCATCGGTTGTCCGGGCACATTTTCCAAAATGGTTACAATGGCACAATCGCGTCCGGCAACGTTCTCCTCTCCGGTCACCACCGCCTGCAGACGGCCGCTGCGAATGCCCTGCACCAGTTGGCGTATCTCCTTCTGTTCCTGGTTTGTCGGCAAGGTCGCCACATCAAGTCGGTGTGCACGAGCGTGATAGTCAAAAAAGTGCCCGGGTAGAATCAGCATAATGTCGCCGGCGAACTGCGGTGGGGCGAGATACTGTATGCGAATGCGTCCGTGAGTATCGGCCCAAATCTGCTGTTCGGAGTATCTATCGCCGATCTGTGTGCGTTGTAAACCGGAATAGTCGGCGCTTGGGTGAAACATCTGCTTAAGGAGCGCGATGGCTTGCTGGTCTACCTGGCGCGACGGCTTGCCCACAGGCCGAAAGCGGGGTGGGGTACCTTTGAGGCGCCGGTATTGGGGCGCACGATAAGGCCTTTGCGCAGTGGCCGGCCCATAGAACGGCAGGAGGCTGCCTAGAAGGACTAGGAGGGCCAGCGCAAAGGCACCACGCCAGAGCCAACAGGCGCCCTTTATTAAAGAGAGCGGACCCAACGGCCCGCTCCCCACACGGTTCCGTGAATGTGTATGGGGGATGGCCATCGCTGCTACTCCGAACCGTTCCCTTCGCTATCTAGGCTTAGTGGAGCTGCGAGGCGCTCCGCGGTGGGGTCGTCTAACGGGTCGCCGGCTGCGGTAGCCACATGGCGTTCCAAAGCCTGCTGCAAATGCGCGGCCGTGTTGGTGCCATTTGTGGTGTTAGACGAGGATGTGGAGGTAGGCCGTCCCACCACGAAGAACAGTAAAAGCCCCACGGCGGCCAACCCGGCCCCTACAAGAGAGACTCGGCGCAGACTCAGGACGTTCCGTAGCGCCAGCCACTCGTCGCGCCAACGTGCCAACAAGGAACGCTGTGCTTGGGGCACGGGGCCAAGCGCATCGAGCTGGGCGTGCAGTTTCAGCATAAAATCGTCGGGCGTGCTGCGGCGTTCCACCGAACGCAGCGCACCTACCAAAGCCTTCATCTGTTGCGCCTGCGCCGCACATGCACGACAATCGGCGAGATGGCGCTCTACCTCCCATGTTTGGCGGGCCGAGAGGGTTCCATCGGTGTAATCCGATAAAAGCCCCTGAATCCGTTCACAGTCTCGATTATCCCAATTGGCAAAAGGTCTATTCATTTTGTTACGATCCCCCATCCTTTACCCAAATCGATCTTACCCAACCTATACCGCTATGTTCAAATAAGGCTCTAGCTTTCGCCGAAGCACCGCGCGGGCGTTAAAAAGGCGAGACTTTACCGTGCCCAACGGACAGCCGGCAATGGCGGCGATCTCTTCATAGGAAAGCCCTTCCACATCGTAGAGCAGCACCACCATGCGCAGCTTTTCGGGCAGCTCTTGAAGGGCTTTCTCCAACTTTTCACCTAGCTCTTTGTTCAGCAAAAGCCGTTGCGGATCGAAGGTGGCGTCGGGAATGTCGCGCTGAAGGCCCTCTTCTTCCTCTTCATTGTCTGGCGAAAGCGAGGTGACCAGCCCTTGAGTGCGCTTCGCGCGGCGGCAATGATCGATGCAGAGATTGGTAGCAATGCGAAAAAGCCAGGTATTGAGGCTGGCTCGGCTCTGGAAGGAGTGCAAGCTCAGATAGGCGCGCACAAAGGTTTCCTGAGTAAGGTCTTCCGCATCTGTTGCATTACGCACCATGCGATAGACGTAGTTGTAGACCTTATCCTTATAGCGCAAGACGATCTCGTTGAAGGCGGCTCGGTCGTTGGCCTTTGCGCGCTGTACCAGCGCCGTATCTGCGTGCATAACACTCCCCACTGCCGTCATTACCGGTTCACTCCCGTTCCAATTCCAGTGCGTTGTCTCTATAGCTTTAGACGTGAGGGATGCCGGATTGTTCAGCTTTTTATAGTGATGTTGGCGATGGCTTTTTGGGCTGCAAACTGCTCGGCTTCGATATAGGTGCCCGTTTGGAGGCCTAACGTGGTGATCTGCTCGCGCACACGGGGGTGCAGCAGCGCATGCAGCTCCACATCCTCCATCGCAGGCGTTTGCAACCCCTTCGGCAGCTTCTTGGCGTAGTTGGTGCCCGGATGAAAGTAGATTTCGTTGGTGGCACCGCCTAATCGTTGCAGCAGCCTCACCACATAGTCGAGATGCATATTGCCGCTTTGCAGTTGGCCATAGACGCGATCGCAATAGAAGAAGGACGGCTGTCGATCATTATCGGCAAAAACGGAATGAAGTACATGGAGGGCACGACGTCGCAGGAGCCTGAGAAAAAGAGCCGCTCCGATGTTGAGATTCAGTCGGTCACCACCGCTGCACCAATGCGCGAGGAACTCCTCGAAAGGGAGGCGAATGCGGTAGATGCCATAAGCACGACATAAGGAGAGAAAAGGGGTAAGCACGGCGGGGTGGAGATGCATATGCTGGTGACCGTCCACATGAGACCAAGGCAGTCCGGTGGCGGCGAAGCGGGCGAACTGCGCCTCCATTTCCTTGTAAAGCTCTTTCTGGGCGGCTTTCGAGAAGGCATATCGCAGACCGACGCGAAGCGGGTCGGCCCCAAAACGCCCGTTGGAGTTAACGAGATGTGGGATAGAGTTGGGTGGCAGCAACGCGTGATCGCAAGAGACCACAATATGCAGTCCTACGCCCAATGTAGGGTGGTTTTGGGCCATTTGAACCGCCTCATGGAAGCCCGGTTCGGCCACCATGAGGCTGGCGCTGGTAAGAACCCCCTGTGTGTGGGCGCGCAACACGGCGGCGTTTACACGAGGGCTTAAACCAAAATCGTCGGCATTAAGAACGAGAAAACGTTGCACCAAAGGCCCTCGATGGGCGGCATTTAGGCCTGAGAGGCGGAGGGGGTGGACTTCGTTTCACGCTCGCGTTGCCGCACCTGTTCCTTGCGCTCTTTTAGATAGTTAAAGAACTCGCGTCCCTCCCGTAGGCGACGTACAAACATCTGCCGATCGGTAAGCATTTCGGCCACGATGCGTGCGATGGGGCCGGGGCGGAAGTAGAACTGACGATACATGCGCTCCACAGCGTCCTCGATCTCGGCGGCGGACATGGTCTCATACTGAAGGGTGGCCACTTGGATGCCGGAGCCGGCCACCAGGCTATCTCGCGCGATCCAGCCGTTGGCGATGGCTTGGTCGTAAAGCTCGGTACCGGGGTAGGGCGCTGCAATAGAGACCTGAATGGTGTGGGGGTCTAGCTCTTTGGCAAAACGAATGGTCTCCTCTACGGTCTCTTTGGTCTCTATGGGCAGCCCAATGATGAAGGTTCCGTGCACCTTGATGCCCAACTTCTTACAGTTCTTCATAAATTCGCGGGCCATCTCCAGCTTGATGCCCTTTTTAATGCGGTTGAGAATCTGTTGGTTGCCGCTTTCAAAACCCACCAGCAGCAGGCGCAGCCCGTTATCCCGAAGCTGTTTGAGGGTATCGTAGTCCACATGGGCGCGGGCATTGCAGCTCCACGTTAGCTTAAGCCGCTTCATATGCTTGCTGATCTCCACTGCACGGGCGCGGTCTATGGTGAAGGTGTCGTCGTCAAACATATATTCGCGCACCTTGCTGCCCCAAATGGCTTTGGCCATCTCCATTTCACGCCCCACAACCTCCGGGCTTTTCGCACGGTATTTGTGGCCCCCAATGGTTTGAGGCCAAAGGCAGAAAGTGCATTTGGCGGGGCAGCCGCGGCCGGTATAAAACGAGATATAGGGATGGAGGAGGTAGCCGATAAAGTATTTGGTGATGTCGAGGTTTTCTGCGTAGACGGGGAAGACGGAGGGCATCTTATCCCAATCCTCTATTAGCTCGCGGTCGGGAGTTCGGCGGAGCGTGCCGTCTGGCACGCGCCAAGACAGCCCTTTTATCTCCTCCCAGGGTTTGCCCTGCGCGAGTTCAAGGCAGGTATAGTCGAACTCGTGTCGGCATACAAAATCAATCACAGGGTTTTCTCGGAGGGTCTGTTCCGGCAGCACGGCCACATGGGCGCCGATGAAGCCAACTTTAAGGTCGGGGTTCTGCTCTTTCATGCGGCGGGCGCACTCTACGTCGTTGGGCAGGGAGGGTGTGCTGGTGTGCATGATAACGAGTTCATAGTCCTTAGCGATCTTCAGCACATCCTCCACGGTGATGCCGTGTGGGGGAGCATCTATGAGCTTGCTGCCGGGGACAAGGGCGGCCGGTTGGGCTAGCCAGGTTGGGTACCAAAACGAGGTGATCTCGCGTTTGGCCTGGTATCGCGATCCGGCACCACCATCGAAACCCTCAAAGGAGGGTGGGCTAAGGAACAACGTCTTCTTCACGGTAGTCGCTCTCTCCTCTTCATCCCAAAATAGAAACCTTCACTCTAACTAGGATACCCTCAAGAGCGGTCGAAGCGCAACGAAGCCGGTCTGTTCGCCTGCAAACGCGGCTAAGGGGCCGATTCCATCGAAGCTTTCCATTCATCGTGAAGTGCCTATTCCAGAAAAAGGAAGGCTAGCAGGCTGAAACCCCGCTAGCCCTATAAAATCGACAGGAGGGAACCTTCTTCTCCAATTCAGGTGCCATCGTCTATTCTATTTTGCGTTAGGATCGATCTTTTCTGTTTGCTGATGCTGTACAATCCACGGTTCAAGCGCTTTCGCAATGGCCAGTTCTACGGCACGCTGCTCGTGCGGCGTTTTGGGGCCACCGCTCACCACCGTGAAGAGCGAGCTAATAAACAACGTTCCGAGTGCCTTCAGCACGTCCTCTTTTGCCGTATCATAAAAACATAGCAAGGAGACCCCCTGCGTTTACGCGGGGGAGGAATTGCTATCCGCATTCCCCCGATTGTCGGGAGCAATCGTGGCGTCACAATAACTCATCGCACTCCTTTCCGCTTTCACTGGTAAGTAGAGAGTATTTGTGGTATAGTACTCTCGATAAACAAAGATTATCCAAAAGAAGGGCAAGGTGGTGAAAGTCACGTTGCGTCTGAAGCTGTATAGAGACCCTGCCACCGAAACGGCTCTGCGGGAGACGCTCTTGCAGTTTACCGACTGCTTCAACGCTGTCTGCCGTTACGGGTGGGACAATAACGAGCGCAACGGAACCCGACTGCACCAGGCAACCTACAAGCCCCTTCGGCAAGCGCATCCTGACCTGCCCTCCCAGTTGGTGGTGTCCGCCCGAATGAAGGCCACCGAAGCACTCAAATCTGTTGCGGAGCGCAAAAAACAAAGACGCTCCGTTACCTGCCCGCAGTCCGCCCTTTGCCCCGTGCGCTATGATGCGCGTTCGTATTGGGTGCGCCTTCAAGACGGCTATGCCTCTCTTGCCACCACACAAGGTCGTGTTTGTGTTACCTTCCGCCTGTGTGACTACTACACTCGTTACGCCCACTGGAAGCCCTGCTCGGCAGACTTGTGTTTTCGTGACGGTGCCTTTTACCTGCACGTGGTGGTGGAAGCCGACGCGCCTGAACCTGTTTGTGAAGGGGTTCTTGGTGTTGACCTGGGCATCGTGGAACTCGCTACCGATAGTAACGGCAATACCTATTCGGGCGAAGCCGTAAAAGTCGTTCGCCGCCGTCTCAAGCGCCTCCGTAGTCTGCTTCAAAAGCGGGGCACCAAGAGCGCGAAACGGCATTTGAAGAAGATTCGCGCCAAACAGTCTCGGTTTGTTAAGAACACCAATCACGTTGTTTCTAAATCCCTCGTTCGTACTGCAGTACAATCGCGAAAGGCACTCGCTCTGGAAGACCTCCGTTGTCTTCGCGACAGAGCAGAAACGGTTTCTCGCGAAATGCGATGGCTCCTCGGTAACTGGGCATTCCTGCAACTGCGTCAATTTATCGCCTATAAAGCCGAGGCGGCAGGAGTGCCTGTTGTGTTGGTTGACCCGCGCAACTCGTCTCGCACCTGTTCTGTATGCGGCTACTGCGCCAAAGCCAACCGTAAGAGCCAGAGCAGCTTTCGATGTCAAGAGTGTGGCTTTGAGGCGAATGCTGATTTCAATGCGGCGGTAAACCTCAAAGCACGGGGCGAATGTTCAGACGCCCTATTGTGTCGGTCGGAGGCACACGCTTCCAATCAGGCACAAGCCCCTGTGCTTTAGCCAGGGGTATCTGACCCATGGCCAAGTCGTGAACGTCCAAGGCGACCACGCGATTTTTCACGTCTACAATACGAAAGCTCACCGTGCAGGTGGATTTGGTTTTCGGCCCCAAACCCACCCAAATGCTTCGTGAATGCCAAGAGGCCATAGGCGCCATCACCCAGTCTGCTCCTAAGGCCATGCCTACGCGAAGCATGGAGGCCGGAGAGGGCATAAAGTCAAACTTTGGATCGTACTCCTCACTGTTTGCTTGTAGCCAAGCTGCCGTGGTGCGCGCTTCCGATATCTCTTCGATGCCCATTTTATTCAGCAGCTTGTGAAGAAAGCTCTGAGCGGTCTCACGGGAGGTTTTTGTCCCCCACTGAAACGTCCACGGCAGCACCGCAATTTTTTCCACTTGAACCGATTTGACATCGGGGGTAGCGGTAATGGGGATGGGAGTGCCTGTTGTGGTTGTTGGGTTCTCCGCAGGAGGGTTTGCCAAAGACACGGCAGCGATAAAGAGGAAGCCGGTGGCCCCAATGGCCGCTCTTACTTTCTTAAAGACTTGAAAACGTTTCATCCTGATCTCCTTCTTAAGGTAGGTTGTGTGGGTGAGGTTATCGAGTGACCTCTGTAATTACAATGTGTTCGGCGCCCAAAAAAGAGGAAAATCGAGGCCTAAGGTGCTAAATTGTTAGGAAAAGGTTGCGAAGCCGCCGTAAAGAAGGTAAGACTCTTTGGGCCTCACGCTGTGAGGCCTTGCTAGCCGGTAAAGGAGCCTTTGGAGAAAGATGCCGATAGAAGAGGTTTATGTCCCTCAGATGGGTGAGGGACTGCAAGAGGTTGTTATCATTAAGTTGCATAAGCAGCCGGGCGATGTCGTGAAGCGAGACGAGCCTTTCTATACGATGGAGACCGATAAAGCCTCCCTCGAAGTGGAGTCGCCCTACGATGGCGTGTTGCGTGAGTGGCTGGCGGAGGAGGGGGCTGTGCTGCCTATCGGTGCTCCTATTGCCCGCATCGAGGTGCTCGCCGCGGCGGCCACATCCTCTACTGGCCTAGAGGGGAAGGGTATCGGCCTTGAGAAACAACCATTACCCTCTGTGACGATTCCACCCCGTACGCGCGCCTACTGCAAAGAACGTGGCATCTCCGAAGAGGAGATGCGCCGCATCCCCACACCCACCGGAAAGCTGTTGCCGGAGCATGTGGATGCCTACCTGCAAGCAAAGCAGCTTCAGCCGTCGGCTGGAACACACGACATTCCTGCGGAAGATGACTACACCGATCGCCCTCTTAGTGTGCGCCAACGCACCTTCATTCACCGGCTGTTGCGTAGCCAGCAGACGGTGGTGCCCGCGTCGGCGAGGCGCATTGTGGAGTGGGGGCGCATTCGGCGCTTCGTAGACCGCCTACGGGCGGAAGAGGAGCTTAGCGACGATCCTGCCGAGAAGGCGTTAAAGCCCACCGCCTTCCAAACGTTTGCCTACTGCGTGGCACAAGCGCTCAAAGAGCATCCGCGATTCCGCTCTACCCTCGTTGGAGAGGCCACCGTGCGCGAGTACCGGCACGTCAATCTCGGTATTGCCGTGGCCTTGCCGGAGGGCGAACTGGTGACGGCGGTGGTGTCCAAAGCGGATACCCTATCGTTCGCCGACTTCCTACGCGTGGCTCAGGAGCGCATTGAAAGGGCACGCGGTGGCGAAGACCAGGCCGCCGAGACAACGCAGTTTCTCTTGAGCTATCTGGGCCCTTACGACATTCTCGATGCCACGCCTGTTTTGGTGGCCCCGTCGGTTGGGGTGCTGTTCATCGGCTCGGCCTACATGCTGGAAGGAAAACAGGTAGCCAATATCTCACTTACCTTTGACCATCGCGTTGTTCAAGGAGTAGATGCCGCGCTGTTCCTACAAACCATCGCCCGCAACGTCGAGGCCGTTGAGGAGATAGTGCTATGAACCTTGCTCAAAAGCTTAGCCGCTATGCCGACCGATTAACCTACGAACTTTTGCCGCCGGAGACCGTTCATGCGGTGAAGCGCCATCTCATAGATACTTTGGGGTGCGCTCTGGGCGCCTACAACAGCGAACCGGCCTCTATTGCACGTTCGGTGGCAGGTACCGTCAGCAGCGCCTTGCCGGCCACCGTGATCGGCGCCGGCCTGAGCAGTTCGCCGGAGATGGCCGCCTTTGCCAATGGGGTCGCCTTTCGTTACCTGGACTATAACGATACCTATCTCTCTAAGGAGCCGGCGCACCCCAGCGATAACTTCGCTGCCGTGCTTGCCATCGCCGAACCGATGGGGCGCACCGGCAAGGAGTTGATCGTCGCCGCGGTTTTGGCCTACGAGATTCAATGCCGTCTGTGCGACGCTGCCTCCATTCGGGCACGCGGCTGGGACCATGTGACCTACGGCTCGTTCTCAACGAGTTTGGCTGCCGGAAAGCTTCTGCATCTCAATCAGGAACAACTAACCCATGCGCAGGCCATCGCCGCCGTCTCGCATAATGCGCTGCGCCAAACCCGTGTAGGAACCCTCTCGCACTGGAAAGGGTGTGCCTTTGCCAACGTAAGCCGCAATGGGGTTTTTGCTGCCTTGTTGGCGCGCCACGGTATGACCGGCCCTTCTGACATCTTTGAAGGGGAGATGGGGTTTTGGAAGCAGATATCTGGGCCTTTTACCCTGCCGCTGCCCGATCCGCCCGCCCCTCCCTTCAAAATTCAAGAGGCCTGCATCAAGTTCCACCCCGCCGAATACCACGCGCAGAGCGCCATAGATGCCGCCCTGGCGTTGCGACCGCAGATCGGCTCGATGGAAGCCATCGAAGGCATCACGATTTCGACCTTTCGCGCCGCTGCAGAGATCATCGGCAGTGAGCCGGCAAAGTGGCACCCCACCACCCGCGAAACCGCCGACCACAGCTTGCCCTACTGTGTAGCCGTGGCCTTAAAGGAAGGGCAGGTAACGCTCGACTCGTTCGATGCGGCCCATCTCAATGACCCCGTGCTGCACGAGCTTACCCAAAAGATCGTCGTAGAGGTGGATTCGGCCCTCGATGCCCGCTATCCGGAGGGCATTCCGAACCGGTTGCGGGTTCGTCTGCGGGATGGGCGTGTGTTGGAAGAGGAGGTGACTTTCCCCAAAGGGCACGCGCGTAATCCCTTAACCGATGAGGAGGTCGAGGCGAAGTTCCGCCACCTGGCCTCCCCCGTTCTTTCGGAGGAGCGTATCGAGAGGGTGCTGAAACGATGCTGGAATCTCGAAAACGAGACCGATCTCAGCGGCCTTCTGGCCCTATTGACGGTTGAAAGCCTATGACGCTCTCGCCTGGTGCGCAGCTACGTGCGCGACTTAAGAAAGGTCTGCTGGTTTTGCCCGGCGTGTTCAATGCGATTACGGCGTTGCTGGCCGAGCAGGTCGGCTTTGAGGCGCTGTACCTCAGCGGGGCCGGGGTAACCAACAGCCTTCTCGGCATGCCCGACATGGCCCTCCTCACCCTCACGGAGATGGCACAACAGGCGCGCTATGTGGCCCGTGCAGTGAAGCTGCCCGTTGTGGCCGACGCGGATACAGGATACGGGGAGGCACTGAATGTTGTTCGTACGGTGGAGGAGTTCGAGCAGGCCGGTTTGGCCGGGCTGCACTTGGAAGACCAGGTGGCCCCGAAGCGATGCGGCCATCTTGACGGAAAACAGGTGATTCCGGCAGAAGAGATGGTGAAAAAGATCCGCGCGGCCGTTCGGGCGCGCTCCGACCCCGACTTTTTCCTTATTGCCCGCACCGATGCGCGCTCCGTGAACGGTCTTGAGGATGCCATCGTACGGGCACAACGCTATCTGGAGGCGGGTGCCGATGCCATTTTTCCCGAATCGTTGGAGAGCCGAGCGGAGTTCGAAACTTTTGCCAAGGCGGTTTCAGCCCCCCTCATGGCCAACATGACGGAGTTCGGCAAAACGCCCTATCTTCGTGCCCAGGAGTTTGCCGAGATGGGCTATGCGATGGTGATTTTCCCTATGACAGCCTTTCGCGTGATGATGCACGCGGCTCGCGAGGCGTTGCACATGCTGAAAGAGACCGGTACACAACAAGGCCTGATCGACAGAATGCAGACCCGCAAAGAGCTTTATGAGTTGCTGCGCTATGCGGATTACGAGCGCCTCGATAGAGAGATCGCCGAAGGCGATAGATAAAAAGCGACGGCCTTTGCTTAGGCGTAAACGAAAGGTAGAGCGCGAAGAGATCGAGTAGGTATAATCTCCTGGCGCACTTTTAAGACTGCCGTTGGCGTAAGAAAGAAGTAGGCAACTGTTGGGGATGCGGAGGCGAAAGGGAGCGTAGATTATGTCGGAAGCGACGCGGCACAAGCTGAAGGCGGCCCTGCTTTCGGTGCTCACAAGCGGACTTCTCACCGTGCTAAAGCTTCTTGTGGGGCTACAGAGTGGTTCTGTGGGTGTCCTCTCCGAATCGCTGCATTCCGGCACCGATCTGCTGGCAGGCTGCATTGCCCTCTTTTCGGTTGTCACCTCCGACCGCCCTCCCGATAAAGAGCATCCCTATGGGCATGGAAAACTAGAAAGTCTCGCCAGCCTCTTCGAGGGAGGCCTTATTCTTTTGGGGGCGTTTTGGGTGGGGCGCGAAGCATGGCAACACCTCCTTCACCCGGCAACCCTTCATCCGGCAACGACCGCCGCCCTAGCCGTGATGGCTCTTTCAACCCTCTCCGATCTCGGAGCGTCGGCCTACCTCAAACGTACGGCTCGCAAAACCGATTCGCCCGCGCTGGCCGCCGATGCCCTTCATCTGTCTTCGGATGCTCTTGCCTCCGCAGCGGTTCTTGTCGGTCTCGTGCTGGTGCGCCTTACCGGCTGGCAGCGACTTGACAGCCTCTTAGGGCTGGCCATCGTAAGCTGGATCGTCCTTACCGCCTTCAAACTCTGGTGGGAGGCCTTCCAACTGCTCATGGATACCCGCTTGCCCGAACAGGAGGAGGCGGCTATTCGCCGCATCCTAGAGGCAGACTCGCGCGTCCTAGGGTATCATAAGCTTCGTACGCGAAAGATGGGCTCCCGACGCGACGCGGATGTGCATGTGCAGATAGAAGATGAATGTAGCCTGGTGGAGGCGCACGCGCTTACGGAAGAGCTGGAGGACCGCATTCGTGCCGCCCTGCCCTCGATCCACATCAATATCCACATCGAGCCGTACCATATGGAGATAGCCCACCAACGCAGTGCCCATCAGCAGGATGCAGACCGGGCCTCACAACAACAGTATCTGCGTCTTGAAGCAGAGACCAATCGAACAAAAGAATAGACTTTATGCGACACGGGTTCCTTTTTATACATCATCTGTTTCTGCTCATTCGCCTGCTCCCATGGCGCCTTATTCATCTAGCGCTCTCGCTCGGTGCCCTTGTGATATGGGCGGTGGCCTTAGGGCTGCTGGTTTGGGGCCGAAAGTTCTATCGCCAACTCTCCTCCATTCTTTTCACCAAAGAGGAGATGGAGCATCTCCCCACGCTCTCTATCCTCGTTCCCGCCTGCAACGAGGAAGCCACCATCGAGCGCGCCATGCGAAGCCTGCTTGCTTTAGACTATCCTTGTTTCGAGATCGTGGCGGTGAACGATCGCTCTACCGATGCCACCGGCTTCATTCTGGAGCAACTGGCCAAGGAGGACCCTCGGCTGCGTGTGTTTCACGTGGATCGTTTGCCAATGGGGTGGCTCGGCAAAAACCATGCCCTTCATGTGGCCAGCGCCCAAGCGAAAGGCGAGTGGCTGCTCTTCACCGATGCCGATGTCGTGTATGCCCCTCAAACGCTTCGTAAAGCGGTGGCCTACGCCCGCCGCCGCCAGATTGACCACCTCGTTTTGGCCCCACGATGTGAAACCCATGACTTCTGGGAGCGGCTGTTTGTAAGCTATTTTAGCCTCATGTTCAGCTTTCGCACACGCCCTTGGGCTTTAGCCGATGCACGCAGCAGCGCCTATGTGGGGCTGGGAGCTTTTAATCTTGTGCGGGCGGAAGCCTATCGCCGTTTTGGTGGCCATAAGGCCCTTGCCATGGAGGTTATTGACGATGTGAAGCTCGGCAAAATGATTCGCGCCTACGGCTTTCGGAGCGCCCTCATGCAAGGCAGCGATCTCATCTCCGTGCGCTGGGTGGTGGGGCTGCGCGGCATTGTGGATGGGCTTACGAAAAACGCCTTTGCCGGCTTCGATTTCAATTTGCCGCTTACCTTCGGCTCGAGCCTGCTGCTTATCTACATTGCGCTCTATCCGCTTCTGGCGCTGATGCTGCCGGGCCATCTTACCCATCTGTTTGGACTGGGCAGCCTTGTCGCAATGATGCTGGGGGCGCGAACCACCCGCGCCGTTTCCGGCGCCGGGCCCGAATATGGACTTGGCTATCCGCTGGCAGCGCTTTTGCTGGTCTACGTCATTCTGCGCTCCACCTGGTGGACTTACCGCCAAAATGGCGTGGTTTGGCGCGGCACGCTCTATCCTCTCGATGAGTTGCGACGTGGCGTGGTGTAACGCAGGCGGGGAGTTTTAGGCGCATGTCGGAACTGGCAAAACTTGAAACCGAAGCCCGAAACCCCGCCACCTTTGACCTCGATAGGCTTGAACCTCTGGCGCTTGTGGAGGCTCTGCACCGCGAAAACTACAAAGTGGCCGAGGCGGTTGAGCCGCTGCTGCCGCACATCGCTCAACTGGTGGAGATCGTCGCCCAACGCCTCGCAAACGGGGGACGGCTGTTCTATGTGGGTGCCGGCACGAGCGGCAGGCTGGGCGTGCTCGATGCCAGCGAGTGCCACCCCACCTTTGGAGTGCCTCCGGAGATGGTTCAAGGCATTATTGCTGGCGGCCCAAAAGCCCTTACCACACCGGTTGAAGGAGCGGAGGACGATAGGGAGGCAGGGGCCGCCGAAATACGTGCACGCGGTGTAGGGCCGCAGGATGTGGTGGTGGGCATCGCCGCCAGCGGTCGCACCCCCTTTGTGATCGGTGCGCTCGAAGCGGCTCAGGCAAGCGGAGCCGTTACCGCCGCCGTTGTGAACGTGCGCGAGGCCGCCATGAGCCGCTACGCCCATTTTACCCTGGCGGCAATTACCGGCCCCGAAGCGCTTACCGGCTCCACGCGTCTGAAAGCCGGCACGGCACAGAAGATGATCCTCAACCTCATCACCACCGGTGCCATGGTGCGTATGGGCAAAGCCTATCAGAACCTCATGGTAGATCTTAGGGCGACCAATACGAAGCTGCGCGATCGGGCTATTCGCATCGTTGTTGAGGCCGCCGGCACCGATAGAGAGCAGGCGGAGCGAGCGCTAGAGGCCTGTGACTGGGAGTGTAAAACGGCCATCGTGATGCTCCGTAGCTGTGTGGATGCTGCCACCGCAAGAGCGCGTCTTCAAGCCGCCGGCGGGCGGGTGCGTGAGGCGCTGGGCGAGTGATATTCCGCACCTGATGTAACTAAGAGGCACCGGTAGGCAACTATTTGGGTATTATAAGCCCAAAAGAGAGGCTTTTTGCACTTGTCTTCTAGGCAGTTGCCATAACGAAAGGAAGCAAAGGTGTCGGGCTGGGTGCCGGTGTCGAAAGAGCTGTTCCATGCGCCGACTTTAGAGGTTGCTAGGCGCCTCCTGGGGATGTTATTGATCCGGCGAGAGCCAGAAGCCCTGCTCATTGGGCGCATCTGTGAGGTGGAGGCCTATACGCAGGAAGACCCCGCAAGTCACTCTTATCGTGGCCTGACGGATCGTAACCGCTGGATGTTTGGGCCTGCAGGGCATGCCTATGTGTATCGAATCTACGGCGTTCATCACTGCTTCAACGTAGTTACAGGTGAGGAAGGGGTAGGGGAGGCCGTGTTGATACGCGCCGTCGAGCCGCTTTGTGGGCAGGAACAGATGGCGCTTCGCAGGCGTCTAAGCGAGAAAGGCGTTGTTCTGTCGGAACTGCTTACGCAAAAGCGGTGGCTGCGCGCGCTGTGCAGCGGTCCTGCACGCCTATGTGAGGCCTTCGGAATCGACACCACCTTCAACGGAGTGGACTTGATGAACCCGCAAAGTCCGCTCTTTTTGGCCAAAGAGCGCCAGACGGAGGTAGCCCACGCGCCCATCATCGCTACATGTCGAGTAGGGATCACGCAGGGACGTGATCGGCCATGGCGTTTTTTGTGGGGCGACAGTCCGTTTATATCGCGTCCCCTAAAGCGGGAAGAGAGAGAAGCCCTATGTTAAACACGATGTTGGTTGCACCACCCTGGTGGTTTGCGTTACTCTTGATGGCGCTCTGCGCCGGTTTGGCGTGCTGGTTGCGCCTGCTATCGTGGGATGGGGCGATCGCGGCCACCCTATGTGGCACTATCATCTACGGGGATGGGGGGGCACGGGCGATTTGGCCTCTGCTCGCCTTTTTCCTCAGCGCTTCCCTTCTCTCTAAATGGGCCAAGCCGAAAGCGCGTCTCTACAGCGTAGCGATGGGGGTAAAAGGGGAGCGGCGCGATGCAGCTCAGGTGCTTGCAAATGGAGGTATTCCCACTCTCATAGCCCTCTATTTTCATTTCTATGCGCGTCACCATCTTCCTGCCTATCGGCTTGAGGCCGTCCAACTGCTTTTTCTTAGCAGCATCGCGGCGGTAAACGCGGATACGTGGGCTACAGAGATCGGCACTTTCTTTGGGGTAAAGCCGCGTTCTTTGCGCAACTGGCAGCCGGTGTCACCGGGGATTTCGGGCGCGATCTCTTGGCCGGGAACGCTTGGGGGCGTGTTGGGAGCAGCATTTATTCCGTTGGTGTCGTGGCCGTTGTGGCACCTGAACGTGGCGGAGTTCGTTTTGGTAACGTGGGCGGGGTTCATGGGGTGCGGTATTGATAGCTTGCTGGGGGCGAGCCTGCAGGCGCAGTATCGCGATGCGATCACGGGGCGAGACACGGAGCGCTCTCGCTCGGCGGATGGCCAGCCCAACACAAAAGTTCGTGGATGGCGTTGGATGACCAACGACGTGGTGAATTTTTTGGCGGCGTGTGGCGCTGTGCTCTGCGCCCACTATCTCATTCGCGCAGCAGCCCCTCTGTTTCCGCCCTACTAACCCCGGCCGCTTTAGGCCTCTGCAGAGAGGCAGGCCCTAGAGCAAATTAAAAGACCCTTCCCGCCTGGCGGGAAGGGTCTATTTTTACCGACGGATGTTAGCTTTCCGGAAAGTCGGCGAAGGTAGGCAGGTAGGTACGCCACACGGCGTTTTGCCGCCCCAAAATATATTTTGTAAGGCTTATGTAGGGCGTATAGCGCGGCCTGCGCGGTGGGCGAATAAGCCTCATCCCTACCTGGTGCGGCAACTTATCCGACTTGCGGATGTTGCAGCGGCGACAGCAGGTTACCAAGTTTTCCCAAGTGGCCTGCCCGCCGGCGCGGCGCGGTATGACGTGGTCTATGGTAAGCTCTTTGGTCACCGTACCGCAATACTGGCAGGTGTAGTTGTCTCTGGCGAAGATGGTACGTCGCGTGAGTTTCAGCTCGGGCAGGGGGCGACGCACATGGTGACGCAGCTTCACCACCGAGGGAACCGCAAAGGTGCGCTCGGCGCCCACAATGGTTTGTCCCTCTTCCGTATGCAGAATATCTGCCTTTCCTAAGAAGACGAGGGCGATGGCGCGCCGTACTGAACAGACGTTCAACGGCTCATAGTCACTGTTGAGAACGAGCACCTCTTGGTTCATCTCGGTGTTCCCTAAGTCCTTTCTAAGCAGTATTTTGGTTCATAGACACGTTCACATAGAAAACTAAAAGACCCGCACCGTCGAGATTTACGGAGCGGGTCTCGTTGACACATATGAAGGCGCATGGCGATGCAAGTGATGGCTAAGGTAGCGTAAATAGCGCAGACGATCCGCCCCGGCACGATATCGCGGTTTTTGAGAACCGGTATGTTCCTGCCGATGTTCAGAGAAACTGTCTAAAGTTGTCGCTTTATAGGCTGCCATCATGTTTCTTGCATCCAGCGCGTACGGTGTTTTCTCGAAGGAGACATGCCGATAATATCTACGCTCTATTTTCGGCATCTATCTCACTTTTAGTATATCAGACTACAACGAACCTGTCAATAGTTCCCACCGATCCGGCTTAAGGGGAACTGCGGGAAGGGCCGTGCCCTAGAACGTGCATGTCAAGCGAGTTTGCCCCTATGTCTCGTCATCGAATTCAACGAGATAGTCCGAGCTATAGAACTCCTTTTCTTCGTGGAGTCGAATGGGATTCGGAGGTTGTGTGGTGGATGATTCAAATACTTTCTTTATCACCGTCTCTAGCTTGGTAGCTATATTGCCTGTAACAGGCTGATGGGGGATACCTAAATGAGTTAATATATCGTCAAACTGAGAGAGATCGCTCGCATTGCGTAGCTCCATCCACAGAATACCGTGGGCTGAGAGTTGCGTTTTGTTGGTTTCGGATAGCTTGTCGGCTATTAGGATGTCGGTATCTCGTGCAAAGGCCGCATCTGTGCTTTCTGGGTTGCCCTTACCCATAAGCTTGACTTCGCACCGAAAGAGCTTTCCTGAGGGTGCGACAAGGTAAAAGTCCGCTTCTCTTTGATGCTTCGGAGGCTCGGCAACCATAAAATGGCGACGCGGAACTTTATGGAGAGCACAAAGTGTCATCATCAGCGGTTTCTCCACTTGTTTGCCTGCCGTGCTCCATAGGCCCCCTCGCAGCGCAGCTCGTGCAACGGCAAGGGCATTAATGACAATTAAGCTTTCATTGATATCCAGATCAATGGCAACATGGTTAAATTTGATTGTAAGCATTAGATTGACATCTGTATCGTGAGTCAAATTTCTGATAGCTTCGTGGAGAGTTTCGTAGTGTTCAAGGGAGGCTTGCAACACAATTTCTTTGCGTGCAGTATTATACATATTATTGATAGTTTTTATATTCAATCCAGCATTTGTAGCAATCTCTTCTTTCGGCAAATCGGCTGTAATCATCTCTTGCCGGTACCAATCGAGAGTGATGGGCAGATGACGCATTTTGGCCTCTGCAACCTTCCGAAAAAACGCAATGGCGTATTCCAAAAATTGTGCATCAATTAAGGCAACAATTTCTGAACGATAGTCTTCACCGAGTATAAGCTTGCGAATGATATTACTAAGCAGCGTTGTTGTGACCACTATCTCTCTTTTTCCATGGATTCCCGCTTCACGTTAACAAACTCCTCTAACGTCATCATGCGCACCGCATTCCCACCAAAAAGGTTCCCTGTACTGAGCAACTCCTTTGCATAAGCGGCATACTGAGGGTCTTTTTCAGTTAAAAAATAGGTGCGCTGTAATTGGAGCGCAGCCATCCCAACCGTTCCCCGTCCCGCAAAGGGGTCAAACACGAGGTCTCCCCTATAAGAGTACAGTTCGATGATACGCGTCGCAAGCTCTAGGGGAAATACGGCTGGATGAATAGGGTCGGCTGTTGGGGCGATACGCCACAAATTTGTCTTCTCATAATCTTCCCTAATCTTGCTGGCCGCAACGGTCTCTTCATCGTACTGATGGATGTTCCAATCAATAAGTTTTGATGTATGCTTGCGGTACACAATAACATATTCTACAATAGAGTTTGCTTTGTAGCCGAGAGGCTTACGGTGTTGGTAGAACCCTCCATTGCGATTCTTTGCGCTCGGCTCCGGTTTTACCCAGATGATGTCGTCAATAAAATCAAAGCCTATCTGCATTATCCGGGGATGGATGTCGAAAGGAATTAAGTAGCGGGTGCTAGAATGCTGGCGGCTCATACGAGGTACCAGCACCGGCGAGGTGTTCAATACAAAGAAACGCCCCTCCTTCGTAATCCGATGAACCTCTGTAAACACGCGCACCAAAAACTGCAAATATTCCTCATAACTTCGATAGATGGTGTAATCACGTGCATTGTAGTAAGGGGGAGATGTAAACGTTAGGTGTACCGATTCATCAGGCACGTGGCGTAAAACCTCTAGCACATCGGCGTTTACAAACACGTTGTGCATCCACTCTGGACTTCGGGTATGATCTGACTTGGTTTTCGCAGCCGTCTTAACGGCCTGCTGCTGCTTGACGTTGCCAACTTTTTTGTCTAGCTCCGCACGAACCGCTTTCTGGATAAGCTCATTCGGATGATCGCGTAGCTGTTGAAGGCAGTCTTGAACCTCTGCTTTTTGACGGAAACAGAGCAGGCCTCTAATTGCTTGAAGTACTACCTTCGGGTCTATATCCTGTGAAAAGGCGATGAGGTGAGGTATCGCCTCTGGATGACGTAGCCGACCGATAGCTGCTACGAACTCACGGCGAGCAAGTGTGTTATTCTCTTTCAGTGCACACTCTACAAGAAAAGAGAGCAGAGTAGGATTTTCAAGCTTCGCCAGATTCTTAGCCGCTGCGGTTCGTACCTTCGGATTGGGATGATGAGCCAGCTCGAGTAGAGGGCCTGGATCGGTATCTGCAGGTAGCTTTCCAAGTTGCTCTAGCCTCTCTAATAGGAGATTGCTTTCCAGATGAGGTGATAAATTGATTGGAAGTACGCTCATACATCCACCTTTCCCTTTAATGCTCTCAGGCTGCTCATAAAAAGTATACACCAGAGTGAGCATGTGTACCATGTGAATGTGTACCCTGAGCATGCTCACGGTATGTTGTATCTGGTCGCAGGACTTTACCCCGTGATGAATCGGCGGACTGGAGAACCAAGACAAAGGTCTTCTGCTTTTACCAAAACGAAGTTTAAGAAAGCGAGGATTCGGCGAATTTGCTCAAATACGCTAAAACCGCTGGCTGGCATTTGAAGTTGGTATGGGTTGGAGATAACCTTCGGAGGCAAGAAGTACCTGCCGACCTTTCGGCAGGCGGTGCTCCAGCAGTCCAACGGTGAGGGCGGCGAGGGCCTCACCTAAGCCTACTGAAGGAGGGGCGACTAATCCCTCGCAGTGACCCGTTGCAAAAAGGGAGCGCATGGGTAGGGTGTCGCCATAGCCCACAACCGGCCTGGTGCGCAGCTCAGGGGAAGCCGTTAAAATTTGCTGCAACGTGGGCATCTGGGAAGCATCGAGACAGGTAAACCCCTGAAATGGTGTCAAGGAAGCGGTGGCCGTTGGTATTTGAGCCGAGGTGATTACCTCAAGTTGGCCGGTGGTGCTCGAGACGACCCCTTCCATTAGAGAGAAGGGCGCCCCGCCTCGGAAAATCGCAAAATTTTCTGAGAACCCCGATGTCGGCCTTGAAGGCAGAGGAGGGCTGATGGCCAATACTTTACCCCCGTTGGGCAAAAGGGCCATCATGGCCAAACCGCACATGCGTCCGGCAGAAAGGGCATCCGTTCCCACAAAGCCGTCGAAATCTGAGGCGTCCGCGGCTTGATGAGGTTCTTGAGCGGCCGCCCAAGCAATGAGATCGTTGTTGGCGTCGCAGAAAACGCAGATCGCCCCCGCTTTATGGGCTTGGGCCGTGATGGCGTTCCAAGGCATGGAGGGGGCTACAACGCAAAGGGCATTAGGGCGAGAAGCCAAAGCAGACGACAAATTGGGGCTGGTTACGGGAGTTACTTTCAGGGCGCGGCATAGAGCTGAAAACCCACGTGTGAGCGCGGTGAGGTCAAGGGTGGAGCTTTGGGCAGGCAGTACAAGCGCAAGTCTCCATGGAGTGGGGGCTACCGGCAGCGATTCGAGATCGGCCGGAGGAATCTGCACCGATTCCAAAGGGGCTTTTTCTGCTGTTGTGGGGCTTGTCGTGGAGGAAACCCAGGTAAGGTTAGGCACGACCAGAGGGTTCACATCGAGGCGACAACCGGTTAACAGGCTGAAAAGGGTGGTGATGATCAACAGACCGATTTTTTGCGACCAAGCATAAGCGACATGCCTGCTTTGGGGTGTGACAGGTTTCCAAAAGCAGGCATGTCGGTAAAACATACGTTTTTCCCTTATCCTATTCGCGTGCCCAGAACATCGCCCCCGGCTTTTCCTGAACCACGGCAACTTTCAGTGTCTGCAGAGCTTTAGTAAGCCCTTCGCGGGTGCTCATCATGCCATCCTCGTGCTCGATGGAGAGCACATAGTCGTAGCCCACCATGCGAAGGGTGGTAACGAAATCGTTCCACCACTGCTGGCTATGACCGTAGCCTACGGAGCGGAACACCCAACTGCGCTCTGCAATGGCACCGTAGCTTTTGACGTCGAGATTGCCGTTGATGGCCGAGTTGATGGGGTCTATGCGCGTGTCTTTGGCGTGAACGTGGAAGATGGCGCCTTTGGGGCCGAGATAGCGCACGGCGTTGAGCGGCTCAATGCCTTGCCACCAGAAGTGCGAGGGGTCGAAATTACAGCCTATCTGCTCGCCGGCCGCCTCACGCAGTTTGATCACGGTCTCCGGGTTGTAGACGATGAAGCCCGGATGGGCCTCGATGGCGTACTTCACATTGTGTTGCTTCAAGAAGGCATTCTGTTCCTTCCAGTAGGGGATGGCTACCTTATTCCACTGGTAGTCTAGAATATCGCGATACTCATCGGGCCAGGCGCAGGTTACCCAGTTAGGGTTCTTGTCGTCGGGGCCCCCTGCGGGGCAACCGCTGAAGCCGTTCACCACGCCAACCCCCAGCTTCTCTGCCAGCAGCACCGCATTGCGAAAAGCATTATGGTGGTCTTGGGCAATGGTTTTATCGGGGTGAAGCGGGTTGCCATGCACGGAGATAGCGGATATCTCTAAACCGCGGCTTTCGCACATCTTTAACAGGCGCTTGCGAGCGCTTTCGTCTTCGATAAGGGTTTGAACGCCGCCAAGGTCATTGAGATGGCGCGAACCGGGGTAAGCACCACCACCGAACTCCACCGTTTGAATGCCAGCCTCGGCGATATAATCAAGCGCCTGTTCGATGGGGCGATCGTGGAAAAGGGCTGTAAAAATGCCGATTTTCATTCGATTTCTCCTCCCTGCAAAAGAATGTTGGGCAAAACCCTATTTCGGCATGCTTATGGAAATATCCTTCATCAAACGTTTCGGCGCGGAGACTGTCGCCTTCAGGCGACAAGGGAAGCACCCCCTCCTTGCTTGTTAGATAATCCTTGAAGTTTGCCTAAGAGTAGGCTATCCTTGGGGCACAGGAAGACTGCCCAATGAAACTGACCGTCCAACTCAAACTGCTGCCCACGCCACAACAGTCCGAGGCACTCAGAAGCACCCTCGGGCGTTTATCGCCTATAAGGCTGTGTTGAAAGGGGTTCCTGTCCACTATGTTGACCCTCGCAATACCTCTCGCACCTGTCCGAACTGTGGGCATTGTGCGAAAGAGAACCGTAGAACGCAGTCTTCATTTGTGTGCACATCCTGCGGCTTCGAAGGCCTCTCAGCTTCGCTTTCGAGGTGACATTCCTGGCGGATGGGATTGCGGCGGGCCATATTGCCTGTCGGGCCGCCGTAAACCGGCCGTACTGCTCGGATACCGGTGTTGCTTTGGGAGCACAGCGGGTGCGCCGGAGTAGGGGCAGGTTTCAAACCTACCCCTACCTGCTGTCTTTAGGCAGCAGGTGTTTACTTGGCGACCGAAAAGGGACAAGGGGCACGCTCGATGCTATTTCCAACCGATGAGGTTGGCGTCGCCCGTTTCGTCCCTTGGGGTAACTCGCTGCTGCGTAATGGCTAGGGAGGGGAACGGCTCTTCAACAAGGGAGCCACCGATAAGCACCTTTGCGGTGTCCCAAAGCACTTTCGCGTCGTGCAGAAGGGAGCGCTGAGTTACATAGTTAACATCCATCTGGCACTTGATGGGCAGCAGCTCTTCGATATAGAACTGTTCGCGCTCCTCCACATTCACCAGCAACTCTTCCTCGTTGCGAAACATCAGCTGGGTGGGGCCGGTGATGCCCGGACGGACGGCTAAGACGAGGTCGCGTTGATCGGGCGGGAACTTCTCCACGAACCGAGGAACCTGAGGGCGAGGGCCGACCAAACTCATATCTCCCTTTACCACATTGATAAGCTGAGGCAGTTCGTCGAGTTTGGTGCGACGTAAGAAGCGACCGAGAGGGGTAATGCGCGAATCGTTGGCAGCGGTGCAAAGAGGTCCGTTCTGATCGGCGCCGGCATACATGGTACGAAACTTGTAAAGCTCGAAGATTCGGTTGTGCCGTCCAACACGTTTTTGCCGATAGAAAACGCCTCCGGGAGAGGAGACATAGACGGCGATGGCGATGCAGAGGAGGGGGATGGCCAACAGAACCAACAGGGTCAAACCAACGCTAACGTCGAGAAGACGCTTAACGAACTCATATTCGGGCTTGGGGGGAAGCGGATTTTGATTGTTACTTCTTTCTAACCCGTCCATGCCTGAAGTTCTCCTCTCTCGACCTACTAGGTTCTGCCCCGTATTTTGCGGGGTTTATGGGCACAAATAGCACCTACCTAAGTTGACTTTCGCCACATGGGTATTGCTCATACAGATCGCAGTGCAGAGCCTTAGGGAGGATGCACCACGAGAGGTTCACCGAATTCGGTCGTTTCTAGGCTACATCCTTAGATTATGACATTTCCACCTTACAATTATAGACGTTTCTAGGGCTAGGCGTCAACCGCCATGCGAATTTAACTTGTGGAGCAAAGCGGCTAGGAGGCGGATAGGGCTTATTTTTGCGCCTTATGGGCAGCTTTTCGGTAAAATATCTTTCCATATGGGGTTCCACAAATATCTTCTACTGCTAGGTGCTGCCTTTATCGCCGGAGCCGTGAACGCCGTGGCGGGTGGAGGCACCTTGTTAACCTTTCCCGCTCTACTATTCTGTGGGGAACTGGCAAACGTGGCCAACGCTACGAGCACTGTTGCTTTATGGCCTGGCATTTGCAGTAGCCTATTCGGGTATCGTAAGGAGTTAAGCGGGGTGGGGCCGGCGCTATGGTTTCTCGGCGTTCCCAGCCTCATCGGGGGTGGATTGGGCGCGTTGCTGTTTGCCCACACCAATAACGCGCTCTTCAGCCGTCTTGTGCCCTATCTCATTTTTATGGCCACCCTGCTTTTCATGGCGCAGAGTCCTCTTTCTAACTGGATAAAGCGCCAGAGTGAGAGGCGCCAACAGAGCACTTGGGCGCCTAAGGAGGCGCGTGATATTCCGCTTTCCTGGTATGGAGTTAGCTTTTTTCAGTTCTTTATCGCTCTCTACGGTGGCTACTTCGGGGCAGGCATAGGCATCCTCATGTTGGCCGGGCTTAGCCTTATGGGCTTCACCAACATTCATCTGATGAACGCGCTCAAAAACATCAATGCCATTCTCATCAACTTTGTGGCCATTCTCGTTTTCATGGTCGAGCGCACGGCGCCGGGGCAGGGGGTAGGCCCCCACCATGATCGGCTTATCCATTGGCCTATCGCCCTGTTGATGATGATCGGCTCAATAGCCGGTGGCTATCTCGGAGCCGATACGGCGCGACGTATGGGGCAGCAGAAAGTAAGGCAGCTTATTATCGCTATTGGGCTTTTGCTTACCCTATGGCTGCTGGTTCATCCGCCCGGAGGCAACGTTCCTACCGGCCACTAGCGGTTCAAAGGAGAGGAGTTTTCTATGGTAACACCTTCCGTTCAGCTAAAAGAAGGATATGGGCAACCGCCGCCGATGTTTGCGCAGGAGATAGCGCAAGGGCGTAGCGTGTTGGCAAACGCCTCTCCGGCGCGGTTGCGGGCGGAGCTGTACCATGCGAAAGGCAGCCTCAACCGCCTTCTGGTTTTGCTCTGGCACAAGGACGAGCGGGTGCGCACGGCTGCCGCCCTGGCGCTCTCCGGGGGCGATGGGCATCGAGCCTACATTCCTAGAAATGGGCACTTTGCCGGCGCCTTACTGCGTCGCCTTGCCGGCCAAGACATCGCCTCCACGCCGCACGAGCGTTTAGAACAGGTGTCACAAGCCCTCTATACCCTATTGGAACAGAGCGCAAACGACTTGCGTGGCATGGCCAACATGCACTACTCCTTTCTGAGCAGTGCGCTCTATTTGGCGTTGTTGGGAACCTGTCGAGATACCATGGCGAGTGTGCGAAGACTACGTGCGGCTGCGGCGCACAAGGGACTTTGTCGGCTGCTCTATGAGCTAAAGCAGCCGAGCGTTATGCGGCGGTTGAATGCGCAAGATGCGGCAGCGTTAGCCCACGAAGCCGCTTTAGCGCTTGCGGCTATGCCCCCGCAGGAGTTATCGGGTTTCTGGCATGGCCTTATGCACGGCGATAGACGCCGTCGTTTGGCCTATGCCGAGGCCCTTTGGGCCTTCTCCGACCGCCGTGTTGTGCCCTACCTTCTTCAGGCGTTGGAAGGGCAACACCCCGACATCGCGATCTACCTTGTGCGTTGTCTTGCCCGACTAGGCGACCCGCAGGCGCTTTCGGCTTTGGAGAGATTGGCCTCTGCTCGACATCGGGCGCTGCGCCAAGAGGCGGCCGCCGCCATGAACCAGATTTTACAGGGGCTGGAGAGGCGCCCGAGCCGTCTGTTGCTACGCCCGGCCACTCCGCCCGATTTTGAGAGACAGCTGTTGCGCCCCCTAAAAGAGCGAGGTGAGACCTTGTTGGAACCGGAGGAGTTGTTGCGTTCGCACCCACAAGAGGCGAACCTGCAGAAGGAGAAGGAAAAATCGGGGTGACTGGATTTGAACCAGCGACCTCAGCGTCCCGAACGCTGCGCTCTACCAAACTGAGCCACACCCCGAAAGGCTCTGCGAAACTGTTGACGATCTTCAAGTATATAGTTTTCATGCCCTCTTTGTCAAGAGGGCATGGGGCTGCGAAATCAGCCCTTGAGGTACTTGGCGAACCAGTCTAATGTTCTTTGAAAGGCTAATTTGGCGGCTTCCGGCCGATAGGTTTCTCGGGTATCGTTATTGAAGGCATGGCCGGCCCCTGGATATTCATAGATTTCAGCCGTTTTATGCGCGGCAGCCAAGGCCTCTTGGAGCTTTTTCACCTCTGAAGGAGGAATCGCCTGGTCTTCTTCACCGAAGTGGCCCATAAGAGGAACCTGCATCTTCGGAACCACATCAATGGGGTATTGGGGCTGGTTAGGGGTAGGGGTGCCGGAGATGCGCCCATAGTAGGCCACAACCGCGTTCAAGGTTGGGTCTTCGGCTGCCAGCAGCATGGCAAAGCGCCCGCCCCAACAAAAACCAACAACCCCTACTTTCTGGTTAGAGGTAGGCAGCTGACGCAGATAGCGCGCGGCGCCTTTAAGGTCATTTAAAATCTGTTGATCGGGGATTTTGTTGACGAATTCCAAAAGCGCGCCGAAGCCTCCGGAGCCGGAGGGCGGAGGGCCTTCCCGTGTAAACAGATCGGGCGCTAAGGCGTTATAGCCGGCAGAGGCGATGCGACAGGCCACATCGCGAATGTGGTCGGTCAAGCCAAAAATCTCGTGGATAACGATGACGCTACCGCGTTGTTGCTCCCCCTTAGGTTGCACGAGGAGACCCCGAAAATGCACGTTGCGTGCTTTATCGTCTACCTCGATCTCTTGTTTGATCAAGTTCGGGTCATGAAGCCCTTGACCGGGTGCATCCTGAGCGCCGGCACCCTTCGCTGCCATTCCAACGACCATCGCACCGGTTCCTCCCAATAACGTTCGGCGTGAGACTCCGCCTTTCGGTTCGCCCTGTCGCGTCATAGAAAGCTCCTTTAGGGTTTATGTCGCTCGCTTCGATGCTCTCTGTTGGGCCTATCGTCATGCGGTAGGCTTAAGCGTTGCATCTGCTGAAGCTGCTTATCGTCCGGCCGTGCCTGAACGATCAGCGTAGTGAGGAAAGGTTTGCCGTCTCGTTCGGCTCGTATCTGCAGTTTTTGCCCTACGGGCAGCGTTTCACTAAGGGCGGGGATTTCAAAACGCCCTCGTAACGGTCGCCCATCTATGGCGGTAATCCAGTCGCCGGGGCGCAGCCCTGCGGCGTCGGCCGGGCTGCCCACAAACACGGTGTCAATCTGTATGCCGTGCTCGTCTGCCTTACCGGGGATAAAACCAAACCAGCCGAGAGGGGGCAGCGAACGCATATCCACGGCGAGTTTGACCACCTCGGCTTTTAAGGTATCTGCCGGCAGCGCAAATCCGATGGTGGTAATTTTGCCCAGCATAGGGTCCATAGGGCCTTCTGGGGGTGAGCCGGGTTCGGGAAATGGGCGGAAGAGATCGTTTGGAGGCCCGTTAAGTGCCCCCACCACCATACCTATCACGTGTGCGTGGGCGTCAATCACCGGGGCGCCACTGGCGCCTGGCCCTATTACCCCTTGCAGTTGAAGGAGATTGTTGTAGTGGAAACGGCCATCGGGAGAGCGTGCCCACAGGTTATGGGCCGTCACCATACCGAGAGTGGGCACTTGCGAGAAGCCGGCTTGGTTGCCGAACACAAGCACCAAACTGCCGGGTGGGGCGGCGCTATCCTCGCCCCAGTCCAAGGTAGGAACGTCGGTATCTTTAGGAAGGCGAAGTACGGCCACGTTGTTTTTGTAGTCCACATTCATACCAACAGCCGGCACCCATTTCCCGGCATCCGTGATGACGATGGGGTGAGCCATGCACCCCACCACTTCGGCCGTAGTCACCACCAGGTCTTTTTGAATAAAGAACCCGCTGCCCGTAAGCCTTATTGGAGGCATATCGCTTGCATAAGTGTAGACCTGTACGGAAGGCTTAGACGGTTTAAAATCGCGCCCTTTTGGAAGGGGTGGAGGGCCGGGGGAGAAGAACAGAAAGGTGCCCGGTGTAGGGGAAAAGCCTTGTGCAGGCGGGAAGGGAGGTTTGTCTGGGCCGCCAAAAGGTCGTGCCCAACCGTGGATGGTCACCACGCAAACGCGGGTTTTCGATATGAGCTGAGCAAGCTCAACAGAAAGCTCTTGCAGGAGATGCGTGTCGGTAGAGGCCTCTTGTTGAGGAGGAGGGGACTGTGGCGATGCAAAACTTCGCTCCAGTAGCAACACCCCTCCCAGCCCCAACACAATAGGCAAGACAACAAACACAAGACGTTTTCGGCGCATGGTTGCAAGAGCACCTGCTTTCAAAGGTTTAGTAGATGGTTTGACGATCTGGCGAGTCGGGTTGCAAGCCCGTGAGAACAAACTGAGCTTCTGCGGTTGTATTTTGAGAAGCAGAGGGTGCCTTAGCCACCTGGTTCGATGCTGCCGTAGAGGCTCCCGACTTATTATTTGCCACCACCGGGGCGTTGGAAGTGGGAACGACAGACGCATGGTGTTTAGAGACCTTCGATGTCGCCACATCCCTGCGTGTGCTGCTATGCTTTTGCGGATGATGTTCCTCAGAGGTTTTTGCGCCCTGATGCTTCTTCATGGGGGGCGCTGTGGCCATATCGTCCTCATCGGCAGAAGTGGTCGCGTTGTCTAATCCGAGCAGGCTACTGGCAACGGTGTCGGATTGAGGAGATGCGGTAAGACTTGGCTCCGAAGTGAGGTTGGGCGAGGGAACAGAGGTACCAACGAACGCCGGAGGTTTTTGGGTCTGTTCACGCGAGAGAAGGCGTCCGGCCAAAAACCCCGGTAAAAGGAACAGCAAGGCGAGCAAGACCACGGGTATCGTGTGCCTTTTGGAGGTTGCCGGAACCAGCTCTTCTTGCACGAGGCGTGCGCGCAGTGTATACCAACCCGAGCGCGGTTCGGGCACTTCGGCGGAGCGGGCGACTTGGAGCCATCGGCGCGTCTCTTTCATGCTATCAAGCTCGGCTCGACAACTTTCACACACGGCCAGATGGCGCTCAACATCCTCCATGCGCTCTTCAGGCAAGCGCCCTGTAAGGTAGTCCCACAACAGCAGTTGGGCGTAACGACAGGTCAAATTTTCAAAATCTCGCATGGTTTTGTCCTCTCCCATCTCCATTAGGCTTTCAAAAGCGATTCGAGCCTCTCCCTAAAGGCACGTCGAGCGCGAAACAGTCGGAGTTTAATGCTGGATATAGAGCAATCGAGAATTTGGGCTATCTCTTGATAGCTCAGCTCCTCAAAATCGCGCAAAACGATCACCTCTCGATGGGCTGCCGGCAAAGCGGCCAAAACACGGCGCACACGCTCTTGGAGGTCTTGTTGCACAACGATGTCGGCCGGGTCGCGGCCTCGCAGGGAGTTATCGGGCCGGTTGGCGAGCTGGTCATCGAAGGGAACCTCGCGTCGTCGCATTCGTGTTTTATAGCGGTCGCGGCAAAGGTTACTGGCGATCTTGATGAGCCAGGTCAACAGATTGCACTCCCCACGAAAGTTAGGCAACATGCGAAAGGCGCGCACGAAGGTTTCCTGCATCACGTCGTCGGCCTCATCGGCATCGTTGAGCATGCGGTAGGCGTAGCGATAGACGGCACGCGAGCAACGGGCATAAAGCTCTTCAAAGGCCTCCATGTTGCCTTCTCGGCATTTTTGCGCCAGCTCTTGTTCTGATAGCCCAGATTTCACTTTTCATCCTCCCAACATCTCAGGCACACTTGAGATCGCAGGCCGCGTGCCTGCAGTTCGAAGCACCTTTCAAAATAGATAGACGACGCAGGCCCCTCGAAGTTATCTTGATGTGCCGACTTTTTACAAAAAATCTCTTTTTCTCTAGCTTGCATAGATGTCCATAATTTTATGGAGCAGCCGAATAGCTTCCGGTTTGGGGCGTTGGAAGCTATTTCGTCCGATGATGGAGCCGAAACCGCCTCCGTCTCGAATGGCACGTATCTCCTCCAGGAGTTTTTCCTCCGTTTCAAAAGCGCCGCCGGAAAAGATGACGATGCGTCGCCCCTTGAAGGCACACTCCACCACATGACGTACCCTATCGGCCAGCGTCTCGATGGGGATTTTTTGCGCCTCGTAGACCTTTCGGGCCGCCTCCTGCTCGATGTAGGCGGTCGGCAATTTCACCTTAATAATATGCGCACCCAGCTGTGCGGCGATATGAGCGGCATAGCCCACCACATCTATGGCGGTCTGGCCTTGCTGGCTCAGCCCGGAGCCGCGCGGATAAGACCAGATAACCACGGCAAGCCCATGACGTTTGGCCTCCTCGGCACAGGCGCGGATTTGGCTGTACATCTCGAGCCGATGAGCCGAACCGGGGTAGATGGTGAACCCAATGGCCACGCACCCAAGCCGCAGCGCATCGGCCACGCTTGCCGTGAGAGCCTGATTGGGGTCCTCTTCGTCATAGAGCACATCGTGGTCGTTGAGTTTGAGGATAAGCGGAATCTCGCCGGCATACTCGCGGGCGCCGGCCTCGAGGAAGCCTAGAGGGGCGGCGTAGGCGTTGCAGCCGGCCTCGATGGCCAGCTCAAAATGGTAGCGTGGGTCATAGGCCGGTGGGTTCGGGCCGAAACTGCGTGCAGGCCCGTGCTCAAAGCCCTGATCTACCGGCAAAATCACCAGGCGTCCCGTTCCCGCCAAACGCCCGTGGTTCAGTAACCGCGCTAGGTTGGTAAGGGTACCGGGATTATCGCTGCCGTACCAGCTCAAAATCTCTTTTACACGCTCCGTCATCCTGTTCTCCTACTCGCTCCTTTCTAAAGATGCACCATCGCTTCTTTCTGTTAATACGTCTTAAAACAGCATGTTTCCTTCTAGAGAAAGGGCATTTTTCGACGGAAACCGTAAAAGTAGCCCGACCGAAGTGGATAGAGTGAATGAGATGAACTTACGTGTGAGAGTTGGTAGAGAAGGGCTTTAGCCCATCCACAATGGTTTGAAATAGGGTAGAACACCACCCCCATGGATCAAGTCCGGCGCATTAAAATCGGCAAGCTCCAACAGTTAGATGCACTGGCCTAAGAGTGTGGACACCGCATTTTGTCTGTCATCGTTGTTATCGCCTTTTAGGATCATTCCCTTAAAGCAAAGAAGGGGAAAATGGGAGGCAGAGGAGGGTATCCGTCTCCTCTACCGCCCATCCATAGAGCGCTTATGGGACGTGGTAGTAGTCGGGATTGCCATTGAGGACTACGGGAAATCCAGCTGCCCAACCATCAGCGGCGCTTTCATGGTTGCCATCGCCACCACTCACCGAGGAGAATACACCAGAAGCTGTGTTATTACTGCCTCCGGTTATCGTGGCAAATGGGGCAGTGATCTGATTGTCCATCCCCACTACAATCCCTGCAAAGGAGGTGCGCGTATTTCCCACGCCCATGATTAGGTTGTGAGATGGACCGTTGACAGGGATTGGGATTGGGCCTGGATGGGGTGGGAATGGTATTCTGAACTGAGGACTGGGCTTACCGCCTGAATTGGCCGGTGGGCTTGTTTTTGGCGCATCCTTGCCCTTAGGAACTAGCCTTTGGATAACCGCTGGCGGCGGAGGGGGTTCATCGTATCCGATGATCAGGTTGCCCAACCCATTTCCTTTCCAGTCGTTGATACCGTAGGGATCGTTGGGGTTGCCGTTGGTTGCTCCCAGTCCGTTTTGTACCCACAGATTGGCATGGATGACTTTTACATCTAATCCGTGGATGTCTACTTTGGCTCCGGCAGGGTCTTGGATGATCATGCCGTTGTTATCGGCAGTGATGTACTGCGTCTTGGTCTTCAGCGTCTGCACGTCTTGGGTAAGTTGGGCCAGGGTATCGTAGCCTTTGGCCATCACCTGAGGCAGGGGGGTGAACCACAAAGCCCCTATGAGGGCACACAATCCTAGCCCCGCCTGTACCTTCATCCGTCGTAGAGCTGTTGCGACCTTCTGTTGGGAGCTCTTCAGCAGAAATTCGGTATCTGCCAGATGCGCCTCCGAGTCGGCCAACCGTAACTTGGTGGTGCGGTGCTCTTGCTCAAGAGCCTCCAGTCGAGCCTGTAGTGCAACTACCTGCTCTGTTAGTTTCTCCATGTTCATTTTTCACATGCCTCCTTAGAGTTATTTTTATGGGTTGTTGATGTCATCTGTAAGTTGAAGCTGTCACAAAACCATCGGCGAAAACCCACTTCCCGTTTTGGTGGCGACGCCTACGGTCTGGTGCATAAAGCCTGCCTAATATTATCGCCGGCGGGCTACTGCCCGCCCGGTGTGGCTACATTGGTCATCACCTCCACGTTGTCTACCCCCATGTTGATGGGACTCTGGTTGTTCGCCTCCCCAAACGCAACACAACGGGTAGGCGCCTCCACTCAACAGGAGGTCTACTCGAGCGTACTGCACGTCGGCGCTGGGGAAGGCGTCGTCGAAGATGGTGTAGAAGAGGCCTCCGTTGGGGTTGCGGCGGTGGCGAAAGCGTTGACGGAGGTATTGGCCTCAGGGGTGCTGATGTAGAAGTTGTTTTGGTGGCAGGTAGCGTTCGGGTTGGGTTGGATGGCAATGTTCCAGCCGGTGAATTTGCCGGTCTCGAAGTCTCCGTTTTTGTGAAGGGAGACAGGCTTAGCTAGAGCCACCGAGGTGGCCGTCAAAAGCAGCACAGATACGGCCAAGGCCGCGACAGAGAAACTCTTCATGTGTGCATGTCCTCCGAATGGCGCTTTGATTATGAAGGGCTTAGCCCGGAGCGCTCTCCTAGCATGTATATCTTGCACAGGGTCTTTTAAAGACCTATACGACCATGATAACACATGTGTTTCAATTCAAAGTGTGAACTTTGTCACAAAATGAGTGTGAAATATTTCACATAAAATTAATAGCATCGCAATTTAAAGTTGGATTGATAGAGAGGAACAAACAAAAACGCCTCCACGTGGTTTGCGAGGAGGCGGCTATCTATTCGAGGCAAGCGCTACGTTTTATACCGAATCTGCTTAGTGTGGGGAGGTGCGAGATTTTTGGGGTTTGTTCGTAGAGGCCTTTTGGGTTAATAGTTGCTGAACCATTTGGACGGCTTGTGACACATCCTGCGCTTGTCCAACATAACGATGTTCCCTATCGAGAATGCGGATATCCGGTATTCCCTGTACACCGAAGCTTGTTGCGACTTTGCCATCATCATCGGCCAAGAGAGGATAGGTGAGTCCATGACGTTTCTTAAAGCTTAGCAGCTGCTCCCGTGTTGGGTTAGCCCCTTCGGGTACGGCGATGCCGAACACCTGCACACCTCTCTTTTTGAAAGCCTGCCAAATCTCTTTTTCTACATGAGGAGCCTCCTCATTGCAGGTTCCTCAATAGTAGCCGTAAAAATCGAGGACGATGATCTTGTTTTTGAACTGAGAAAGGCTTATGGACTTTCCGGTGGCATCGCGGAGTGCAAAATGAACAACGTCACCGGGTTTATAGGGGCCTTTCGGTTGGGCTAAGGAGCCGAGCGCAAACGCCATTGCGGCGGCTGCCGCGCAAACGGCTCCGACAACCTGGTACGGACGGTTAATTGGCTTCCACATTTTCTATTTCCCTCCTGTGGTCGAGGATGTTGTCGCCGATTTGGCCGCCTCCGCTGTGGTTTTCGGGCTGAAAGCCTCTTTTACCGCCGCCGTGGCCTGTGCGACGCTCATGCCGTTAAGACGGTCGCGCAAGAAGGTAAGGGCAGCCTGCAACTGCTTGTCATGGGCTTTATCGTTAAGGCCTTGCCAGTTCGGCTCCGGCAGCACCTCGATGTCGGGCAGGATGCCGCCGGTACCGGGAATACGGTTGTGGTTTTCGTCCTGCTGATAGTTAATGTCGTAATGCTTCGGGGGGTAGTAGAGTGCGGTGGTAAGCCTGAGACAGGAGCCGTCATCGAGTTGGAAAAGCGTTTGCACGCAGCCTTTCCCATAGGTACGCTGCCCGATGATAGTTCCTGCTCCGTAATCCTTAATGGCGCCGGTGACGATTTCGGAAGCGGAGGCGCTGGAATCGTTCACTAAAACGACGAGCGGCACGCGATGTTTGTAGGGGGTATCCACGTTTTCGAGTTTGCGGCCCTGCTCCTGACCGTCCCCTTCATGGATGATCACCACGTTGTTGTGGAGGGCGGGCACGCTGTTTTTCGGAATGAAGATAGAGGCGATCTCCACGGCTTTTTCCAGCAACCCACCGGGGTCGGAGCGCAGGTCGAAAACAAGGGCGCGCATGCCCTGCGCTTGGAGGGCCGAAAAGGCTTTGTTAAGCTGTTCCAGGCTCTTTTCATTGAACTCGGAGAGATAGATGTGGCCGATTTTGTATTTTGGATCTTCCATCCAATACTTAACGACGGGCGGTTCTACGCGCGCACGGGTGATGGTAAATTCGATGGTTTTATTTCCACGCGCCACCGTGATGCGCACTTTCGTGCCGGCCGGCCCTTTGATCAGCTTTACCACGTCGTTGATGTCCATGCCGACCACAGAGGTGTTGTTAACGCGGGTGATGACATCGCCTGCCTTCATGCCAACGTGTTCGGCCGGGCCGCCTTCGATCACCTCATCTACAATGATGCGCGGTGGGTCGGCTCGGAGCATGGTGCCGATGCCCTCAAAATCGCCTCGGGTGGTTGTCTCTTGGAACTGCAGCCATTCGTCTGGATCGAGAAAGCTGGTGAAGGGGTCGTGAAGCGTCAGCAACATACCGCGGATAGCATCGTAGGTGAGTTGGCGGGTTTTGTTTTCGCCTATGCTGCCGTAGTAATATTTGCGCAGTAGCGATAGCCCTTCGGCATACATGGCCTCAGCATCGGCCGAGTTTTTTGCGTTCTGTGGGTTTTGCGTGACATCATCGCTCTGAAGAAAGCGAACCGGATGAAACCCCGGCTGGAGGGCAGACTGCGAAAGGCTTTTGCTGGCAAAACCGGCCAACAATGCCAGGAAAACCACACTAACGATCAGAGGACCCACGATCTCACGTTTCATAAGTTTTTTCCTTCACGACCTCTTTTACTTTCGGCCTATTCTGCACGTTGGATGGCCGCATCGGTATCCACTTGGTTGGGTGTCAGAGAGATATCTGGAGTTAGACCACGGCCTAGGTCAACACCGGTTGCCGTTAAAAGGTGCGCCGAGGCGATCTCCATGGCAGCCCCATCGGGAAGCGGGGCATAGAGCTGCAGCACGTCGTCTCCATCGGTGTGGGCGCCCACGATCTGAGCGTGGGCGAGGTCATGCAGTGCTGCCGCCACGAACTCGGCGATATTGGCCGTGCCGGCATCTACAAGCACGGTAATCTTTTGGATGGGGAGCTTTTGGGAAGCCGTTATCATCACCGGCGAGCGGTCGTTGGGGTGTTTTTCTATAATCCCGGCTTTGCCGCCGCCGGTCAGTTCCCCAATGAGAGTCTGTGCTGCGTGCCATCCGTCAAGATCGGGGGCGTTTATAGCCTCCACTCCCCCTGGGTTCTGACGCAGGTCAACGATCAATCTCTTGAGGTTGCCGGCGCTTGCCAGTGCCTGTTGGAAGGCCTTTTCACTCTCTTTGTTGAAGAGCTGGATGCGCAGATAGCCTATTCCATCCCCAAGAGAGCGGTAGGAAACGAGGGGCACCACGGTCAGTGCGGTGGTAACGGTTTTGGTAAGGGGGGTGGCCTCGCCAGGCCGCACGATGGTCAGCTGGTGCGTTTGGCCGGTACCGGTAGTTAGGAGTTCCATTGCTTTAGAGAGGGAGTAGCCATCTTTGAATTTATTGGCGACATCCTCAAGCTCTTTCTGTTTGGCGGCATCGTTTTTGCCGGTCTCATCTTGAATGCGGTTCACATCGGCGAGGATAGAGTAGGCAATGATCCAGTGCCCATCAATGTGGGTAATGCGGTCGCCATCTTGCAAACCGGCCTTTTGCGCGGGACTATTAGGCATCACATCGGTGACGGTGAGGTAGCGATAGTCTACATCCTTCTGTTTGGTTTGCAGGATGTTCAGCACCGCTCCAATGCCGTAAAACCGGCCCTGCAGGGCATCGGTATGTGCTTGCCCCAAAGAGGGTTTTAGGAAGTCCGTTTTGGGATCGTTGAGGGAGGCGAACATGCCGGAGAGCGCACCGTCGCCCAAAGAGGTCTCCGTGCCATAGCTGCGCACATAATCATGCCGCACATGCTCGAGCACACTTTCAAAAACCTCGGCGGGGGGAACGTTCACATCTTGTAAGGCGAAGCGCCCGTCTGCAAGCTCGATGCCGGCAAGATGCCGTCGGTCTGTCGCAATAAGCCGTCGCAGGTTCCACAAAGAGGTGTCTGCATGCGAGGCCATTTGGCGCCCAACCCAAAAAGCGCCTGCCGTTACCACGGCTAAGCCCGTAATCGCACCGATACGACGCAAAAGCTTTTTCACTCGTGCCTCCCTTCACACCCTTGGCAAAGGGCGCGACCGCATCTGTTTTGCCCTTCCGAAGAGATTAGACTGCAGAAGTAGCTCCATTGTTTTAGGATATTTTTATTATACTCCGGCATTTGAATAGAAGTTCTCAGAGGGCGGATCGTTGGGACTGCACTCTTTCAAAAAGCGCCCCATAGCGTCGGGCGACCTCATGGCAGGTGAAATGCTGCACCACGTAGTCTCTGCCGGCACGCCCCATTTCGTCGGCCAGAGAGCGATCTTCATAAAGCGCTTGCAAGGCAGAAGTGAGCGCTTTGGCGTCTTCTGGGGGGATGCACAGCCCACAGCCTGCCTTCTGTATCACGCGATGCGTGTCGCTTTCTGGGTCAACACCGGCGATAACGGGTCGCCCAACCCCCATGATGGTAAAAAGTTTGCTGGGAACCGAATCCTCCGTAAGTCCTTTGCGTAATGGGATCAGCCCTACATCGGCAGCGGAGTAGAGTTCTGGTACACGTTCATACGGTTGTAGGGGCAGAAATATCACGTTATGAAGCCCCATAGTTTTGGCGCGGTTTACCAACGCCTCTTTAGAGGCCCCATCTCCTACAATCAGGATGCGGAGATCGGGTAGGTGTTGAAGGCAGAGTGCGGCCTCAAGCAAAGTCTCTAAGCCCTGCGAAAGCCCGACATTGCCGGCAAAAAGCGCCACGAACTTATCCTCCAAACCGTGCTCTTTACGAAAAGCGTTATGGCGTGGCAGAGGACGCACAAAACTCTCATCAATGAAGTTAGGAATGACCTCGACTTTCTGTTCGGGAACCCCTTTGCGCAGCAGATTGGCCTTAAAACAGTCTGAAATAACGCTGACGGCAGCCGCTTTTTGGTAGACAAAGCGTTCCATCCATTCAAAAAAACGGATGACCATTCTGTTTTTCAACACGCCAAGGCGAACCGCCACGTCGGGATAGATGTCTTGAACGTTATAGATAAACGGTACGCCCTTAATGCGGCTCAATGCCCATGCGGTGATACCGTTGGTGAGCGGAGGAGAGGGGGCAAGGATGAGATCGAAACGCCCGATGAGCAGCCCCGCGACGCCGGAGGTGAGGTTAAAAGAGAGGTAGTTCAGCAGGCGGCCCCAAAAACGGGTCTTTTTCGAAGGAACATAGAGATAGACGCGATGTACTCGCATGGAGCCTATCTGCTCTCGTGCCCACAGTTTGCCTCGATAGGCTGGCCAGATGCGGTTTTGGTCGTAATGGGGCATACCGGTAATTACGACCACCTCATGGCCTTGACGTGTCAGCTCCTCTCCCAGCAGCGTCATAAGAATGGCATTGGTGGCGCTTTCGGGTCGGAAGTAGGTTGAGAGCAAAAGGATGCGCATAGCTTATCTCATGTTAGCCTTGCTACTTTGTAAGATCGTCTGATAGAGGTTCAAGGTCTTCTGTGCCTCTTTCTCCCAAGTGAAACGGGTGACATTAGCATACCCTTTTTGGCGTAGTTGGGCTTGGAGCGTTTCACTGTTCAGCACCTGACGCAAGGCGGATAGGAGGGAGTCGTAAGAACAGGGGTCAAAATATATGGCGCCTTCGCCGGCGATTTCCGGAAGCGAACCGGCGTGGGAGCAGACCAATGGCACGCCGGCCCACTGTGCTTCGAGGGCGGGAAGCCCGAATCCCTCGTAGTGAGAAGGAAAAACAAGCACGTGTGCAGCCTGAAGGAGGGCGGCGACGGTTAGCTCATCCACATAACCGGTACAGATGACCCGATCGCCCAATCCGAGTTTAGTGATCGTTTGTTCGACCACTGAATTTGGGGGAGTATGTCCTATAAGCACCAACTGATGAGGATAGGTTTCGGTAAGCTTTGCGAAACCTTCCACCAAAAAAGGAATGTTTTTGTGCGGGCTAAGGCTGCTAAAAGCGAGAAGATAAGGCTGCTGGATGTGGAGATGACACAGCACCTCGCGCACCTTGTCGGGGGAGCATGAAGGTTTGGGACGTGAAGAGCGGTGAATAACGCATATTTTGCTACTGTCTACTCTCAAATGAGTTATGATCTCTTGTTTTGTAAATTCGGAGATAGCATGCACTTTGGTAGCACGGCGCGCGACACGTGGGACAAGGAGGGCAAGTGCGCGCCGTCGCAGTGGCTCCATCTGTTCGCCAAACGCAAGATAGTTCAGATCGTGAATTGTTACGATATGAGGACATGGCGTGAAGAGCGGGCCTACATATCCGCAAGAATGAAGCAAGGAAATCTGCTCTTGCTTAACAAGTCTAGGGAAATGGATTTGCTCATAGAGGTAACGTGCTTTTCGATTTTGAGCCCAGATGGGGCAGACCACCATGCGGAAATTCGGTGTTGGCGTATAGGGCGCTGCTTGAGCCTCTTTACTGACGAAGAGCACATACTCATTCTCCGAGTCAATAGTGGAGAGACCGTGAATGAGGTCTTCAGCGTAAGTTTGGGTGCCGCCCACATGGTTAGGGATAAGATAGAGCAAATTAAGCCCGATACGCATCTTTACACCTCTTTGTGTGCGATTTCGTTAAAAGCAGGATCGCGGCCTGGGTCTTTCTCTGGAAAGCGAGGTACATCCTCAATGGAACGACATCTAAACTTCCGCTGAAGTTCCACGAAGCCCTTTGCCAATTTAAAAACAAAAGGAGGGGTAAGGGCGATAAGGAAAGCTCCCAAGCGTTTGCTGCCGCGCCACTGAGAGCGCAAGAGGGAAGAGTGGCGGAGGTAAGAAATGTGATAAAGTCCATCTGCCCGTCGAGCGCATAGAAAGCGGAGTGTTCCTATGCCCATGGCACGATGAAAAGCGTTTTTCGCCTCGTTACAGACCTCCGGCGGGTAGTGAGCAGCCAGTCTATCTATCATGACATCCCATCCGTGAAAGACATCCCAGCAATGTTCGCTCCATGAAAAGACCTCTGCGCCTCCTACACGATTACGCACTAGCGGTTCTGCAATGACAATGACGGCTTTACCTGCAATAGATTCCATAATGAAGCCCACATGCACAAAATGTGTACCTAGATAGGCATTAGCATCCGCCTGTGTCAAAAGCTGGCGTTGGAAAATACAGCTCCCAAGAAAGCCCATTGCCCAACTGTAGCGCTGAAGAAATATATCAGAACTTATACATGTGTCTTTACATACTGGGAGGACTCTTTCGCGCAACACTCGTGAGATATTTGCATCAACATAGCGATAGTTGACAAACAAAAACAGAGGCGGCTCGGTGGCCTCTTGAAGTGCACGGAGCACAGTAGCAATAGCTTCTGGCTCCATTCGATCATCCTCACCGAGGAGCCAGCAATATTCGGCGGTGCATTTTGTTGCAGCATTGAGAATGTTGTGTTCTAAGCCTAGCCGGCGAGGATTTTTGTAATAAACAAGAAATGGGTAGTGCCTTTTTATCTTCTCTATAACCGATCGATTGGCGAAGTCTTCGGCATCATCTGTAACGAAGGTGGGCACAGAAAACTCTTTGGCTGCTGCGATTACAGAGAGCAAACAGCGCTCTAACTGATCAGGACGGTGATAGGCGGGAATGCAGATACCTAATTGTTTGTTTGGATGTGTAGACACCTTAGGGTTCTCCGTCACGTTGAGGTCGTGCGCAAATTCGACGTCCGTATCTGTTGGCTGTGGTGCGCATAGAGAATTTTCAGTTTGCAAATGATTTCAATGACCAGCACAATAAAGCCAAAGAAGAGCGCATCTAAGGGAAAATCGAAAAAGGCGAGAAAAGCAGGGGCCGCCACGATGAGCAGGGCATAGAGCAGCACGCGCGGATGTTGGTAACCTTGGCGTAGGTTAAGTGTATTGATGCGCGGGAATACGATGGTATACAGGAACGCTATGAGCACTGTCGCCGGGTTTAAAAGCCCTGAAAGGACTACGCCGATCCATCCAAAATCAGCAAAGTAGGGCACACTGGCGAAGGCTGGAGTGAACCCTTTTTGCGCCTCGCCAGGGTAGAAAATATCGTCGATCAGAATGATTCCATAGGAATAGGGTTTATTCGGATACAGAGCCCGCGGAACGATGCGCCAAAAGCTTGAAAAGAAGATTTCGCCGTGATAGAGCGGAATTTGACCGTTGAGATAGCGTTGATAGTACATGGCATCATTGACAAAATAGTCTGAATAGGTGGCGATCTTCATAAGATTGAGGCCATGCATGGAACTTGTAAAGTTATAAACAAATAACAGCAGCGAGACCGATGTCAATAGAACAAATGTCACCCCTAAATACCGAAATCGGCGTATCGCCAAAACAGAGAGCAAGTAGGCAGTATAGCTAATAATATAGCCCTTAGACCCTAGTAAATAGACGCCGAATAGATAGAGTGGCAACCGTGTAAAAAAAGCTGTTAGAGATGAGGTATAGATGGTGCCTAAAACAGTAGCTAAGGCTAAAAAAGTAATGCACAAGGCGTACCACTCACCTGCTCCTGTGCGGTGGAACTGGTAACCCATTCGAGGGTTGAGAATCCATGGGATAACGCCATAATCATGACGCGCTAACAGGACAAAACACACTAAAAATAGTCCATAAAAGATATCTGCTGCAAGACGCATTCGCCCTGGACGTGCAGGATGATTCTCCAAATGAAGCCAACTTTCTAAAAAGTCACGCATCCGTTGGTGGGAGAAAATATGAACAAAAAAGATGAGAGCTGCAAACGTAAGACTATCGTGCACGTTCTGGACAATCAAAGCATACTGAAAGTAGGGATTGAAGAGTCCCCCCCTCAGTAGAAAGAGCGGTCCGGTAAGCGTAGTGACAATTTGTGGAGGAATTGTGAAGAATGCATAGATTGTTAGAAGATTAATGCGATTTAAGCGAAAATAGAAGGTGAAGTAGAGAGGAGGAAGAATCAGAAGCCCTAGCCAAAGGAGGAGATTGAGCATATAGAGCAGTATCATCGGTAACGCTCCTCTAAAGCCTTCCCCATACGCCCTCTAAGAAAGTCCACAACTCCGTTGATCATCGCACGTATCTGCCTTCTCTCGCCCTTGATAAGCCTCAAAGCTACCCATAGGAGCCGTGTCATGAAGAAGTAGATAAAAAAGAAAATAAGAGCTACTGGATTATGCTGGTGCTTGCGCATGAAATAGAGGCGGTTGCGTGTGCAGTAATACACGGTAAGGGGGGACATTTTGCCTCCGCTCGTGCTGCTTTCCTTGTGGTAGACAACTGCTTGAGGCACAAATTTCACCTTGGCCCCTAAGGATACAGCTCGGGTAATTAGGTCGGTATCGTCGCAATAGATAAAGTAGGCTGCATCGTATGTACCGACCCGTTCTAAAAGGGCCCTCGGAAAGAGAGCGGCGCAGGTGCTTGTCATCTTTCCGTAGACGATCTGCGATGTACGCTCATTGTCTAGACGGTTGTAAAAGAAGTCGCGGTGCACGCCTCGCCAATAATCAAAGTCGCCAAAATGGTTGTTGATGCGTTTAGGGTCATCATAATAGAGAATTTTCGGAACTATAATGGTATCCGGCTCCGCAGCCTCCACAAGATGGGTGAGAAAGTGCGAATCTACTTCTGTGTCGTTATTTAGTAATAGCACATAATCGCACTGCTGCTCAAGACACCACATAATGCCGGCCTCGTTCCCACCGGTGATGCCGGTGTTTTCAGGGAGGCGTATGAGATGAATATCGGGATAGTTTGCGGCAACCCAGTCGGCAGATCCATCGGTAGAGGCATTATCAACAAGCACAATCTTTACCGAGGGATAGACGACAGCTGTGAGAGATTGCAGGCATGCAGGTAAATAGCTGCCTCCGTTGTAGTTTACAAGCACGATACCTATAACAGGTAAGGTGCGAGGCGATCGGTGCTCTCTGATCTGTTGGACGGTTGCTTCCGGCTGTTGGTTCATACTAACCTCGCATCAATCCGCGCTGACGCATCTGTTGGAGCGATTCCTCATAGCCTTGTGCCTCTTCGTGGTGGGTTTCAGCCCATCGTAAAAAGTTTTGTAGTCCCATGGGAAACGCCCATCGTGGTTCGTAATCGAGAAGCTCTTTGGCTCTTCTAAGGTCTGCAATATTGTGGCGGATGTCTCCCAGACGATAGGAACCCGTTATCTTGATGAGCGACCGATTGCCGAAAAAGTGATTGATGCGTTCCGCCACCTCGCGCAAGGTGGTTGGTTGGCCACTGCCGATATTCACCGTATAGACCCCCTCTTGGGGAGTTTTTAGTGCTTTTACAGTGGCCTCAACGACATCCTGAACGTATACAAAGTCACGGCTTTCTTCTCCATCCTCAAACACGTAGATCGGTTTTCCCCGCCGTGCCTGCCCTGCAAATACGGCGAGTACCCCGGTATAGGGGTTGCTAAGCGATTGTCCAGGGCCGTAGACATTCTGAAAGCGCAAGGCATAGGCTGCGATACCTCGTGCTTTTGCAAAAAGTAAGATCATCTGTTCCTGTATCTGTTTGGTTAAGCCGTAGAAGGAAGTCGGTTGATAAGGGGCACCCTCATCGGTAGGTAGGGGACGACAGAATGAGGGGCAACGTGGGCAACGCGGCTCAAAGTTCCCTGCATCCATGTCTTCGACGAGGCGCTCTTTCGGATAAACGACACCGTGAGTTTCACAGAAATACTTTCCCTCTCCATAGACCGCGCGTGAGGAGGCTACCACAATGCGTTGAATGCGACTGTCTCTAGCGTTCATCAAATAGTCCATAAGGTGGGCAGTGCCGCCGACGTTTACCCCCTCGTAGCGGCTTACCTCGTACATAGACTGTCCGGTACCTGTTTCGGCGGCGAGATGAACCAAGGCATCGCATCCCTCTAATGCATGATACATGGCCGCTCGATCTCTCACATCGGCTACGAAGAGTTCAATATCTGTAGCCAGGTCAGCAGACAGTTGTTGACCGTGAGGATGAATTTGAGGGTTGAAGTTGTCAAGAATGCTCACTTGCCACCCTTCACGCAGTAACCTGCGGCAGAGATGAGTGCCTATAAACCCCGCTCCTCCTGTAACTAATACCTTCACGCGCCTGCAACCTCCTTATGGGCGATGATTTCGATGGCGTCTCCTAGCTTAAGCAGATCGAGTAGTTTGGCAACGCGTTGCGCAATAACGCGCAGGGCGTAATTGTTAAACACAAAACCTTCTGTTGAGAGTCGTCCATTCTTGCGATTGAGAACGATTTGTAGGCTACCTAGAATGCCGGAGTAGTCGGAGTTGTAGACAACTCGTTCGATGACGAAATGGTGTTGTTGGAGCAGATAGGTTAATGTTTTGACGGAGTAGCTATACGGATGCACAGGCACACCAAGATACCACCAGTATTTTCCAAAAAGTCGTGCGTTCCACCCTGCAATGTTAGGTACCCCGATGAGAAGCTTACCATCTGGTTTTAGAATGCGGTGTATCTCCTCTAGGGTCTCATGCGGGTTTACAATATGTTCAAACGAATGGTTGGCACGAATATAGTCGAAATAGTCCGCTTCAAAATGCGC
>Ga0209061_1001137_pt1 | contig 48240 bp, 37 predicted proteins | sample Coa_R1_10_FD_187157 | JGI IMG/M metagenome (GOLD analysis project Ga0209061, IMG submission 187157) | Surface soil microbial communities from Centralia Pennsylvania, which are recovering from an underground coalmine fire - Coalmine... | ecosystem: Environmental > Terrestrial > Soil >...
CGGGCGTCCCCCCAACGCCTCGTGTGGCCGATGTACAGTGATATTATAACACAGGTTAGCCAGATTTGACAAGCGTTTTGGGAAACTTTTTCAAAAATTTTTTGTCCCGCTAGGAAGCCCCTTTTTCAGGAACAAGGAGCACCTCAAAGAGGTTTACGGCTTTCCAATGGGCGGCATCGGCGGCGCGCACGGTAAGCTCATAATCCCCGGCATGGGGAACGGTGATCGTTCCCACGGTCATCTCTTTGGCATCGCCCCAGCCGCCGGTGGCGGGCACCGCCAGCGTAAGGCGCTTACCGGCCACCTCTAGCGCAAGGGTTGAAGGAGCCACCGCCGAAACGCGCGCCTCTAGGCGATAAACGCCGGCAGGCAGATGTACCTTCCAAGAAACCCAATCCGCAGGATCGTTCCAATACCCTATATCCGGCTTGCCGTAGTTATCTTCCAGCTGTATCTGATTGCCGTAGAGCTGGGCGTGTTCGGCGTCGAGTATAAGGCCGTTGGCGGTAATGGGGGGCTGGGAAACCGGACGAAGACCGGCTATCTTTAGCGTGTAGGCGTAATCGCAGGGTTTTTGAGAAGGGAGTTGAACCACAAGCGCGTCCGGTGTCTGTTCCCAATGCAATCGAGCCGAACTGCCGAGCAGTTGAATAGAGCGAACGCTTCCGGTGGCAAAGTGCGCATCGGAGCCGAGAGAGCGGATGCGCACCACGCCGTCCTGTGGCCACGCCATTACGATGGCATAGAGTGTGTTGCCCTTCGTTGTGAAGCGAATATCCTCCGGCGTGTAGGCACCGTGGCTGGTATCGCTAAAAGCGCCTCCTTTGATTTTCGTGGGACCTTCCCCATAGATCACCCACGGACGGGTGCCATAGATCGCCTCTCCGTTTATTTTCAACCATTTGCCCATGTTCAGCAGAACGTCCACCTCTTCTTGAGGGATTGTGCCATCCGATTTCGGCCCGATGTTAAGTAGGAGGCATCCGTTCTTGCTCACAATGTCAACGAGTTCGTGCACAACCTGCTCTGGAGTTTTGAAATCCTGCTGAGTTACATAGCCCCATGAGTTATTTGAAATAGAGGTATCGGTCTGCCAGAATCGTGGGCGAATCCCCCCCATTTCCCCTCTTTCCAAATCGAGCACGGCGGCTTGTGGGGGGAAGGCGGCGTACTTGTAGTTGATGACCACCCCTTTGTGCCACTGGGCTGCACGATTGTAGTAGTAGGCCGCAAAGCGCTGCAGATAAGGACGGAAAGCAGGCGTGTTGATCCACCAATCGAACCAGACGATTTGGGGATGGTACTTATCTACCAACTCGCAGTCACGCGCGAGCCAGTCGTCTAAGAAGGCTTTGGTAGGCGGCACATTCTCCGGAGCCGCAGGGCCATAGAGAGAATAGTACTTGGGGTCTCTCACGTCCGAATCGAACTGCATTCCTCCATTGTAAAACCACCAATGCTCCTCCCGATGGGTAGAAAGCCCAAAAATAAGCCCTTCCTTGCGTACCGCCTGTGCCAGCTCACCGATGATGTCGCGCTTCGGCCCCATCTTGGCGGCGCACCAAGTGGTGAGATCGGAGTCGTACATAGCGAAGCCATCATGATGCTCCGCAACGGGGACGACATACTTGGCACCGGCTGCCTTGAACAGCTTCGCCCAAGCCATCGGGTCGAACTTCTCCGCTTTAAACATCGGGATGAAGTTTTTATAGCCAAACTTATTTTGCGGCCCGTAGGTAGCAACATGATGTTTGAAAGTGGCGCTGCCCTGAAGATACATTTCTCGTGGATACCATTCGCTGCCAAAAGCAGGTACAGAGTAGACTCCCCAGTGAATGAAAATGCCCAGCTTAGCGTCCAGGTACCATTTGGGAATCTGATAGCGGTCTAGAGAGGCCCAGTTCGCTTGGAACGGACCGCGGGCAATGACCGCATCGGCGGTCTTTAAAATGTCCGCGACGCGGTCGGGATACATGCTCTTCCACTGGAGCCAGTAGGGCTGCGACGGATCGATGAGTTGGGTTTGCGATGATGTCCCTCCTTGTCCCCGACCAAGGCAGGGGATGAGAAGGAGAAGAGCGGCGACACCGATCTTGCACCCTCTTGAACTAGAATACAAACGTCGTCTGGATAACATGGTGTTTCTCCCTGTTTCGATAGCTTTTGCCTTGAAAGTTGCGTTTAGTTCACCGGAGTGGCTTGGAGGGCAAACGTGTAGCCGGCCACATCCGGGTCGTTAGAGAGCAGAACAAAATCGGCCCGCACGGCCAAATTGGGCAAGGCCGTAAGGGTGAGCGTGTGGATTCCGGCCGTTAAATTTACCGTTCCTGCCAGTCGCGTCTGGCCGTGTAGACTATCGTCTCCGGCGACGGGCTGGTCATCTATCTGGATTTGGGCAGGGGCGATCTGTTCTCCATGGAGGGCGCGATAAAACACCCTGTAGGTTCCCGGCACCTCGATTCGAAAGCGCGTGCTGATGCTTTTTCCTGCGGCTACAAAGAGACAGGTGGGGCCGGGGCCGCCGGGGCTGCAATCGGGAGAAGAGCGCGGTTTCATGCCGTTAGGCTGCGTGAAGCCTTCGCATTCGTAGAGCAGCTCCTGCGGCGGTGCGCCGAAGTAGATCGCACCTATGCTGTGCGGTGGAAGGTGGAGCGTCCACTCGTTTTGCTGAGGAACGATCACCTGGTCTTTCCACATGGCAAAATTTTCTGGGGGGATAACAATATGTTCCGTCTTCTCTGTGTCGGTGGAGTTGTAGTAGAGAATCTTGTCGGGGAAGAGAGTTGCATAGACGCCGTCGCTTGCATCGTCTATCGGCAGAGCGTCTCTCCGTCCGGGGTCGATCTGACTTAGGTGGTAAATAGCGAAACGAATGACTTGCAGATAGCCTTTGAGGAGATCGCGGGTCGCGGGGAAGTAGATGGTCAGCCCCTTGCCGTAGCGCCGCACCCAGCTTTGGGATGAGGTGGGCGAGGTGAGGTGACTGAGGTCAATATAGGAGCGAATGCGGCCGGGAGGCACCGGCGCCTTCTCGATAACCTCCTCCGGGCTTTCCGATTCGGCCCCCTCCAGCGCCATCACCCCTACCGACTCCACGTGGATGCCAAGCGGACCCGGCCCCGCGGTGCCTGTTGCGCTCTTTGGCGGCAGAAAAGTTTGCGAGCGAAACGTGAGACTGACCAGAGCAATGCGATCCTGCAGGTTGTCCTCAAAGAGGTCGGTAGGTAGCAAAAAGCGATAGCGCACGTCGCCCACGGTGTCGAGGTCGCCTAGCTTCCGGCCGTTCACAAAAAGCTCATGTTTGAGGTGTGCTGCTTCCGCTGGAATGCTGGCATGGACCACCAAAACATAGCGCTTCTGTACATCGAGCGGTAGGCGCACCGTGGCCGTCTCGCCCGTCCACCTTCGTGCGGTTCCGTCGGTAGTGTCCGGCTCGGCCCACTGCCCCTCTAAAAATCCGGCCATTTCCGGGTCTCCCACAGGAATGCGGTAGGTGCTGGGTAAATCGCCCAAATAGCGCTCTCGCATATAGGCGGGCTGTAGGTCTTGGACGTACCCAAACAGGTCTTTAAACCAGGAGATATCGCCGTTAAAATCGGTCACCTTGCCGAAATCGTAGGCGATGAGCACCCCGCCGTTGTTCACCCATTCCTTAATTTTTTGCAGGGTCTGTGGCCGGCAGATCGTCCCCTCCCAGAGAGCGAGGATGCGATAGTTGCTAAGGCAGCCGTCGTCCACCATTCGATCGTCCACGATGTCGAAGTCGGCATAGTCTCTCAATTCGGCGCAGGCACGTGCAAAGGTCTCATTATAGCCCTCCTGCGGCCTTATCTCCTGAGCAGTTGCCGGATAGAACATGGCCACATCCACGATGGGACGGTCAATCTGTAGGAATCGCCCGTAGCGATAGTAGACGTTCCTGTTGGCATCGGAGAGCACGTTGCTCGCCCAGTCGAAATAACCGGCAGCTCCTTGCGATGCGGCCTCATAGATGCGTTCCACCGTTTGATCGGGTGTGAGGCTCCCCGGCGTGGCTATCCAAAGCGGAGCCCCATAGAAGCGGCAGGCGCTTCCTAAGCGCCCCAACTCTGTGGCCGCGTTCTGGGCAAAGGGCTTGGCACCACCATGATATGAAAGCACGGCGGCATTGTAGCGCGCCGCCAGCTTGGGGATAAGGCTGTTGTCGTTTCCGCCGCGCAGGTCTTCATCGGCAAAGCCGGCGGGCAGCAACAGAAGGGTGTTTGGGAAGTTCTTTCGGGCAGCCTCCAGGTTCCAACGAATGGCTCGCCCCACGCTATCGCGATACCACTCGATGAAATCGAGGTAGTGTTGACGATCGGGAAAATCGGGCGGGTCGTAGAGATCGGAGGGATAGGCAATGTCGTCGGCGCTTTGGTAATGGGTATGCCATGCCGCATTCAGGGCGCTGAGCGTATGGTACTTCTCCAGCATGGACTTGCGGAAGTCGGCCTGAGCTAAGGGGTCGGCGCACCAAAAACCGAGGTGATCATGCGCATTTCCGAAGCGCTTGATCCAGTCCTCCCGCTGTTCCGGAACTCGCACTCTTCCTCCCGTTAGCAGACCTGCCTGTCCGTAATCGCCGTGAATGCCTACGCAGAGCACGTTAAGAGTACCGGGGTCGGCACCTGCCTCCTGCGGCTTAGCAGCCCCCTCGAACTCCTTGGCTAAGGCGGCATAGCCCTGCTCAATAAACGTTTTCCAGGTGGGGTCCCATGGCGAGAAGGCCTGCACCGGCAGGTGATGCTCCATACACTCGATGCGGGTAAACGGCACCTTCTCTCGATACCACGGAGGTGGAAAGGCTTCATGCTCGAAGTAGCTCCAGTCCAGCCCAAGGCGATGAGCCGTTGCACAGGCCTGTGCGGGCACTGCCCAGTTCCATTTGCCGGGGGCTTCCTCCTCCGTAGAGAGGTTATCCGAGTTGGATTGGAACAGCGTGAAGCCGGCGTTGGCCACCAGCTTCATGTCGTCCACACTTGTCATGCTCGACATCATGGGTATGCGCGCTCCAAGCGGGCGCGGGGCCTGATAGGGATCGGCGCCCTGAGGCAGCCCTTGAGCGAGGTCCCAAACACGCACGATGCGGGAGTAGTCGAAAGAGAGTGAGCCGTGCAGCGGGCCCCATACCCCTCCTCCCACTGGAGCGACGACCTGGGCGTGCTGCCAACCGGCGTCGTTCAGCTTTAGAGAGTTCCAAGCGATCGGTGGATGCCGGCTTACCCGCACGTTGCCGTCGGAGACCAAGGTGAGAACGTTGTTGGGGTTAATCGTTACCACTAATTTGAAAAGCAGCCCGCCCGGCCCGCGTTGGTTCTGGCACTCCACTGCCAGCAGGTTGGGCCCCGCGTGCAAGTAGGAGGTCACGTCGAAACTGCGCACGGTCGTCCAGTCGTCCCCTGTGGCCACGGGCTTGCGACTCTGGTTGATATAGGCCTCAAAAGCATCATCGGCCGTTATATAAAGCACTGCGGAGGAAGGGCGATGTGGCAGGCGAAAGCGGAGCCGGAAAAAGAGCGTTTCCGGCGGGTGGTTGCCATCCGGACTCCATATCCAGCTCCACCCATCCGGGCCGGATTGGCCTGCAACCGGCCAGAGCGTTAGGAAGAGGCCGAACAGGAAGAGCACGGGCAAAAGGGCTTTACGGGTGCAAAACATAGTTTGGTGTTCGTCTTTCTCTCGGCAAAATCCTGCTTTGAGGCGCTTTATACGCTTGAACAAGGGTTTCAAAAAACCCGGCACTTCTGCCAAGAGATTACGGAAAAAGATCGTCAAAGGGCACCCAAGGAGGGACTTCCGGCCCCTTTAAAGGGGGTAAAGAGGCACGGTTGGGAGGCCGATAATGGGGTTAGGAAGCAAGATTTTGGGGGAAACGAAGTTTTACTCTCATTTTTGGCTAAACAGCAAAACTATCCACCAAAACCTATGCAGTTTTCCACCAAAATTGGCGAGTTTTCCACCAAACTAGCAAAACTATCCACCAATAACCAGTAAACCAAAATAGGACGTTAGTGCCTTAGTATGAGAGAAAGATAGGAAATCGAGATTAAGAAAACGTCGTTGTACAACAAAACTATCCACCAAAACCTCAAAAAAACGTTTTTCGGCTTGATTTTTGGGCTGAAGTTTTCCACCAAAAATCGGCAGTTTTCCACCAAGATCGGCAGTTTTCCACCAAGTTTTCCACCAAAAATCGGGCATCTTGGTGGAAAACTGGGATAGAAGTGAGTTGAACTATGTCTACATTTGCAAAGTTAAAATAATGTACTTTTAGTTGAAATAAGCGTAAATAACGAAATTTTAGGAACACAAAGGAGCAGTTTATTACAAAGTTTTCCACCAAAATGGGGCGCTATAATAATAACAGTAAGATTCTTTTTATATATAATAATAGTGCCAGTCCTATAAGAGCGCAGGCAGACGCAAGCAAGACGGCCTAAAACGGCATCCAAAACCTGTGCCGCAGCATTCTGCTACAATTACTGTTACTATGCGCATCCGTCGTCTGCACCTAACCGATTTTCGCAACTATGTTGAACTCACGCTCGAACCCGCAGAGGGCCTCAACATCCTCTACGGCAAGAACGCACAAGGCAAAACCAACGTGCTCGAGGCCATAGCGCTTCTGGCAACCACGCGCTCCATGCGTGCCGGTCGCGACTCGCAGATGATCCGTGCCGGAGCCGAGCAGGCACATGTCCATGCCGAGGTCGTTCGAGAGCGTGAAGGAGAGGTGGAGCTGTTTCTAACCCTCTTTCAAACCGACCGCAAAAGCGTGCAGATCAACCATCTCAAGCGAGAACGTGTGCTCGATTTGCTCGGCCAGTTCAACGCCGTTTTCTTTGGGGCCTCGGAGCTTGCCATCGTCTCAGGCGAGCCTGCCGACAGACGCCATTTTCTCAACATGGAGATATCGCAGATCAGCCCTCGCTATGTCTACGATCTCGGTCATTATCGTCGGGTACTGGAACAACGCAACCGTTTGCTGCGCGATCTGCGGGAGATGCGACTATCACGAAAGGATTCTGGGTTGGAGGTATGGAATGAACAGCTGGTTCGCTATGGAGCGTCGCTTATCCGAAGGCGGCTGTTCTACATCGAGCGCCTTATCCCCTTAGTGGCCCAAATTCACGAGGAGCTAAGCGAGGGTAAAGAGCGACTCGAGCTGCGCTACCAGCCCGGAATTGACCTCACGCCAGATACCGCTCTGAGAATACAAGAAGCCGGCGCTTCGATAGGGCTGGCCGCTGCTGAGACGCCCGCCGAGAAGGTTTCGCCCTTTACGGTTGTGTACGACGCGGAGGAGAAGCAGTTTAGAAACCTTTTTGAGCGCCATCTGCAGCAGGTGCTGGAGGAGGAGTTGCGAAGGGGCACAACCCTTATCGGCCCTCAGCGCGACGATCTCGTCTTTCTGATCAACGGCGTGGATGCCCGCATCTACGGATCGCAGGGGCAGCAGCGCACGGTGGCTCTCTCGTTAAAGCTTGCGGAGTTTTGCCTCATGGAGAGTTTTGTGGGAGAGCCTCCTGTGATGCTGCTTGACGACGTGATGAGCGACCTCGACGACGTCCGGCGCCGCAGGCTCTTGAAATGGATTCAGGGACGATGTCAGACTTTTCTTACCTGCACCAACCTACGGAGCTTTCCAAAAGAGGTGCTGCAGGAGGCCGCTGTCTTTCAGGTGAGGGCGGGAACCGTCTGTTTTGAAGGGTTCGGGGCGCATCTCCAAAAAGAGACATCGGAACGGTCGGTACCGGAAAGTGCGGTTGTTTTGGAGAAAGAGGCGCAGTAGGCGGCCTTGCGTCGTTTATGCAGCGGCCTACCCTTGTGGAACGGCCAAGCCAACAGTTTTAGCATGAGGAGACACCACTGAGAAAGGAGGAGCGCGGACCCTTTGTACGGTGAAAGCCGAAGGTTTCGCGCGCATTCCCTATGAGGCGGCCAGATAAGTCAGACGATCCGTTCATTCCTTTGCTGAGGGGAGGCCCTTTGGCGGAAGCGCTTATGCAGGCCATCGCCCCTTTAGAGAGTGCACCTCTCATTCGGCAGAGCCTCGCCCTGGTCTGCTGGCCGCGCGTGGTGGGGGAGCAGGCGGCCAAAGCCTCCCGCGCCGAGATGATCCGCAACGGGGTGCTTTTTGTGCGCACCCGCAGCTCCACCTGGTCTCAAGAGCTGGTGCTTCACAAGCATAAGCTGCTGCAGAAATTGGCGCGACTTCTAGGCCCCGGCGTGGTCACGGACATCGTGTTTCGCGCACAGGGGGTGGACGGAGAAGACCCCTCCTTTCCTGAGGAGGAGCCGACGGCAGAGGAGTTGCGGCAGGTGGTTCTCACCGATGAGGAGCAGGAGTTGCTGAGGGCGCGCCAGGCTGCCTTGGAAAGCATCCCGAACCTGCGCGTTCGCCAGGCGATATCGCATCGGCTCGAAATGGAGGCGCGGCTCTACCACTGGCGTTTGGAGCGCGGTTGGAAAGCCTGTAAAAAGTGCCAGGTGCTCCACAAAACGCCCCATGCGCTCTGTCCCCTCTGCAGGTTGGAGGAGCCGTGAGGCCGCGCCCCATCGGCTGGATTGCAGCTGGCTTTGTGGCCGGAGCCGGAATAGGCCTTCTATGGCCTCTAGATGCCTTTTTTACGGCCTTTGCAGCGTTTTGGGTAGTGGAATGCTGTCTTTTCTTTTGGCGCCGCTCTGTGGGCATTCTAGCGGCTTTTATGGCCGTGGCTTTCCTCCTAGGGGGTCTTCGTGCCCATATCGCGCGGCAATCTCAAATGCTCTCAGGAGCTTCTTTTTTACCCAATAGCGGCTTTGTAACCCTGCAAGGAACCCTTCAAACCGACCCGGAACTGCTGCGCACGGCCGGTCATTATCGTTTTCTACAGGCCGATATGCAGGTGGAACGGCTCCTCGATGGTTCTCACAGTTCCTTGCCCATCTTACCGGATGTTCGTGTTTACCTGCCGGTTCCTTCAAACCTTACCGCTCTTCCCATTTACGGTGATCGCATCGAAGTGCATGGAAAGATAGCTCCCTACATGCCGCTTCGCGATCCTGGCAACGCTGCCTGTTGCTCCGATCTGGACACCGGCGCGCGTTTCATGCTGGTAGCACGGGGCGACTCCGCTTGGAGGCGGCTTCCTCCGCATCTTCTTCAAGCGCCTTTCCAGCGTGTGGCTCTCTTCCTTCAGAGGCGCGCTCTAGCCGCGATGAGAGCCTCTCTTCCGGCTGCAGAGGCCGAACTGCTAAGCGCGCTGCTATTCGGAAACCGCAGGGGCCTTGCGCCGGCGCTGGCCTCGTCCTTTGATCGCACGGGCGCCACCTACCTGCTTGCAACGGCCGGCCTACACGTGGGGATGTTCACGCTTTTGCTGCTTTGGATGGCTCAACGGGTTGTAGGAATGCCGCGCAAAATGGCGCTGCTCTTCACCATGTGCGCCCTTAGCCTGTTCGTGGTTATGGCCGGTGGGCGTCCTGCCGTGCTTCGTGCCGCCACAATGCTTGGGCTTTACCTGCTAGCCCCCCTCCTTGAGCGTGAACCGGACTTCACCGGAGCCCTTTGCGCTTCGGCCCTGCTACTGCTCTTTTGGAATCCGCAGATGCTGCTCACCCCAGGTTTTCAGCTCTCCTATGGAGTCGTCATCACCATTGCGCTTCTTGCACCGGTCATCGAGTACCCTCTCAAGCACCTGCTCCAGAACCGTCTTCGCAAAACCCCCATTGAGGGGAAGCGAGACGGCCTTGAGCGGGTGCTGATCCCCTTAGGGCGTTTTCTTTATACCACCCTCTTTCTCTCGCTTATAGCCCAGATCGGCGCCATGCCGCTGGTGGCCTATCACTTCCACACGCTTTCGGTGATAGCGCCCATAGCCAACTTCTGCCTGCTCGTCATCGCGCTGCCGCTTCTCTTTTTGGGGTATGCAGCCGTTTTAGCCGCCGCCGTCCACCCCCTGCTGGCGCGGCCGTTCCTGCTCGGCATCTCTCCTGGCCTAAAAGCCCTCATCGGACTATCGGCCTTATTCTCAAAACCCCTCTGGGCCGAACTCTCTATAGGCTCGCCACCGATCGTGCTTATCGTGCTGCTCTACGGACTTATCCTGATGAGCATACTTTTCCTTAGGCACACGGTGCCCTTGAGCCGGTTGCCGGATGAGGAGTTTTAAATGCGCTCCCCTTCCAAGATGGCCGTTCGTAGCTTCGCGCTCTCCATCGCGACGCGAACCTATCTTCTGCTGTTGGTTCTCCTATTGAGCGTTTGTCTGATACTGCTTGGTTGGGGGGCCGTCGCTCGATGGGGTGAAAAGGAACTTCGCGTCTATTTTCTCGATGTGGGGCAGGGCGACGCCGCCGTTATCGCTACACCAAGCGGCCGAATTTTCGTGGTGGATACCGGCCGCGACAACGAGGAGACCGGTGAGGATATGGGTCGAGAAGTGGTGATCCCTTTCTTTCATGCCGAGGGGTTTACCCATATAGACGCCATGATCCTTACCCATCCTCATGCCGACCACATCGGAGGGGCTGCCACTCTCCTCGATACCTTTCCTTGCGACGCCCTCCTAGATAACGGGCAAAACGAAAACTCCGTTGAGGAGGCAAACTACGTGGCCGCCGCACTCCGACACCATGTGCCGCGTTTAACGCCGCTGCCGGGAGAGCAGATAGATTGCGGAGATGGAGTCACCTTGCATTTTTTGGCACCTACACCCGCCGAGCGATCCGGAGCACCAAATAACGCCAGCGTTGTGGTGCGCGTGGACTACGGCAGGACACACCTTCTCCTGATGGGCGATGCGGAAGCGCCGGAGGAGGCAACCCTGCTTGCCGATGACCAAGCCGTAGGGTGCGACGTGCTGAAGGTCGGCCACCACGGCAGCGATACCTCCACAACCCCAAACTTCCTGCGTGCAGCCCACCCAAAGTTTGCTGTTATCTCGGTTGGAGCGCATAATCTCTATGGTCATCCATCCCCGATTGTCATAGAGCGGCTGAGGGAGGCCGGGGTAAAAATCTATCGGACAGACCAGAACGGCGCCGTGGAGGCCCTCTCTAACGGGTCTGAAGTCCACATGGTTGTGCTCTGTAACCAGTAGTACATTGACACCGAAAAGACAGAGAGGTAAAATTATCGCTTGTACTCCGAATGTTGTCGCCGTTGCGTGTTGTCGGTGCCTTTCTCCTTGAGGTTCTCCACTGCTCTGCCGGTACGGTGAGGAGGAAGGCGCACGACACGTCGTATGAATCGTGTATACTTAGGGAAATCTATCCGTTATCTAAGGCGAGAGTGTCGGCTCCTAGGTTGGGGGCCGCGAGGAATAAAACTATGTACGAGATTCTTTCTCAAATAAAAAGCCCTGATGACCTCAAAACGCTTTCGCGTGACCAGCTCAAACAGGTTGCCCGCGAGTTGCGTCAGGCCATTGTGGATCATCTTTCGCAGACAGGAGGCCACTTCGCTTCCGATTTGGGCGCTGTAGAGCTGATTCTCGCGCTGCATACGGTCTACTCCGTTCCTAAGGACAAGATCATTTGGGATACAGGGCATCAGTGCTACGCCCACAAGATGCTGACGGGGCGCCTCGATCGCTTCAGCACACTGCGCCAATACGGTGGCATCAGCGGCTTTCTCCGACGGGAGGAGAGCGAGTACGATCTGTTCGGCGCAGGGCATGCCGGAACGAGCATCTCGGCGGCCTATGGCTTCGCCGTCGCCCGCGATTTTGCCGGAAAGAGCAACGAGGAGCATGTGCTGGCCGTTATCGGCGACGCGGCCATGACGGCAGGCCTGGCGCTGGAGGGGTTGCATAATGCCGGCCATAGTGGGCGAAACTTTGTGGTTGTGCTCAACGACAACGAGATGTCCATCGCCGAGAGCGTGGGGGCGCTGGCCAAATACTTGGCCAAACTGCGCGTCACGCCGCTCTATCAAAGCCTTGAGAGCCGGACAAGTGGCTTGCTAAAGCGTATTGACAAAACCCCCGGGCAGGTTGTTTTCCGAGCGGCCGGTTCCGTATTAAAGCACAACCTAACCCACCTCGTCTCCACCGAGAACTCCGGTGTTCTCTTCGAGCAGCTCGGCTATCAGTATATCGGCCCGGTGGACGGTCATGACCTCGATCTGCTTATAGACCTCTTCACGGCCATTAAGAGCATTAAGGGACCCGTGTTTGTGCACCTGCTCACCGTGAAGGGGAAGGGCTACGAAAAGGCCGAGGAGGATGCCCGCAAATGGCACGCCGTAACCCCGCCCATGTTCAAAGAAACGACGGAAGGCACCGCTGCAGGCAGCAAATCGAGCGGCCAATCTTGGACGAACTACTTCAGCAAAACGATACTGGAGTTGGCCGCGGAAGACCCCAAGATCGTGGCGATAACCGCTGCCATGCCGGACGGCACGGGGCTGACACCGTTTAGCAAGCAGTTTCCCGATCGCTATTTCGACACGGCCATCGCGGAGCAACATGCGGTCTGTTTTGCGGCAGGGCTGGCCGCCGAAGGCATGAAACCTATCACGGCTATCTACTCCACCTTCCTCCAACGGGCCTACGACATGATCCTTCACGATGTGGCCATCCAAAACCTGCCCGTTCTCTTTTGCCTTGATCGCGCAGGACTGGTGGGTGACGACGGCCCGACCCACCACGGCGTCTTCGACATCGCCTATATGCGCCCCATCCCCAATATGGCGCTCCTAGCGCCGAAGGATGGGCCGGAGCTGGTGCAGATGCTGCGCTATATGGTGCAGGAGCATGTGGTTGGGCCTCATGCAGGGCCTATCGCCGTGCGCTATCCGCGCGGGAATGCGCCCTCCGTGGAGTGGCCGGTGGAGAGCGCGCCCATCGAATACGGCAAGTCGGAGGTGTTGCTTGACGGGGGCGACATCGCCCTCTTTGCCTACGGCAATATGGTGGTGCCGGCCTTCGAGGCCGCAAAGACCCTGCGGGCGGAGGGGATAGACGCCGCGCTTATTAACCTGCGATGGGCAAAGCCGCTGGACACAGAGACCATCCTGGCCTACGCGAAGAAAACCGGCTGCATTCTCGTGATGGAGGAAGGGGTTGTGCACGGCGGCGTGGGATCGGCCATCCTCGAGCTGTTGGCGGAAGCCGGAGTAACGAACGTGAAGGTGAAGCTCTTTGGGGTGCCCGACAAGTTCATTGAGCACGGCGCCATCCCCATTCTCCATCAGCTCTGCATGCTAACAGCGCACGACTTTGCTGCAGCCGCTCGCGATCTGTTGGGCAAACCGCAGCCTGAACCCGTGGCCGTCGCCCAGGAGGCCCGCCACGAATCGCTCACGGCCTAGAGGGCCTCTTGACCCTATAGAACCCGCTACACGCCACCATCTGTAGGGGCGGGTTTCAAACCCGCCCCTACATAGGGAAAACGAGCGGGGGATGAAGTGTTTGAAGGGAAGGAAGGGGCGGATTGAAAGACGGGAACGCTACCTACTATCGCTACAACCTGTTGCTTGCTGCCGCCTCACCCCTTCTCGCCGTCTACCTAGCGCAACGTTTCCTTTCAGGCAAATCGCGTCCGGGTTGGCCTGAACGCTGGGGGCATCTACCCGCTTTTGAGCCGCTTGCCCCGAACCGAATATGGGTTCATGCGGTGTCGGCCGGGGAGGTTGTGGCAAGCCTGCCGATTCTGCGTGCATTAAAATCGAGCTTGCCGGACTATGCCCTGTTTCTCAGCGTGATCACGCCGGCCGGCTATGAGGTGGCCGTAAAGCAGGCCGCACCGTTGCTTGAAGGGCTTTTCTACGCTCCCTTCGATCTGCCGTGGGTGGTTAGGCATGTTGTCCAAACGCTGCGTCCACAACTCTACGTGAGTTTGGAGAGTGAGCTATGGCCCAATCTCCTCCACACGCTGAAGCGCCATGGGGTAAAGACGGCTCTCGTCAACGGCAGGATAACCCCACGAAGCTTTGAACGCGCGCGCCGCTTCGCTCCGGGCCTGTTCCGATGGATGCTCGGCAACGTAGACCTCCTTCTAATGCAGTCGCAGGCCGATGCAGAAAGGATAGGGGCTTTGGGAGGAACGCCTATCGAGGGGCGTGTATGGGTGGTGGGAAATACGAAGTTCGATCAAGAGATACATCCTCTCGACAGGGAGCGGCAAGAGCAGATGAGGGCCGAGTTGCGATTGCCGTTAGAGGCACCGGTTTTCATTGCCGGCAGCACGCGAAGCGCTGACGAAGAGAGAATCGTTGTGGAAGCCTTCCTGCAGATGAAGCGACGACTTCCCTCTCTGTGCCTGGTGGTGGCACCACGTCAACTGAGTCGTGTGGAGGAGACCCTACAGATTCTCCGCCAGGCGAACCTAAACCCCATGCGGCGTACGTCTCCCCATGGCTCTCTAACCGACTGTCTTGTGCTGGATACGATGGGAGAGCTGGCGGATGTCTACGCAATCGCCAACGTGGTCTTCATCGGCAACACGTTTCCTCCGGTCGTTCAGGGAGGCGGTCAAAACATTTTGCAACCTCTTGCGCACGGCAAACCCGTTCTCCACGGGCCTTACTACGCCACCATTCGGGCCGAAGTGGCATTGGCACAGGAGGCCGGTGTGGCTTTTCCGGTGACAAACGCCGAGGAGCTGGCAAACAAGGCGTTACAACTTTTAGGAGACGCTTGTCTCCTTGAAAAACTGGCTCAGCGTGCTACGGCACTCATTCAAGCCAATCGTGGGGCCTCTCAAAGATGTGTTGAGGCCCTTATCCCTCTGTTGAAAGCGGGAGCCTCTCGATGACGAAAGAAAAGAGACCCGCGGCCCCAAAGTCTCTCGAAGCCTACGTGCTCTCCGTTATACGTGGGCGTCGTGGGATCGTGCCGCTCCTTTTGAGAGGCTTGCTGCTTGTGTTGGCGCTACTCCACCGGCTAGGCCTCGAGTTGTACCTCATGGCCTATCGTGTGGGGCTGCGGCGACGAACCCGTCTTCCACGACCGGTGATCAGCATCGGCAATATCACCGTGGGCGGCACGGGGAAAACACCGACCGTCCATACGCTTTGCCGTCTATTGAAGGAAGAAGGGCTTCAGCCTGCCGTTCTGAGTAGGGGCTATCGAGGAAAATTCGAGCACAGCAGCGCCATCGTTTCGGATGGTCAAAAGGTTCGCCTGGGCGTTCAAGAGGCCGGAGATGAAGCCTATCTTCTGGCACGGAATCTCCCCGGCGTGCCGGTTGTTGTAGGTAAAGATCGGCGTGTGACGGGGGCGCTGGCCATCGGCCAATTTCAGCCTGATGTGTTGGTGCTCGACGATGGAATGCAGTTTTGGCAGTTACATCGAGACCTCGAAATTGCGTTGGTGAACGCGCTCAACCCCTTCGACAACGGCTGGATTTTCCCCCGCGGCCTATTGAGGGAGCCACCCTCTCATCTCCGCCGTGCCCATATCGTTTTGCTGACCAACGCAGGGCGCTTGGCGGTCGAGGCTTTGGAAGCCCTTATGGCGCATCTCCGCCGCCTCGTGCCGGGAAAGCCGATCTTCACGGCAGACCCCGTTCCCGGCCAACTTCGCTTTCTTGCCGACCAGGTCTATGTGCCGGCGCAGTGGCTTGCCGGGCGGCGTGTGGTGGCCGTTTCGGCCATCGCCGACCCAACGCTTTTTGAAACCATGATCGGCGAACTGGGCGGTATACTGGCAGCGAGCTTTCGTTTTCGCGATCATCATGTGTATACTCCTAAAGAGATCGAACAGGTGATGGAAAAGGCATGTGCTGTGAATGCGGAGGCCGTTATTACGACAGAGAAGGATGCAGTGAAGCTAATGCCCTTGCGCTCTGCACGGCCTTTGGCCGCTTTGCAGGTGAGCATGCATATTGATGCGGAGCACGAGTTCATGACGGAGGTACTCAAAGCTGTGGAGGAGGCACAGGGAAATAGGCGATGGTAAACCAGGAGGCTGCCCTCTCTCCGCTGCCCATGAAGAAGCGGCTTACCCGTCTGGCCGGGCGCGTTGGATTGCCTACGGTTGTAGGCCTTTTTCGCCTGCTTCCCTTACCGGCAGCCCGATGGATTGGACGTGGCGTTGGGTTCCTTCTCTACGGTGTCTTGAGGCGCTATCGGAACACGGCCCATAAGAATCTGGCGCTCGTCTACCCTAACCTGCCACCAAAAGAACGACGTCGTATGGCGCGCGCTGTTTTTCTTCATTTTGGCATGGCGGTGGCCGAGTTTGTAAAGTTACCTCAGCTTGACCGCTCCGCCATAGACCGCATGGTTGTCGTTGAGGGCGAGGAGCATCTGCAAAAAGCCCTGGCGGGGCAGCGAGGCGCCTTCATCATTACGGGGCACTTCGGTAACTGGGAGTTTTTGGCGCGATGGCTGGCCACTCACAATTATCCCCTCAACGTCATCGCGCGCAGATCGGAAGACCCTGAAACCGAGAAGCTGCTCACCAACACGCGGCTACAAAGCGGGGCAAACGTGTTTCGGCGAGGTGAAGCCGTGCGACCGGTGCTGCAATCGCTACGGAAAAATGAGCTGATAGGCATTCTTCCAGACCAAAATGCGGGCGATATTGTGGTACCCTTTTTCGGGCTTCCTACAGGCACAACGGACGGCCCGGCCGTTCTCCATCTCCATACCAGGGCGCCTCTCCTTTTCAGCTGGTGTACACGACGGGAAGATGGACGTTTTCATATTCTGTTTGAGCCGCCGGAAGTCTATGAGCCAACGGGCGATCGCGCTGCCGATATCTTGGCCATTATGACCATGGTAAACAGACATTTAGAAGACCAGATTCGCAAGAACCCCACACAGTGGCTCTGGCTGCACGATCGGTGGCGTGCCTCCCCGTGGGTTTTCGAAAAGCGCGAGGGAGCGCCCGAAAACCCCGATCCCGCTGCAGAACGCCTTACAGGAGGAGAGCGGTGACTTTGGTCTCTCCGGTGGTGGATATGCAGAACGTCGAGCGCCTTTTGGTGATCAAGATGAGCGCCCTCGGCGATGTGGCACGAACGGTGCCAACGGTGGATGCCATTCGCAAGGCGTACCCGCATGTGAGGATCGGTTGGGTGGTGCGCAACGGATTGGCCGATCTGCTCGTTGGAAACCCCTCTATAGATGAACTGTTTATCGCCCCTCGCGGCATCAAAGCTATCGCGGCCATGTGGCAGCCTATCAGGCGATTTCGACCGGATGTTACCTTGGATATGCAGGGGCTGTTCATCAGCGGCTGTTTGGCGCGTCTTTCGGGAGCGACCTATCGGTTTACTTGGGAGAGCGGGCGCGAGTTCAGTGGACTCTTAACGGGAAACCCTATTGTCGCCGCACCCGAACACCTCAATGCGGTGGAATGCCTTTTTAACTTTGCGCGTCTTTTAGGGGTGGAGAGGCTGCCGGAAGAGCCGCCAGCCTATCTCACGCGCGATCCGGCGCTGATCGCGCGGGCAGAAGAGCTATTGGAGAGCGCACCCTCCCCACGAATCGGGATGCATATAGGCGCTTCGGTGCCCAATAAGACGTGGCCACCCTCTCACTGGGCACGTCTGGCCGATAGGTTTTTGGAGGACGGCTACAGCGTGATTCTCTTTGGAGGCAAGGCCGAAGGGGCGGCCGATAAGGAGATTAGAGGCCAGATGAAAGGGCGCCCCCTCTCTCTTGTGGGGTGCACCACACCGCGCGAGCTTGCCGCTGCCATCAGCCGCTGCGATCTGTTTCTTGGAGGCGACACCGGCGCCACCCATATCGCTAGCCTGGTGGGAACCCCCATTGTCGCTCTCATGGGACCGACCGACCCCAAGCGCTTCGGACCTTATGGCGCACAAAATACCACTCTCCATCTCGGTCTCTCCTGTAGCCCGTGCTATCGTCACCCAACGTGCAATGGGCGCTACGACTGCATGCGCGGCATAGAACCAGATTGGGTCTATAGGGTTTGTAGAGAACGTTTGAAGCATTTTGGATACTAAGGATAGATATGCGAGTTCTTCATCTTATTACGCCCTCGCATGTGGGGGGCGCGGAACTGCTGGTGCTTGGCATTGCACGCGCACAGATGCAGCAGGGGCATGTTGTTCGTGTGCTGACGAAACCTCATGCGGCCTACGAAAGCAGGGCGCGTAAAGAGGGGGTAGATTGTGTGGCCGTGCCGATTTCGGGCAAGTTCAATGTGCGTGCGTTGCAGGTTTTACGGGAGGCCATTCTGCAGTTCAAGCCGGATTTGGTATGTACGCACCTTTCCAGTGCGACGCTGTGGGGCGCTTTGGCCGCAAGGTGGTGCCACATCCCCTGCGTTGCGATGGTTCATGGCTTCAACACGGCCCTATGCTACCGGTTTGCTCCTCTGCTCGTCTGTGTTTCCGAGGCCGTAGCCGCGCATATGGAGCAGCAGGGGCTTCCACGGGAACGCCTGCGCGTGGTACATAATGGCATAGACCCGGCTCCTTTCGAGGAGGGACCGGTTGCCGAGTTGAGCGATGTTCCCTCCGATGCGTTTTGTGTGGGCGCGGCGGCGCATCTTTCCCCCAAGAAGGGCTTTGCCGAGTTGGTGGAGGTGGCTCTTCAATTGAAGACCGCCCACTTTGTGATCGCCGGTGAAGGGAGAATGCGCCCTTGGCTAGAGGAGATGGCACGAGGGCCTTTGAAGGGGCGCCTTCATCTACTGGGGTTTTGGGAAGATATGCCTGCCCTCATGCGGCGCTTCACGGTGTTCTGTTTGCCCTCTCAGCGGGAGCCGTTTGGGCTGGTGGTGTTGGAGGCCATGGCAGCCGGGAAGCCGGTGGTGGCCTTTCGAGCCGGAGGGGTTCCGGAGATCGTGATAGAAGAGGAGACCGGCCTGCTGGCGCCTGCAGGCGATGTGCAGGCGATGGTCGAATGCTTGCGTCGCCTTCAGCAAGATTCGGCCCTCTGCAGGCGGCTTGGCACGGCCGGTAAAGAGCGGGTAAGGCGTTGCTTTACGATGGATCGTGCATTCACCAACCTCCAGCGGGTTTTTGACGAGGCGGTGGCCTGCCACAAGGCCGGGACGGCCGTATGCGAATAATGGAGATCATCTCCGGCGTGGGCGTTAACGGGGCCATAGTTCACTGCTTGTTGCTCACGCAAGAGCTGGCCCATCGGGGCAACGAGGTGATGCTGGTGTGTCGGCACAACGCCTGGATCGGCCAACAGTTGGCACATACCCCAAACGTAACGGTCGTTGAAAGCGATATGCACCGTTGGCCTCCCGATGAGCTACGTCGGGTGGCCAACCTGGCGCGAGAACGAGGGATCGAGGTCATCAACACGCATATGTCGCGTGCCCACAACTTCGGGGTTTTTCTGGCGCGCTTTAGCGGCATTCCCTGCGTAACGACGGCACACTCTCACAAAATCCACCCTCATTGGTGGTTTGCTCATCACATTATCGCCGTTTCCGAACAGACTCGCCGCTACCACCTACGGTTCAACCGGGTTCGCGCAAGCCGCATTGATACCGTGCACGGCTTTGTGGATGTGGCCCGCTTCCGCGGTTTCGATGCTCTCACACGCCGGCAAACCAGAACCGCCCTCGGCGTGGACGATGAGACTTTCCTGGTGGGGGCGATTGGCGATTTTCTGCCGCGTAAAGGGCAGCTCTATCTTATTCGGGCTTTGCCTCAGCTGCTGGAGCAAATACCCCGTTTGCGCTTGGCGCTTGCCGGCAGCGTTCGCACGGAGAGCTACTATCAAAAGGTACGTCGAGAAGCAAACCGGCTTGGTGTGCAGGAGGCGATTCTTTGGTTGGGCTACCGGCAGGATGTACCCCAGCTTTTGTCGGCTTTTGATGTCTACGCGTTGGTATCGCTAGACGAAATGTTTCCTGTGGCCATACTCGAGGCAATGGCCGCACAAAAGCCCATTGTGGCCACGGCGGTGGGAGGCACGCCGGAGTGCGCCGCCGAGCCGGATTCGATCTATCTCATTCCACCGGCCAACCCCCAAGCGATCGTCAAGGCATTGGTGGAGCTTTATGAAAACCCCCAAAGGAGGGCTGAGCTTGGCAAGCGAGCCTATGAAACGGTGTGCGCCCATTTCACAGTAGAGAAACAGGCTCCTAAAATAGAGGCCGTTTTTCGTAAAGTGGTTGCAAAGGTAAGGCGGCCATAAGAATCGCGCTGCGGAAAGATCGGGCAGCAAACCTAGGTTTTGGACTGCCTTTAGGTAGAATGTGCATTATGGAGGCTCAAAAGAACTCTTTGATGTCTTTGGAAGCACGCATTCGCGAGATCGTGAGTCGTCTCGAAGCATGTTATGGCGTTCCCAAATGGCAACCGAGGATGTCGCCGTTGGATGAACTTATCTCTTGCATCCTCTCGCAACACACCTCCGATGCCAACTCCTTTCGCGCCTTTGGCAAATTAAAGGAGCGATTTCCTACCTGGGAGGCGGTAGAGAAGGCGCCAACGAAAGAGCTGGCCGACACCATTCGCAGCGGCGGTTTGGCGGACAGCAAAGCGGCGCGCATACAGGCCGTTTTACGCACGTTGCGTGAAAAAGTGGGGGATTACACCCTCGATCTTTTGCAAACGATGCCTGATGACGAGGCCCGCCGATGGCTTATGGCCCTGCCCGGTGTAGGGCCAAAAACGGCTGCCATCGTGCTCTGCTTTGCTTTGGGGCGCCCGGTTATTCCCGTAGACACACACGTGTTTCGTGTGGCCTGGCGCCTAGGGCTTATCGAGAAGCGTATCGGTGAGGCCAAAGCACACGATGCTCTGCAGGCGCTTGTGCCGCCCGAACTCATCTATCGCTTTCATGTGGCCCTCATCGAACACGGGCGCCGCATCTGCAAAGCCTCGCGTCCGCGCTGTGAGGCCTGCCCCCTCACCGATTTATGCGCTTACTATCAAGAGAATTCCGTTCTGATGTCGAACCTAGGAGAGAAGAGGAAAGATGCTGCTTCGTGAACTGTTAGAAAACAGTGCCCAACGCCTACCAGAACAGACGGCCCTTATTTTCCGCGACCAGCCCATCACCTATGCGCAGCTTTCCGAACAGACGCGCCGATTGGCTGCCGGCTATGCCGCGCTCGGGGTGGAAGCCGGTGATAGGGTCGCCCTTCTTCTGCCGAACAGCCCGGCCTTTATTATGGGCTACTATGCCGCGGCCTATTTGGGGGCGGTATCCGTGCCCGCCAACCCGATGCTAAAACCGCCTGAGCTTGCCTACATTTGGGGCGATGCCGGGGTGAAGCTTGTGCTCACCGCTGAACCCCTGCTGCCCAATGTGCTCGAAGCCCGTAAGGAGCTTCCGGAGTTGCACCACATTGTATGCCTCGCAGGAACCTCTGCTTCAGCCCCAACCTCTATGCCGATCTCGCCTCAAGCTGTGCCCGGCCTCATCCCCTTCTCCGATCTGCTTACCCACCAGCCCCTATCCTCCGCGGCGCTGCCGGCGGTTCAGGAGGAGGATTGTGCGGTTATCCTCTACACATCGGGAACGACAGGGCATCCCAAAGGGGCCATGCTTTCGCATCGCAACCTTACCCGCAATATCGAGCAGGTGCTGGGGCGACTTCGGTTTACTCAGGAAGATAGGCTCCTCACGGTGTTGCCGCTGTTTCATGCCTTTGCCGGAACGGTCTGTATGAACCTGCCGATGATGGTTGGGGCGAGCAGTGTGCTGTTAGACAGCTTTTCACCGGGGAAAGTGCTCGAATCGGTGGCACGCCATCGAGTTACTGTGTTGCCGGCCGTTCCGGCCATGTTCTATGCGCTGCTGCAACTGCCGCCCGATCCCACCCTCGATCTTTCGAGCCTAAGGTTTTTAGTTTCCGGTGGCGCGCCCCTACCGGTGGCGATGCTGGAGGCGCTAGAGAAGCGTTTTGGCGTGCCCGTCATCGAAGGCGACGGCCCCACAGAGTGTAGCCCGGTTACCAGTGCCAACCCGCTAGAAGGGCCACGAAAGCTGGGCAGCGTGGGGCCTCCACTCCCCGGCGTGGAGATCGCCATTGTGGATGATGAAGATAGGCCCCTACCCACCGGTGAAGTGGGCGAGATCGTGGTGCGTGGCGATAACGTGATGATGGGCTACCTCAACCAGCCGGAGGCCACACGGGAGGCCATGCGCAACGGGTGGTACCATACGGGCGATCTCGGCCGTTTAGATGAAGATGGCTATCTCTATATTGTGGATAGAAAGAAAGACATGGTGATTACGGCCGGGCTGAACGTCTACCCGCGTGAAGTGGAGGAGGTGCTTATCACCCATCCAGCTGTGGCGGATGTGGCCGTAATCGGGCTGCCAGATGCTCTGCGCGGAGAGGAGGTCGTCGCCGTGGTGGTGTGTAAGGAGGGGGTGAGCCAAGAGGGGCTAGATCGCGAGCTGATTCGCTACTGTCGGGCACGACTAGCCGACTACAAGGTGCCACGTAAGGTGTTCTTCCGCGATAGCTTGCCAAGAAGCAGCACCGGCAAGGTGCTGAAGCGTCTGCTGAAAAAAGAGATGGAGATGCAGGTAGGAGAACAGACTTGACCCAAGACGAGCCGCCCGTCCAAAGCCCATTGAAGGCGATAGCCCATCTGGAAGGGCTAGATAACCTTGCCCATATCGCTGTGGCCGTGCTGTTCATTCTGGCAGCCGCTGCTGTGCTGCTCTATAGCTTCGGGCTATTCCTCCTGCAGGTTGTGCACATCGCCGGCGGCATTCATACGGCGGGAATGAGCGCCCAACATGAGAACAGCTTCCTGCACATCAGTCTGGAGTTGCTGAGTGGGCTGCTTTTCGCGGTCATTCTGTTGGAGCTGCTACGCACCATTCTTACCTATCTCATTGCGCGTTCAATCGAGGCCACCCTTAAGGAGTTTTTGCTGGTAGGCATTATCTCGCTCATTCGGAAGATTCTGTTGGTGGGGGCGCAGGCCTCTCTCTCCTCCGAAGGGCAGCATGCCTTTGTCCAGGAGGCTGTAGGTACCTTGGTGAGCGTGCTGGCCGTGCTGCTCCTCATCGGAGGGCTTATTCTGCTAAAGCGGTTCTACGAACGCGCCTGACCCGGCAAAAAAAGAGGCCGAAAGTCTCGAGCTATAAAGACTTTCGGCCGAACCTCTCCGACGTTTTCGAGAAGGAGAGCATAAGGGGTTATCCCCTAACGAGCTGCTAGCAGTTTAGACAACGAAAAGCCAAAAATGTTTGAGGTTTTTGGAAAGGAGCCTCGATGCGTCTCCCATCCCTTCTCATGGGCCTCAGCCTGTGCCTACTGCTTCAAGGGGTTTTTGGCCTCGTAAGCGCACGTGCCGACCCCAAAACGCCCTTTTCGCAACCGGCTTTCCCACGGCTGCACTCAGAGGACTTTTGGTATCGTTCTTTTCATCGCTGCTTTGGGGAGGACGAAAAAGCCGATCCGTATAGATTGCTGAGATTCCTCGACGGGGCCACCGCAGAGAACGCGTTAGCGGAACGTGAAGACAAGGAGAAATATCGCTATCTGCTCTTGTTGGAAATGAGGGCACATCTCGAACTCGGCGACTATGCCATAGCCGAGGCGATAGCAAATCAGTTGCGCCCTTTCTACACGAACCCACAAGGGCAGATTCCTCGCAGCGAGATCGCCTTTACCCGCCTTATCGCGAGGGGAATGCAGAATAAGGCGACCGCTGGGGAGTACGAAACCTACCTTCGCCTTTATATCAAAGATCGTTGCCTGCCGACCCTGTTCTGTGCCCCCCTTTGGCTGTTGTTGTGGACGATCCTTTGTCCTCACTCCCTCTCTCGAAGGACTGTTTTATCTTTGCTAAGTATCGCTATCTTGGTTCCCCTTTCCACGGTTTTCCTAGAGTATGTGTTACCCTTTGTGCTCTCTTGCCTGCTGTTTCACAGCTATTGGGAAGGCCTGGCGGTAATGCATAACCAACTGATTATCCATCTAGGGGTGGGGATGGGCTTCTGTATTTGGCTCTACATATTCAGCCTCCTTCTTCGTCGTCACTGGTTCCCTTCTTCGGAGGCATCGCCTCAGACAGAGAGGGAGCTATCGAACGTGCCGCTTCGGCCAACGGGGCGCACAAGAAGGCTTTTTGCAGGGGCGTTCATGGCCTTCACGTTTGTGATTTTTTTAGAGGGCTTTCCCAGTCTTGATGGAAATAACTGGCTACTGCTTTTTTTAGAGCGGTTCTTGCCCTTCTTTCGAGCGGCGAGGTTGGGGCCGTTCATGTGGTTCAATGAGCTTTACGTTATGATTTTGGGTCCCTATTTCGAGGAGCTTTTTTTCCGTGCTACCCTCTATCGTTATGCCCGAAAGGAGGGTGGCCAACTATTTGCAATGGTTTACTCTTCTCTTGTTTTTAGCGCCTATCATCTCGACCCGGCCGCATTTTTCGGGCGATTCTGGATGGGGTTGCTGTTTGCCATTTTATATGAGCTTACCGGCGACCTACAGGCCAGTTGGGGCCTGCACTGTTTCAACAATTTCGTTGTGGAGGTGCTTCGGTAAATGCGACGACACACTCTAAGACCCAGGAGGCACTTTTATTGGTCAATTCCTTATTTATTGCTTTGTGGCTTAGTCTGGGGGCGTCTGGCCGCTGCCTCTCCCGCTGCCTTGCCTCCCGCCCTTCCCGAACTGCCCTATTGGCACAGACTCTATGACGCCTGCTACGGATCGGATCGAGTCGCTTACCCGAAGCAGATAGAGGCTTTCCTAAGCCAGGCAGAGGGTTATGATCGGCTGATGCGCCTTTATAATCCTCCGCTATACGCGCACATTCTCTTCATGGAAGGAAAGGCCAACGAAGAGCTGCATCATTACAACGACGCGAAGCGGTGCTGGCAAAGCTATCTAAACTGGCACGGAAGCGACATGTTTGGTGCACGCTATCATCTAATCGCCGACAAGTATCTTCTCGGGAAGCCCATTTTCGCCGACTTTGTTCATTACCTGCTGTTGCGCGTTGCGTTGGCTGTTCTGCCATCCGTTACGCTTCCCTTACTTTGGTTGCTCATATGGTGGCGACGCTTCGCCCCACAATGGACACGCAGAGATGTGTTGCGTTTGTCGGTAGTGGCCTTGCTGCTTGGGCTGCTCGGCCTCTTCCCCACGATACTTGAGCCGATCTGTTCTCTACTGATATTTGGAAATTTTTGGGTTTTTGTGGCGATATGGCAGAAGGACCTCGTTGTGGCCTGTGTTGAAGCTATTCTCGATTTCGTGTTGCTAGTCGCCTGTATCCTCATTATTCGGCGTCTAGGATGGATGGAGGCAAAGCGGCCCACTTCTACGATTGAGGAGCGGCTTCCCACCTCTCTTCCAGATCGGCTGCCCACCGGCAGGCGGAGGCGCCTACGGCCCACCGCGCGTCTATTTCTTGCAGTGAGTGTAGCGCTTATGTTGTATGGAAGAGGTCTCTCGCCCTATCTGCACATTCCGCATAATATGCTGTGGTGGGTGCGTTCACCACACTTCGGGTTTTGGAGCCTAAGCAGAGCCATCATCTTGGTGTTTTTAAACTCGTTTGCCATAGAGACGCTATTTCGGGGCACGATCTACCCATTTGCTCGTCAAGAGGGAGGAGTTGTTTTTGGCATTCTCTATTGCCTCTTGGTGGAGCTAGATTGGAGTAGTACCTTACCGAATTCCTCGCTGACACTCTTTATCGTTCTGTTGATCACCCTTTACGAGTTCACAGGCACGGTGAGAGCAGGCTACCTGTTTCGGCTTGTGAGTGGGGCATTGACCTATTTCCGCCCGGCATAGGAGCGGGCGGAACATTTCCGCTTTTCGGACGGTATAAGTATTGATAGAAAATGGGGGTGATTGGTGTCGACCTAGTCGATGCCGTCTTTGGTTGCGAGCCGAGGTGCCGCAGGCCTCGTAAAAAAGCGGCAAAAAAATAAACGCGAACACTCAAAACTACGCGCTCGCGGCTTAATTAAGCCGCCCGTCCATCTTGCCCCTGCCGGCCGGGCGAGAATGGGCGTTACCATGCCGGCTTGGCGTGTGAGGGCGGAACGTCCCCTCCACGTAACCTCTTAGGCGTTCTAGCGTTCTGCTAGCCCTGCCTCCGGGGCGGGCGAACGCGAATTTAAAACGGAGGCTACGCTCGTAGACGCCAGAGGCGAATCCCTAGGGACGAGAGTTCGAGTCTCTCCACCTCCACTGAATCTTGCAGGGGCGCGCAGAGAAAGAAGGCTCTGCGCGCTTTTCGCTTCCATGCGCTTATCGGAGCCGCAACGATGTTTGTAGATGAAGTTGAAATCGAAGTTATCGCCGGAGATGGCGGTAACGGCATGGTGTCGTTTCGTCGAGAGAAGTATGTGCCGCATGGCGGCCCTAACGGCGGCGATGGGGGACGGGGAGGAAGTGTTATTCTGAAGGCCGATCCCAATCTGTCTACACTGCTTGACTTTCGCTTCCAGCGCCACTATCGAGCCGAGCGCGGCGGGCACGGCGGCAGCAAACAGATGTTCGGTAAGGATGGGGCCGACTTGGTGCTACGCGCTCCGGTGGGAACCGTAGCGACCGACCTTGAGACCGGAGAGGTGGTTGCCGACCTCGTCTATCCTCATCAGACGGTCGTGGTGGCGCGTGGAGGCAAAGGCGGGCGAGGAAATGCCCACTTTGCTACCTCCGTACACCAGGCGCCCAAGTTCGCCGAGAAAGGCGAGCCTGGAGAGCGTCGCCGCTTAAAACTGGAGCTTAAACTGCTTGCCGACGTGGGGTTGTTAGGCTATCCCAATGTGGGTAAATCTACCCTTATCGCTGCCGTCTCCGCCGCTCGCCCCAAAATCGCCGACTATCCCTTCACGACCCTCGTTCCCAACCTTGGGGTGGTGCGGGTAGATATTGATAAGAGCTTTGTTATCGCCGACCTTCCCGGCCTTATTGAGGGGGCCAGCCAAGGCGCCGGCTTGGGGCATCAGTTTTTGCGCCATGTGAGTCGCTCGCGCCTGCTTATTCATCTGCTCGATGTTAGTGGCCTTTCGGGCCGTGACCCCTTGAACGATTTTGAGGTGATCAATCGCGAGCTGGCGCTCTACGACCCCAAACTTGCCGCCCTGCCCCAGATCGTAGCGTTGAACAAGATAGACGTTCTCGCCGACCAAGCGGAGCTAGAGCCGATTGAGCGTGCCTTGAGAGATAGAGGTTACCCTGTGTTTCGCATATCGGCAGCCACGGGCACCGGGCTACGTGAGCTGATTTTTGAGACCATGCGCAGGCTTGAAACCCTGCCCAAAGCGTTTGAGGAGGCCCCGCAAGGCAAAGTTGTTATTCAGGTAAAGCCCACCGATGACAACTTCTGGGAGGTTCGCAACCCCGAACCCGGCCTTTTCGAGATCGTGGGGCGCGCTGTGGAGCGCCGCGTCGCCATGACGGATGTGGAGAACGAGGAGGCGATGGAGCGTCTCCACCGCCTCTTAGACAGAATGGGGGTTATTCAGGCACTACGTGAGCATGGTATTCGTCATGGCGACACCGTGCGCATTCGGGACATCGAGTTCGAATTTCAGGATGAAGCCGTGCTCGATGCGGAGATCGAGGCCATCGAGGCGGCTCGCAAGGAGAAACGTCGCTTAAAGCGCTCCTAAACTCTAGGGCTTTGGCGCGGTGAGCGGGAAGAAGTAAAGCCCCGAAGTGTTGGGCGCCGAGAGCGACGTGAGCACCAAAAGTCCCGGCGTTTTTGGCTCGATGGGGCTTTGGCGAGTAACGTCGCAGACCTTGCCGGCCAAAGGCGGGGTGTAGTAGGCATCATCGGCGTTTATCGCATTCAGCAAGCCCACGCACCACGTTTGGCTTTTGAGCACAAATTTGTTCTGCCCTGGATGCTCGGGGTCGGGAACCGCATCAATGTCCTGGTTCAGTTTGGGAAGATAAAGAAAGAGTTGGTGCTGGGTGGGCAGATTCCAAACCCCTATAAACCCACCGAGGCTAAGCGCCGTGGGCATTCCTATCTTTTCCAGAAGGCTCGGATCGCCATGCATCTCCGCCCACTGAACTTCGTGGCTTTGCGGCGGCGCCTGGGGATCGGCAAGCCATGAACTACCGGACTTTGAAAGGTCAACCCGATAAGCTTGCAGATCGCTACCGTTCAAGGCCACCAGCAGACGCTCGGTGCCATCCAGAAGCCGCACGGCCCCTATCAGTTGAAAGCCGCTTGGGGCCGGCAGAAAAGAGAACTGCTTCCCGTTCCACCAGCGAACTCCATCGCCGGTGACGATCAGCAAGGGCTGGTCGTTTCCGGCAAAATGCCCTACTTGAAGCATGTCAGCACGGGCGGCAATCGGAAGAGAGCTATCTTTAACGAACGCCTTTCCGTTCCAGCTCCACAGGGCAAGCTCGCTCTGTTGCGCACCGCCGCTCGGCGAAAGCGTGATCAGCAAGGGGTGGTGATCTCCTTTAACGTCAGCAACCGCCACACGTTGGGCGGCAGTGGGCAGCTTTATCGCCCATCCGAAGCGGAAGGGGCCGGTGAGCGCCTTCGGGTTGATTTGGGGCGTCTCCACATAGCCGGCAAAGGAGTGGTTGTGCGTTTCATAGTAGAACCCCCTTTCGTTGCAGGCCACCGTGTTCACTTTGCCGGTGGAGGGGTCTAAAACGCCAGGAGCGGCGCTTACGTGGCAGTAGATGCAGGGCTTATTTTCTTTGCGAGCATACTCTACTGTGGCGTGGGCTGAAGACAGCGTAAAGAACGGTAGCAGAGAGAGGCTCAAGAGCAGTAGGGTAAGCCCTATCAAACCGGTGAATGGCCAAGTTCTTACTTGCATCCTCATGCCGATCTCCTCAACTTTTTATTTCTGCTGAGATTCTACACGAGAGAGAGGCTTATTCCAAAATAGAGCGGCCTCTGTCCTCGAATCTTTGTGTGGAGTCACAACTGTTCAAGCATTTCCAGCCACTCGTGAAAGTGGGGGCATTTTGTTCGGATAGAGTTCAATCCTAATTTTTCACAAAAAGCAGGACCATCAACAGTTTTTTTATAGTTGCGTATATACTTGTGGATAAGCTTAGAGGGGTGTGTCGCTGCCCTATCGTTGATCTCTTCCGGTGGAGGCAGGTTGCCGATTTGGGCGGAAGAGGGTTGTTTTATACGGTGTTCAAAAAGAGCCTTCCATTGAGTAGGGTCTACAAATAGGAATGCCTCAAATTCGTGTAGCATGAGATAGGGGATGAAGCTTGGATGGTCAATATCTCTAGCAAACTGCTTTTCTAGATACTTCACTCTCGCATAAGCGTTTTTGCCTTGCAAGGAGGATAGCCCCGGAAAATCTTTAGACAATCCGTAGTAGTCTAACATGGTGGTCACACGGTAGGCGCTGCTATCGTCTAACAAATGCATTATATCGCGACGCATTTTGGCATAGGAGGTTACGCCTCCTCGATAGCTAGCGCCGACGGTAGTTAATTTTGTGTGTAATAGGCAAGGGATAAGGTCAATCTGGAAGGCCAACAGGTGCTTGTGAAGAAGCCTTTTGACGAAGGCCTCTTCCGTCTGGCCTTCTACTAGAATCAGCACTTTCTTCACCGGTTAGGGGCGACCTCCAAGCAGGTTCTTCTCCCACAGTGTGCCCAGTTCGTACTCCTGAAGCCACTGCGTTAATTGCTCTGAGGAGATACGATGGAAGACCGACTCTTGGCCCGGAATAAGTGAACCGGTTCTGTGCTCTTGTCTTTCGACCACGATGATCTGTTCGGGCGTAAACTGGTTCACAAGAGTGACCGACTGCGTCGCTAAGAGCACTTGAACACGCTTCGAAGCAGAGTGGATAAGTTGTGCAAGCACCGTAATCGCCGCAGGATGCAACCCAAGCTCCGGCTCATCTAGGATAATAATGGCCGGTAGCAGCGCGTCTGGTTGAAGGAAGAGGGTGGCAAAGCAGATAAAGCGCAGAGTTCCATCGGAAAGGGCGTGAGCATCAAATAGAGTGTCTGATCCTCTTTCGTGCCATTCCAAGCGGATTTGGTTGGTAGCGAAGATATCAGGCTCAAGCACGAAGTCGCCGAAGAAGGGGGCGACGGAGCGGATGGCGCGTACAATATCTTGATAATGGGAGTTGTACTGCCGTTTAAGCCTATAGAGAAAAGCGGCCAGGTTAGACGCATCGGGTCGTAAGAAACGGTTATCGCTAATATCACAAAACTGTTTCACTTTCGCCGAATCGCTTGTATCGTGAAAATGATAGACCCGAAACGATTGAAGGTCTTTATAAATGTATTCGCCAACTCTATCCTCCTTTGCCCATTCAGGCAAGCGACTCTCTTCATGAACTCCAGAGCTATATCTGCTCGACATAGGTTTCTCATACTCAGCAAAGAGAATCTCCTCTTGGGCAAACACTAGCTCCTGGTCCTCTGTGGGAAAGAGTTCACACATATAGCCGTTCCTGGTTTGCCGCTCCGTGTCTCTGAACCAAAGCCCAAGCGAAATCGCATTGGTGGTTTTTCGTCCGTAGTACAGCAGACGGTCGGGCCCGCCGGCTTGGCGCACGTAGATTTGGAAGTCTCCCGACACAAGACGATTTAGCATCCTAAAGAGACCGATGAAGTTGGATTTGCCGGAGCCATTCGCGCCGATTAGCACATTCACCGGCTCCAGCGACAGCTCCTGGTTGCGGATAGATTTGTAGCCCTGCACAACGATCTTTTCTAGCAAACGCATTTCGTTTCTCGCCTTCAAGGCTGGCACCCTCCCCCTCGCTTGCGCCGACCGGCCTTTCTAGTAGCTGAGGTAGCGCCGTTAGTAGCATAGATTCCCATAAGAAGTATAACATGCACGATAGTTGTACGCGAATCGATTGCTAAATGCTTCCTGTAGGCGGACTATCCTCCTCTAACGAAAATTTGCGCGGTGGGAACGAAGGCAGGTAGAATCTGCCTATTAGAGATTCGGGTTTAGGTGGAATTTGGGAGAAAGGTGAGGGCCGTTGTGGAACCGAACAGGCAGTGGCTTTTGGGGTGTAGCACGAAAGAGTTAGAACAGATAGCCCTTGAGTTAGGAGAACCGGCCTATCGAGGTCGGCAGATAGCCCGGTGGATTTATCGTAAACAGGTGCGTACGCTCGATGCGATGAGCGACCTCCCTGCCGCCCTTCGTGCACAGCTGGCGGCTAACTACCGTTTGGGTCTGCCCGATATAGTGCACCGTGATGTCGCCTCCGACGGCACCATTAAATATCTCCTTCGGCTAGCAGACGGCCTCACCGTGGAGAGCGTCTACCTGCCCTACCCCGATCGTGTCTCGGCTTGCCTCTCTACGCAGGTGGGTTGCCCTGCCGGATGTCGGTTCTGTGCAACGGCACAGGGTGGGCTAGCCCGCAACCTTACCGCAGGCGAGATCGTAGGCCAGTACCTGGTCATGCAAGCCGAGAGCGCACGGCGCATTTCGCATGTCGTCTATATGGGTATGGGAGAACCATTGTGGAACTATGAAGCCACGGTAAAAAGCCTGCGCCTTTTAGGGAATGAAGTAGGCCTCTCGATGCGCAACCTCACGGTCTCAACGGTAGGGGTGGTGCCGGGAATCTTGGCGTTAGCTAGAGAGAACCTACCCATTACGCTGGCCTTGTCGCTGCATGCTCCAGACGATGCTCTGCGCGCCCGTCTCATTCCCACCGCGCGCAAGTGGAAGCTCGATGAGATTTTGGCGGCCTGCGCCGAGTATACCCGAATCACGAAGCGCAACCTCACCTTCGAATATCTGTTGATAGGCGGTGTGAACGATAGCCCAGAGCAGGCGCGTGCGTTGGCCGCTCTTCTGGAACGGTGGAAGCTGCCGGGCAACGTGAACCTCATTCCCTTCAACTATGTAGAAACGCCGGAGGGGTTTCGGCGTCCCACAAAAGAGGCCATCGCTCGCTTCCGTGAGACTTTGATCGCTGCCGGCAGGGTAACAACGCAACGGATGACGCGCGGGGATGCCATTAATGCAGCCTGTGGGCAACTCCGTCGCCGTATGGCTCAAACAGGGGAGGCGGCTGTGCCCGTTCTATCTCTTCTCTCTCCTTCGGTGCGATCATGAGCCGCTCCTACCAAGCAGCCGTTCTCTGCTGTGCAGCTCTCTTGTTGCTGGGGCCGCTTGTCGGGTGCAGCCGGAATAGAGTGCCCGCGGCAAACCGCGCCTTGCAGACGGCTTCAAATCGAGCGCCTTCCTCCGGGGCGACATCGGCCGGCGCGGATCAACAGAACCTACGGGGTCGAGTTGAAGGAGACGGATGGCATCTCCGCTGGAACACCCACAAAACCGCCGACCTTTACGACCCCATGGTGCCGCTGTTGGTGGCCAACGCCCAAAAGGGCAGCATCTTCTATAAGGGAGGGGGAACGGAGATCACCCTTCTATTAAAGGGGGTTTACGCGCGTCTGTATGAACAGGGGCGCTATGTGGCCGATGTACAGGCCGACACGGTGATCGCCAATCAGCAGCAGCATACACTGCAGGGAGAAGGTCATGTGCGCGTTCTGTCACGGGAACGCCCGCCCAACACCCTCATCACGGCCGATAGAATGACCTGGGAGAGTGAGGCCGACCAAATTATTGCGGAAGGGAACGTCCATCTTGTACAATTTCGAGGAACCTCTGCAGGTGGACGCGCGTCAACACCCTATGAGACTTCGGCCCCGCGCATGGTTTACCATATAGCAACCGGGGAGATCGTGGCGACACAGTGAAATTTGGATGTCTCTATCGGTGGAGGCTCTCTGCCTCTGCCCTTTTTACCTTTCTCCTCATTGGTGGAGTCGCTTTTGCGCGCGCGCAACAGCCCTCCACAAGCGCTCAGTTACCGGTATCCATTGGGGATATTCGCATCTCTCACTTTGCCTCTTTTCGCACCAACTTGCGCCAGCTGCGTAACTTTGTGGTGAGCGGCAAGAACATCGTTGTGGCCACCACCGACCCAAACCGCCCCTTAAGGTTTTACCTGGTGGTCAACGGAGTGGTCGGCCATGCCGTTGGGCCGAAAGGGAACGAAGTGGAGGCGGAGCTGGAAGGCCCCATTCAGTTTCGCGTGGTACGTAAGGTAGGGCAGGAGCTGCGCACTTTGGAGGGAACGGCAGGGCATGCCCGCTACAACGAGCAGACACAAAGGCTCCTCCTAACCGATGGGGTAGCGGCGAAACTGTTCGACCCAAGCCGCTTAGAAGGCCCGGCAACCGTTCACGTGGACGGTGCCGTTGTGGCCACCGATAAAAGCGGCCGTCTTCAACTAAGCGGGCATGCCGCCACCGATTCCCTCACCTTTGTGCCGAAAATGGCTACGCCTAAAGGGGGCGCTCACCCCCGCCATCGGCTGGGCACGGTACAGGTGACAGGGTTTACGCGGGGCGATGTAGACCTCCCTCACGCTGTGCAGCTTAGCGGTTCTCCTGTACAAGTTGCCTTCGACGATGTGGTTACCAAGGCCAAAGGCATTCTCTCTGCCGATCTTTTAGAGGCCTATTTCGCTCAGAACCATCTGGAGGAGATAGCGGGGCAAGGAGATGTTCGTTTTCATGGCACGGAGCCAGATGCCCAGAATCGCCTCATTATTCTCGATGGCCGTGCCGATCGGGCGCACTACGAGGCCACTCACTCTCTGGTGTCCCTCGAAAATGTGGAGGGAACGCTTCAGATACCCCAAAAGCTTCAAGGCCCCGCCCACATCCAAGTGGCGCGTTTGGTAGCCCAGCTCGGCCGCGCAACCACCTATCTCTTCTATGGGAAAGCCGGCCGAGATTCGCTCATCTTCTCTCCCCAACCCTCCGCCCTGCCTGTAACCCAAGGAGAGCAGGCGCGTCCTATCTCTTTAGGAACCGTGGAAGTCAGCGGTTTTGAACAGGGGGAGTTTGTGCCGGGCAAGCGATTTCATCTGGAGGGAAAGGGGTTGACCATCCAGACCTCGGAGCCACAAACCGGCTTCGAGTCGCGCATCGAGAGCCAACAGATAGAAGGCGTGCTTTCGCCCACCAACGAGGTCGTGCGCATGGCGACCCAAGGAGAGGTTCAATGCCGTTTTGCCCGTCCCTATCGCCCCATCGGCAATGCGTCGAACCCTCCTCAGCCGAGCGATGGCAAAGAGGTTGTAGAGGCGAAAGCGGCCTCTTTAGTCTATACCAACACGGCGCAAACATCGGAGGTGGTTTTGCAGGGGCCTACGCAGATAACGGCGCAAAGCCCGGCCTTGGCGGGGCCGGTGCGCTACCTTGGGGCGCAGGGCGATACCGTTGCCTGGAATTTGCGCAGCGACGACCTTGTTATCGCCAGTCCTCAGGGCACGGCACGACTAGAGGCGGTGGTACCGCCGCCGGCGAACCCAAAACTAGAGAAAGCGCGAGGAAGAAAGCCATGAAGCTACGTGCAGAGGAGCTGGTGAAAGTCTATCGGGGGCGCCGTGTGGTCAACGGAATCAGTTTAGAGGTGGAGCAGGGCGAAGTTGTGGGTTTGTTAGGGCCGAACGGGGCGGGAAAAACCACCACATTCTACATGATCGTGGGGCTGGTGCGTCCACAAAGCGGCCATGTGTACCTAGATAACTATGAGATCACGCGGTTGCCCATGTATCGGCGCGCTCGTGAAGGGATCGCCTATCTTCCTCAGGAGCCATCTGTATTTCGCAACCTCACGGTGGAGGAGAACCTACTGCTGGTTTTAGAGGCGCAGCCGCTGACCAAGGCCCAACGTCGCCAACGTATGGAAGAGCTGCTTGGGCAGCTGAATATTGGGCATTTGCGCCACAGCTTGGGTAGGCTGCTTTCCGGTGGAGAGCGAAGGCGGGTGGAGATCGCCCGCGCTCTGGCGGCGAAGCCAAAATTCATTCTGCTCGATGAACCGTTTACCGGGGTAGACCCTTTGGCCATCGAGGACATCGGCAACATCGTTCACGACCTGGCAAAGTCCGAAAACCGCATAGGCATTCTCATCACAGACCACAACGTGGAGGCCATGCTCGATATTACCGAAAGGGCCTATATCATCGCCGACGGCGTGAAGCGCGTGGAAGGCCCTGCCCATACGTTGCTACAAGACCCGGTGGCCATACGCTCTTATTTCGGCGAGCGCTATACCTATAGCCGTGGTCATGTCGCTCAGAAGGGCTTACGCGCTAAGGCCGAGGCGGAGCTGCGCGAGGCAGGCATCCCCCCATGGGATGCTCCCGAAGCCGAGACGACCCCGAAAGAGAAAGAGCCAGATCATGAAGCTCATTGATAAGTTGGTTTTGTACGATCTCGTCGGGCCGTTTTTAACCGGTATGTTCATGTTTCTGGTGCTGGTGTTCACGGCCGGCTTTCTCTTTCAAGCTACCGACATGGTGGTACAGGGCGTGCCGTTAAACCTTGTGCTCAAGTTTGTGCTCTACGCCCTGCCCGGCATTCTCACCCAGACGTTTCCCATGGCGATGTTGCTTGCCTCGCTGATGGCACTCGGACGCCTCTCTGCCGATAGAGAGATTGTGGCGATCTTCACAGCGGGCATCGGTTTTCCGCGTGTGGTACTGCCCGTTTTCGTGGTAGGATTGTTGGTAAGTATTGTGGCCTTCACGTGGAACGAGACCGTTGTGCCGCCAGCCACACGTGCCATGTACGATCTGAAACAGGAGGCGCTTCAACACATCGCAAAGTCGGACGAACCGATCTCCTACGATATTAAACGTCAGGATGGTCGTGGCCTAGAGGAGAGCGTGTATGTGCAGGGGGGTTACGATGCCCGTACCCAAACCCTCCGCGACGTTCGCATCGTGCGCTACAGTGACGACCCGGCGATGCACGGGGCTGTGGAGCTTATCGTCAACTGCGCGCGCGCCCAAAGCACCGACCGACGTGGCCTTGACCAAAGCGGTTTAAACTGGACGTACTACGACGGCTCGTGGGTACTGCTTGTGCCCGACAAGGCCACAGGGCTGATAAAGGATACGCTCGTTACCAACTTCAAAACCTTGAAGGTGCTTCCCGATAATGCAAGTATAGGCAAATCGTTCACCGAGGTGATGAACGCCCAGGTGAACGATGCCAACCGGCTCAGCTTCAACCAACTGCGTCGGGAGATCGAGCGCGATAGAGCGGAGGGGCGTATTGAGGAGGCGCGCGGAGAAGAGGTAGACCTCTACGGCAAGATAGCGCTGCCTTTGGCAAGCGTTATTTTTGGGGTGGTAGGCGCGGCACTGGGGCTTAACACGCAGCGAGGAGGAAGCCGCACGGTGGGATTTGGCATGGCGATATTCATCGTATTTCTCTATTGGGTATTCTATCACGCCATGTTTGTTGTTGGCAAAAGCGGAGGGTTGCCTCCCATGCTTGCAAGCTTCTCGGCCGACATGGTCGGTGCCGCCGTAGGGATTTGGCTAACCCTAAGGGCTTCGACCTAGGCTTCCCTTTGGGAAAGGGGGGATAGGAGCAAAGATGATCTGGACAACATTAGCACTGCTCTTACTGGTTGTATTGGGCGGTTTCATTGCCTATTACGGCGATCTTCAGGGGAGACGATGGGGAAAACGCCGCGTCTCCTGGTTTGGGCTGCGGCCTAAGCATACGGCCATCCTTATTACAAGTTTAACCGGTGCCTTCATCTCGATGGTTAGCATTGCAGCCCTCCTGCTTATATCTCCCCCCATTCGACAAGTTGTGCTTGAAGGCGAGCAGGCCATCGCCGAAAAGGCTCAGCTCGACCGCCAGGTACGCATTGCCCGCCAGCAGGCCGCCGAAGCCATGGCGCAAGCCAAACGCGATCAGGAGCTTGCCCAAGAGGCACATCGGCAACTGCTTGTCTCGCAAAAGGCGCTGCAGCGGGCCAAGCAGCACGTGGTTGTGCTGCGCGCCCAAAGCGAACGGTTGCGAGAACAGGTGGTTCAAAAGCGGGATGAGCTGGCGCATAAAACCCGTGAGGTGGCACAATTGGAGCGGCAGCGCGCCCATTTAGAGGCGCTTAATCGGCATTTTGTGGCTCAAAACCGCGAGTTGGCCAAACAGAATCTGGCGCTGGTGCATGAGAACACCCAACTCACTCAAGAGAATAAGACTTTAATCGCCTCAAACAGTGACTTGCAGAGGCAGAACGCCGATTTAGGCCGCGCCAACGAGGTGCTGGAGCGAACCAACCAGCTGCAATTGGAGGCCAATCAGAGCGAAGAACAGAAGGCCGCCGAGATACGTAAGCAACTGCAAGAGGTACAAGACCAGCTTGCGGCGGCGCAAAGCCGTTACGCCATGGTGAGCCAACGTTTGGACGAGGTCTATCGCTTCCTCGCCGGTTCCACCAACGATTATCTGGTGTTGCGTCAAAGCCCTATCGCCGTACGCTACGGCGCAGAGCTGGCGCGTGGGGTGATCGCGGCGCACTTAGACCGTCAGACCATTCTGAGCCAGTTAAAGCAGTTGCTGCAGCAGGCCAGCGCCACCGCGCTGGGCTATGGTGCCGCCATAGGAGATAACGGCAGCGCCGTACGCCTCCTGTCGCCCATGTCGTTAACCCTAACCGGTGGGGCTTCCGGTTCCGACTCGGAGGCCGCGCTTAGCGATTTGGCCGGCAGGCTAGAGGGCAGCGATACGCCAACGCTGCTTATTGTGCGTAGCCTAAGCAATACCCTTAACGGCGAACAGGTGCCTGTAGAGGTGGTTAGCCGCACCGTGCAAACGGTGTTCCACCCCGGCGACGAGCTTGCCGAAGAGAGGATCGAAGGGGCGCTTTCGGAAAAAGAGCTGCAGCAGAGGCTGGCCCAGTTTTTACAGACGGATGTGCGTTCGGCCGCGATCAAGGCCGGCATTGTCCCCGCCGTTGACCCGGTTACCGGTGCCAGCCAAGTGGGGCTGTTCGACCCGCTGACATTGGCGCACCTCGTGCAACAGGCCGAGCGAGTGCGTGGCCCGCTGCTGATCAAAGCGGTGGCAGCCGGTTCAATCACCTCGGCCGACCTGCTCGATCCCGAGCACTTGCACATCGAGTTTCTGCGCGCTGCGGGGGGATAGGGCGCTTCGGTGGCTTTCTTGAGAACCGGTTCGGTACTTTAGTCGAAGGAGATCGAAAAGATAGACCAACCTGCAGTGCTAGCTGTAGACCCTGGTCGGGTTCGTTGTGGAGTTGCGGTAGTAACCGAGGAAGGGAAAGCACTTTACCAGGCCATTGTATCGCCAGACGGGCTTTTGGAGGAGGTTCGGCGGCTGAAAGCGCAGTTTTCGCCGAGAGTGATTCTTGTAGGCAAAGGAACGGGCAGCGCTCCTCTTATTGAGGCGTTGGAGAAGGTGGCTGAGGAGACTCCCATTGTGGTGATGGAAGAGGCCTATACGTCGGAAGCGGCGCGCAGACTTTTTGTGCAAGAGAACCCCGCACGCGGTTGGCAAAAACTGTTGCCGCGCGCCCTTCGCACGCCGGATAGGCCTTACGACGACTATGCAGCCCGCATTTTGGCCGAGCGTTGGTGGCAACACCGGCGTTAATTAATCTTGTAGAAGCTGTTCAATCTTTTTGGCGTACTTGCAGAGCAGTTCGTGGGCATGTTCGTGAGAGCTGGATTCGGCGTAGATATGGAAATAAGGCTCTGAGGCATCTGGCAGCACGAGCACCCATCCATCCCTTTCAAAGAATTTAATGCCGTCTACCATCTCCACATGCTGTTTATTCGAGGACATAAGCGAATCGGCCTCGCGGGTAAGCACCCGCATAATGCGCCCTTTAGCGTCCCACGGGCAACGTATCATGGTTCGGGTGAGGTGGGCTGGTGGCAGTTCGCGCACCAGTTCGGAGAGGCGTAGGCCGGTGGTGGCCAGCATCTCCATCAGTTTCCCAAAAGCGTACATGGCATCGAAGGTAGGTTGAAACTCGCTGAAAATAAACCCACCCCGATCATCCCCGGCGAAGTCTACCCGACCCTCCTTATTAGGGCGTGCGACGCAGAACTCCATGAGGTCTCTAGAGTTTGTGCGCGAGCGCACGATGGTGCCCTCGTGCAGGGCAACGATGGGTTCAAGGATGCTAGGGGCGGTGATGGGTACGGCAATACGCGCATGGGGGTGGGTGCGTGCCACGAGGGCGATCATCAGCGCCAAAAGTTCATTCCCGCCGATAACCTGTCCCTCTTCGCTCACCAACGTCATACGTTCGCCGTCGGCCTCAAACAGCACGCCCATGTCGGCCTGCAGCGTCTGCACAATGCGCGCGAGGCCTGGCAGCAGGGCTGCACGCGCTTCGGGCGTCTTCGGAGTTTTTTGAACATCGGGATAGGCGTTAAGGGCGATGAGGTCTACCCCCATGCGTCCAAGCATGGAGGGATAGATGCTGGCGAGGCGGCTAAAGGCGAAGTCGGCCACCACTTTCAGGTGAAGGTCGCGTATGGCCTCTGTGTTCAGGCGATGATAGAAGGCCTCGGCATACTGTTCGATGCCGCGCCCGGCGAACTCCAAAATGCCCACCTGTTCGGCATCCACGCGCCGGAAGTCCTCGCGATAGAAGATCGTCTCTATTTTGCGTTCGGCGCTTTGAGCGATGTAGATGCCCTGTTCATCGAAGAACTCGAAGAGGATCATTTTGGGGTCATCGGGAGCGATGCGCACATGCACCCCCCCGCCGGCTTGAGAGCCGAGGATGTTATGTCGGGCGATGGGCAGCGGCATGGAGCGCATATCGAGCACATTCACGCCCACCGAAAGCAGGCCGGAGATGAGAGCGCGTTTCATCATGCGCGCCACCGGCCCCGAATCGCGGCTTGTTACCACGGTAGCGCCGCGTTTAAGGTAGCCGCCAAACGAGGCGCCCAATTTGCAGGCGAAGTCCGGCGTTAGCTCGATGTTGGCGATGCCCATAACGCCCTGCTTGCGAAAGAGGGAGCCGGCCCACTTCTGGCCCCAGATAAGGCTCATGGTAACGATGCTGCCCGCCTCGATGATCTTATCGGGCCAGAGCTTAATCTGGGTACGGATGGTGGTGCCGTTCTCGATGCGGCATCGTGCGCCGATCACCGCGCCCTCTTGAATATTGCAGTCCGACTCGATAGTGGTGTGAGAGCAGACGGTGCTGGCGTTGATTTGAGAGCCTACCCCCACATAGACGTTATCCCACAGAATGCTCCGATGGACTTTCGCCTTCTCTTCGATGATACAGTTATCCCCGATGACCGAGTAGGGGCCTACGATGGCCTCCTCTTTGATTTTACAGTTGCGCCCTATAACCACCGGAGGCAGGATTTGGGCGGAAGGATCGATCTCACATCCATCGCCCACCCAAACGCCGTTGGTGTGGCTGAAAACGCTGCGCGTGCCTATGCGCACGCGCGTGTTGCCGTCGAGCACCGTGTACTGGGCTTCGCGATACTGCTGGAGGTTGCCTACGTCGCACCAGTAGTCGTTCTCCATGACGTAGCCGTAGAGCGGCTTTTTCTCCTTCAGCAGTTTGGGAAAGATGTCGTGGCTCCAGTCGTAGTTTTGGCCCGGTTCCATGTAGGAGAAGATGCTTGGCTCCAAAATGTACATGCCGGTGTTAACCGTGTCGGAGAACACCTCGCCCCAGGAGGGCTTTTCGAGGAAGCGGCGAATGCGGCCTTCGTCGTCTGTTATCACCACACCGAATTCAAGCGGGTTGGGCACATGGGAGAGCACAATGGTGGCGAGGCTTTTCTTTTTGCGATGGTACTCGATCACACGGTCGAGGTTGATGTCGGTGAGGGCGTCTCCGCTGATGATGAGGAAGGTATCGTCTTTAAGGTAGGGTTCCGCCTGTTTTACGCTTCCGGCTGTGCCTAAGGGCGTCTCTTCCACCGAGTAGATAAGGTTCACGCCCCACTCCGAGCCATCCCCAAAATAGCCCTCTATCTCATCCGCCAAATAGTGGAGGGTCACCACGATATCCGTGATGCCGTGCTCTTTCAACAGCAGCACGATGTGCTCCATAATGGGCATATTCAGTACCGGAACTAACGGCTTCGGACGTTGAGAGGTAAGAGGACGTAAACGAGTTCCCTCGCCCCCGGCCATGATCACCGCTTTCATAGGTAGGCCACCTCTATGATAGAAGAATAGAACGCTTTCACTTGCACTTGTTGTCGCACGTGGATGGTCGGGCTGCCACCCGAAGCGGGGCGCTTTAAACAACGCTCATTGTAGGTTAAAACCTTGCCCTCGCCAAGAATAGTTTCGTCTGCCACCTATCTCTCTCTAACAAATCAAGCGAATATGCGAATCGGGTCTTCCTCACCGAAAAACTCGTAGCGTGCTATGCAGTAAGGTGGGTACGGCAGCTTTTGACCACACGCTTTAGTTCTACAATACGTGCCTAGAATCCTTCTTATTGGCCAGCCGGAAAAAGATTTTTCCGAAACCGCCCCAAAACCACTTGCGTTTCTGTGAAGACTGTGCTATTATACCCGCAACTCTACGAGGTACGGCGAGAAAGCCCTTTGGGTCTTCCAAGCGCTTAGGCCTTGTGGAGAAGGCTCGACTTTAACACTCTCACTAAAAGGAGGCTTGCCATGCCCTACTCCGTGAAAAGCAAAAAGACAGGCGAGACGTATTACCTGCACTCTCGGGAAACTCAGTCTCGCGGAGGGAAGCGGACGCTCTACTTCTTCGCAAAGGAGATTAAGCCGGGCGCTCTCGATGCTGTGCCTGCCGGCTACGTGGTCACCGAGGCCCCGACGGGGCTGCCGCTGCTGAAGAAAGCAAAATGAGCGACACGCAAGGCGATGGGCCTCTTTCCAACCAAACCGCCACGGTGGAGGCAGAGCCGGTGGTTATCGGCTACTGCGTGCACTGTCGAACCAAGCGCCAAATGCAGAATGCCATTCAGGTGTGCAATCGCCGTGGGCGATACGACCTTAAGGGGTACTGTGCCGTGTGCGGCAAATCCATGTATCGCCTGGGCGGTTGGGAGGCTGTAGCCGCTGCCGCTCGAAAAAACGCAGAACGGTAGGGGCTTGAGTAAAGAGGCTTGTGCGGCACGTTATGCGGCTCCGAGGCCCTCGCCAACAAACGTTACGCAGCCGCCGTATAGAGAACTAGTATCATACGTTATGGTTAAAGACGAAGAAGAGGAGGAGTAGATGCAGGCGCATCTACAGAGAGGGAGGCAGATGCTGAGAGCTTCCCGATGTGGCCGCATCGAACGTCGCCTCGGAGTCGCGTCGCCCAAAGAACCCTCTGCGTTAGGGTTTGAGTAGGCGCGACGGGTGCGCCCGTTATCGCGCCCTAAGTGCCCGAGCTTTCGCCGGAAAGTTCGGGAAGGAAGGTGGTACCGCGTGGGTACAACAGGCCCGCGTCCTTCCTCTTCAAGAGGAAACGACGCGGGCTTATTTCATGGGAACCTTTTGCACGTGTGAAGAGGAGTTGAGGACGATGACAACACAAGATTTCGCCTTGCCTTCGGAGTTGCCGAAAAGCTACGACCCTTCCCAGGTGGAGGAGAGATGGTATGCTCGATGGAAGGAGATGGGCTTCTTTCATGAAGAGCCAGACCCGTCGCGTCCGCCCTACTGCATTACCATCCCCCCACCCAATATCACGGGCAGTCTGCACATCGGCCATGCGCTCAACAACACCATTCTCGATGTGTTTACCCGATGGCACCGAATGCGCGGCTTTTGTACCCTCTGTTTGCCGGGAACCGACCATGCCGGCATCGCCACACAGACCGTGGTGGAACGAGAGCTGGAGAAGGAGGGCCTCACACGCCAACAGTTGGGGCGAGAGAAGTTTATTGAGCGCTGCTGGCAGTGGCGCGAGCAGTACGGGAACCGCATCTACTATCAGTTTGAGAAGCTGGGCTGCTCCTACGACTGGCAGCGTGTGCGCTTTACCATGGACCCCTCCTACGTCGAGGCCATTATGACGGTGTTCGGCTCGTGGTATGAACGCGGCCTCATCTACCGCGGCACGCGCGTGGTGAACTGGGACGTGAAGTTGCAAACCGCCGTGTCCGACATCGAGGTTAACGTGGAGGAGCGACCCGGAAAGCTCTATCATTTTCGCTACCCCTTTGCCGATGGCAACGGCTTCATTACCATCGCCACCACGCGCCCGGAGACGATGCTAGGCGACACCGCGGTGGCTGCCCATCCCGATGACCCTCGCTATAAGCCCCACTTCGGACGCCTGTTGCGGCTTCCCCTCACGGATCGGCTTATCCCTCTTATCCCCGATGACTATGCCAAGCCGGAGTTCGGTTCCGGTGCCGTAAAGGTAACCCCTGCGCATGACCTAAACGACTTCGAGTGTGGGCTGCGCCACAACCTGCCTCAAATCGTGGTCATTGACAAAGAGGGCCGCATGACAGAGGCCGCCGGCCCCGAATTCGCCGGACTAGACCGCTACGAGGCCCGAGCGAAAGTGGTGGAGGCCATGAAGGCTCTGGGTCTCCTCGAAAAAATAGAGGACTACACCATCCAAACCCCCATTTCCGACCGCAGCGGAGAAGTGATTGAGCCGCTGCTTTCCGAACAGTGGTTCGTTCGGATGAAGCCGCTTGCCCAGCCCGCTATCGAGGTGGTGAAGCAGGGCAAAATCCGCTTCATTCCCGAACGCTACACCGAAATCTATTTGCGATGGATGGAGAACATCCGCGATTGGTGCATCAGTCGGCAGCTGTGGTGGGGGCATCGCATTCCGGTGTGGTGGACCGAAGCAGGAGGAGAGCGCCAACACACCTTCGCCCGCAGTCGGGAGGAAGCGGTGGCCAAGCTGGGCACGGAGAACGTTTGGCAAGATGAGGACGTGCTCGACACCTGGTTCTCTTCGGCTTTGTGGCCTCACGCCACCCTCGGCTGGCCGCGCGAGACGCCGGAGCTTGCCTACTTCTACCCCACCAATCTGCTTTCCACCGCGCAGGAGATACTCTATCTGTGGGTCGCCCGCATGATCATCACAGGGCTTGACTTCATTAAAAGGCCGGCCGATCGCACCCCCGAAGCCGACGGATTGCTGGAGGAGAACGGCAAGCAGCGCGCCATCATCCCCTTCCGCGACGTTTACATTCACGCCACCGTGCTGGATGAAAAAGGGGAGCGCATGAGCAAGAGCAAGGGCAACGGCGTAGACCCCATCGAGCTGATTGACCGCTTCGGGGCCGACGCCACCCGTTTCTCCCTTATGCAGCAGGCCGGCAAGAACCAGGATATTCGCTACAGCGCAGCGCGCACCGAAATCGCCGCCACCTTCTGCAACAAACTGTGGAACGCCTCCCGCTTCGTTCTCTCTGCCATCGGTACGGAGAGGCACCACGCGGAAGTGTTTCCCCACAGCCTGCAGAAAATAGAAGATAGGTGGATACTTTCACGGCTCCACGAGACCATCGCAAAGGTAAACACCGCCCTCGCCAACTACGATATGGACGACGCGACCCACGCCCTTTATCACTTCTTTTGGGACGACTTTTGCGATTGGTACATCGAGATAGCCAAGTTGCGGCTGAGACAACCGCAGGAGGGCGATGTTGTGCGCACCCTCTTGGCCCAAGTGTTGGAGACCACCCTTCGCCTTCTGCACCCCATCATTCCCTTCATTACCGAGGAGATATGGCAGCGGTTGCCCCATTCCGGCGACACCATCTGCCTGGCGCCCTACCCACAGGCCGATCCGGCTTTTCTCGATGCCCAGGCCTGTGCCGGCATGGAGCGGATTAAGGAGGTGGTACGTGCGTTGCGTAATCTTCGCGCCCAGTTTTCCGTGCCGGCATCGGCGCGCGTGGAGGGGGCGATAGTGCCCTCGGATGAGACGCTGCGCCCGCTTCTAGAGCCGGCTTTGCCCATCATCCAAGCGCTGGCGCGGCTGAGCAGGCTCTCTCTGGGTGAGGCTTCTTCCGGTCAGCAAGATCGTGAAGGAAAGTGGGTTGCCGAAGCACTGGCCGGTTTAGAGGTGCTTCTCTGTTTGGGAGATGAGGTGGATAGCACCAAAGAGCTGGAGCGCATTGACAAGGAGCTGGAGGCGGTAGCGAAGCAGATAGCCCGTTCGGAGGGGCTTCTCAACAACCCTCAGTTTGTGGAGCGAGCCAAGCCGGAGATTGTGGAGAAGGAGCGTGCGACTTTGGCCGAATGGCAGGCCAAGCGCGAAGCTTTGGAGCGACGCAAGCAACAGTTGCTGTCCTCATAGAGACGCACCCGAAACCTCTCGCCGCCCCTCTCCCCAAGGGGAGGGGCGGCAACTATTGACAAATCTGCGCATTAATCCGGCACGAGGATCGCCCATTCCCCCGGCCGATGTGGGCATCTATCTGTATCTACGCCCTCTCCCTTCCCCGCCTCGTTTCCCCGTTCTTAACAAAAATTTCATATAAAAACGCTTGACAATTCTGGCAAGTGTCTCTATAATGGAGGCATTCATCTTGGGGCACTTTGCCCCTTTCGCGTTTCTCACAAAACGGCAACAAAGGAGAGATACCAAGATGTCGGTGAACGTTTCGTATCCCCCTTATGCCTCTGCTGCCGAAAGGATGGGGCGCCTTTTGGGGCTGCCGGCCATCGAGGCGGAGGAGTGCGGGGCCGATTTTGAGGCCTATGTGGCGGCGCACTTAGATTTTTGCGCCTGAAGGAAAAGTTTATGAAGCCCAATTCCTTATCTCTGCAGATCGGCTTGGTGATAGCCTTATTCACGCTGGCGGGCGGCATTCTGCTCTATACCTACTGGCGCTATAGCCAAGCACATAGTCCGGTAGACCAAGCAACTCTCGACAAAACCTATATGGAGCAGATTCGTGCGCAACATCCGCTTTCTCAGCAGCTGAAAGCGGCTCTGAAGATAAGGCAGGAGTATTATACACTTTGGGCGAGAGACCATATTGGGCTTTTGCATGAGATGTATCACACTCCCGATCCTACACGAGATACCGCTTCCATGATGCGCGTTTTAGAGGCTATTCCCCACACACCGCTGAGAACTCGCCTCATATCTCCTGGCCATGTAGAAGTTCATAGAGACATTGACGCGCAAATAGATGGCATTCCATTTTCATGGAACCCTATGGGAATGGATGTAGTAAAAAGTCTTTCTACACAAGAACCCGATCTCAAGGAACGGCAACTCTGTGTAGAGATGTGCTTGAGGGATTTCCGAAGATATCGAGATTTTCGTGTTTCTCAGTCTATGGTCTCCGGTGGTGTAAGCGTGTCCATATGGGCGAGTGGACGCATCACGCAGGATACATTCACCTCTCACAGGGCAGGTCGGGCGATTAAGTACGCATTTACAGAGCAGGAGCTTGTGCCTCCATTCAACTCTGTTCAATAGTAAACACCCATCAGACAGGAGAAAAAACACATGAAATCCGTCATCGCTCACAAGACTTGGCACGGATCAGGCCTTGTTAGCCTTATGCCTTTTAGAGGAATTTAGGAGAATCAAGATGCATATGAGCTATGGGGAGCACCCCTCCTCTCTGCAGGGGCTACTGCGGAGAGGCTTTAGTCTCATTGAGCTGCTGATGGTGCTGGCCATTCTTTCACTCTTGGCCGCCCTCCTGTTTCCGGTGGTTCTGCAAGCGCGTCATCGGGCTTACCAAACCGTGTGCCTTTCAAACCTCCATCAAATCGGAATAGCTACCAGCTTGTATCAACAGGACTATGACGGCTACTATCCCTATGCGGTAGACCCGGCGGATAAGTATGAACCGGACTTATGGAGTTTCTGGCCGTCTTTCAATGCAGAAATTCCCTTTCTGCCCCTGCTTCAAGATGTGCTACAACCCTATGTGCGTCAGCGGCAGGTTTTTCATTGCCCTGCCGATACCGGCTTTAAATTGGATGAAGGTAGCGGGCGCTATATAGACCCTTTCGGTCATCCTCCGTTTGCATTGCCGAGCAGTTATGCCAAGTTCGGCACAAGCTATTATTACCAGACGGCATTGGGCGCTCTTCACTTAACCGACAGCAGCTTAATGTCTCCATCGGGGACGAGCCTGTTGTTTGATGGCAGTGGCCGATGGCACGGGGATGTATTTCGTTTTTGGCCGCGCTACAATGTGTTATTTTGTGATGAGCATGTAAAAAACCTAACTTATGCCGAGTGGGGCGATACCTTTTTGCTGCATCCGGGGATCGCGTTTTCCGGAGGTAGTCCTTAGGGGAAGCGAAAAATTGACGCATGGGAAGCTTCAGGTAAACTTCTCATGAGAGGAAGCGAAGGGTATGACAGAGTATGACCGAGGCTGGCTTTGCTCCACTATCCTAGGCCTACTGACGACTTATTATCTGTATAAGAAGATATCTGAGCAGGACAAAAAGATAGCGCGTGGAGAGAAAGTTAACAAAACCATTGGAAACTTGCAGGCTATATTCCCAATGGTTTTGGCAGCTCTGTTATGTTTTCGCTTTCATGGTATCTATTATCTCAACTTCATAGGTTTTTTACAGGAAAGGCATTATATGAAGCTATAAGCGCTACGATCCAAAAAAGGCAAAGGACTACCTTAGGTTTGCCGAGTAGTAAGCTATTGCTAAGACCAAGCCACAAGAGTGCCGGAAGAATGAGCAAAATCAGCCAGGTGTTGTTAAGGGGCTTACGATCGGAGCGTTCTCACACTTTATTACGTGCCATAGACAGCAATGAAAAGGATGTATCCACTTTACACGGGAGATGCGAGGCGCATCCACAAAATATTCACCCTAAGAAACAAGATTAAACGCGATTAAACGCGCGATCGGTACAAGAAGCGAGCCGTGGTGTCGTTGAGTCAGCTACGATGCCAACGGGCGCACCACCAGTGTAAGCGATAACAGGGGTGTAACGAGTTTTACGTATGCGCCGGGGTGCGATTGGGTAGCAAGTGTGAGCGACCCGGTAGACGGCACGATAAGCTATACCTACGGTTTGGTGGGGCAACGCCTCTCAATGAGCTTGCCCAATGGTGGGGGAACATGGCAGTATAGTTATACAGCCAGCAACGGCTACACCTATGAGGCGCTTCCCAAAGACGACCCCAACTCCCAATGTTTGTTGCTGTGGCAGGTAACCGATGACCAGGGCCGGCTGGTGACCTATAATTTTGATGAGTTAGGGAAGGTGTGGGTAGCCATAACGAACCAGGTATTCACCACCGGCAGCAACCCGACGTTGGTCAGTTATATGGAGACGGATTACTCCTATGAGAACCACAACTGGCTTACCCAAGAGAGCACGAGTTACCATTGGCAGGTGAGCGGTGGGGGTTGGCAGTCGAAGGGGTTGTATCAGAACGTGTACAGTTACGATAACGACGGGCAACGGTTGACCAACCAGATAACCGATGGCAGTGGGAACGTGCGCACGGAGCAGTACGGTTACGACAGCCTGAACCGTTTGGTGAGCGTGAACTACGGGGATGGGGAGACGCAGAGCTACACGTTCGATGCGATGGGCAATCGGTTAACAAAGCAGGATAATGTGAGTGGGGCGGAGAATTACGGTTACAATAACG
>Ga0209061_1001138_pt1 | contig 48232 bp, 46 predicted proteins | sample Coa_R1_10_FD_187157 | JGI IMG/M metagenome (GOLD analysis project Ga0209061, IMG submission 187157) | Surface soil microbial communities from Centralia Pennsylvania, which are recovering from an underground coalmine fire - Coalmine... | ecosystem: Environmental > Terrestrial > Soil >...
CGCGCGATCTCACGAATGCTTTTGCCCTGCCGTCTCAAGACCCGGATCTCCACCGCTTCCTCCGCCACCAGCATGAGGCCCTCCCGTTCGGAGTACCCCACGCCGGGGTGGGTCAGCTTTCAATCGGCGACCCTGGGTCAGTTTTGCATCGGCACTAACACCGAGATCACCTACATCGCCATCGCGCGCGGCTTCGTCTATCTCGCCGTCATCCTCGATGCGTGGTCGCGGCGGGTGGTGGGCTATGCACTGGGTCGCCAGATCGACACTCGGCTGACGCTGGCGGCGTTGCGCGCCGCGATCAGCGCGCGCCGTCCTCCACCCGGCTTGATTCATCATTCCGACCGTGGCTCGCAGTACGCCGCTCAACCCTATCGGAGCGAACTGGCGGCGCATGGGCTGGTGGGCTCGATGGGTCGGCGCGGCAACCCATACGACAATGGCAAGGCCGAGAGCTTCATGAAGACGCTCAAATGCGAGGAAGTTTACCTCAGCGACTACCAGACCTTCGATGACATGGTCGCGGGGCTTCCCCGCTTCATCGATGAGGTTTACAACCGGCGCAGGTTGCACTCCGCGTTGGGATATCTTCCACCGGTGGAGTTTGAAGAAAAATGGATCGCGGCCGCCGCGCACCGCTGGGCCAGCAGAGCTGGCCGGCGCGGCGCATGACGCGTCGGCCTCGGATCCGGAACCCGTAACGCTTTCCGCTCCACCCTCAGCAAAATTGGAGGGTGGAGGCGGAAAGCTGTTTACTCAGCCAGAGAGACGGAAATAGAAATGCCTTGCGACCTGGTCCAATTCGGGGCCGTCGACCTGTCCAGCCCGAAGGGTTCACTCCAACATGGATCACTTTTAGAGCGTTGCAAACACCCGTTCCCACGCGACGGGAAGCCATTTCAGTCCCCTCCTCATCGGTGAAGTCGACGTAACGTCCCCTCATTCGATCCCGCCTGGCACGGGTGAGAGCTTGATGAGTTCACCGAGAACAAATGGTTCTCTGCGCTGAACCTCGGGTGGGCGGCGATCCACCAGTGCTATCCGCGACAGAGTAACGCCGAGGCGCACGGCGCGCTCTGCAACGCGTTCAACAAGCCATTGGAGGGCGGTGGTTCCGCCGGTGATATTCACGACGACTTCGGCGGATTCGGCCAGGTCGGAGTCGAGGCTTGAGCCGAACAGCCTGCGGTCCTCGGAAAAGCCCATATGTGGGTCCTCGACCTGAAAAACCCGAGGCTCGATGTCTGCACAGCCTGCGGCACCGAGGACCTCTTCCAGCGAGGCGGCGGCTTCTCTGGAAGTGATGACCAGTAGCCGGTCGGGATTAACGTGTTTAAGGGCGGAGAACAGAACGCCGGGAGAGAGGCCGAGCGGAGAAACCAGCAATCGGCCGGCCCCAGCAGGCGGCGACGGTGCCATGGTGCGATCGAGCAGTTCGCGACACCGGCAAAGGCGTTCGTGCACCGCGTCGTGCGAGACCCGGGCATCGGTTGAAAGCATGCCTGAGTGGGCCGCACGATTTCGGAATTCCGCGACAGAAGACCAGACACCGGCAATCTCCGCTTGGAAGGATCGAGCCAGCAGCTTCGATTTCGAGCGCTCGACGAGTGCAGCCAGATAGCGTTCGGCGAAGGCGCGCGAGTCGCGCTCGAGCCAATTGCCAGCCCGCCCGAGGGCAATCAGCGCAACGTTGACGAGCAACTCGCGAAGCACCCGGAGCGCGCTTCCCAAGTCGCCACGCTGCAGGAGCCAGTCGGCGAAGTCGACTTGGCGTTTGAGTTCCTTTTGATCCAGAACGAGCTTCGCCTTGTCTTGCGCCGCAGGCAGCTTCCAGCCCTCTACGGCCGCGCGCAGCATCTCCGCTCCCAGGTACGATGCGAATGCTGTCACCGATTGCCGTTCGAGGCGCCCCGCGTCGTCGCACAGACGGCCGGCTTCTATCCCAGCTTCGAGCGGGAGGCCAATGCCGAGAGCGTCGGCCAGGCGGTTGGCGTCATCCTTGAGCCTGGCCAGGTCAGTATCCCGAACCTGCTCGGCGAAGAGCCTTTTCACTTCGTCGCTTAACGAGCGAGCAATCGCGCTGGCGTCTCCGGACTCGCGAAACGTGCGCAGCGCCTGAAACCAGGCAATCAGATCGAAGGTATGCCCGATGGAGATCAGGGGAACGGTTTCCTGCTCTCGCAGTTCCAACGCGCCATAGTAGATGCCGTTAAGCGTCACTCCCTTTAACGCGCTCAGGAAGGTGACCGCGGCGTGATACATGAAGGGCAGATGGCGAAGGCCGTAGGTCACGTCGAGGAACAGGCGCGCGTTGGCGGGGATGCGCTCGTCAAGAGCCTTGAGGATTTCCATGAGGTCCTGGCGATCGCCGGACGCACTGATCGGAATGATTTCCGTCGTGAACCCGAGCCCTTGGAGCTCCTCGCACAACTTTCGGCAATTATCGGAGTTTTCGACGTCTCTAGTTGCGAGAAGCAGCGCGCATGCGCCGGCAAGGTCAAGGAGCTTCGCCGTCGCGGCAGGGGCAAACCGGGTTTGGGCGGTTTTGTCATCCAGCCGGTAGGTTGTTTCCTCGTACCGGCCCTTTCCGAGTGAAGTGACGAAGAACAAGTCGCCCATTGCATCATCTCTCCACGGCGCTAACTTCGCGTACGAATGTATGGCCCGAGCTCGGGGAACTTCTCCGCGGCCTCGCGCAGGCGGCGGCGGTCGCCCTTCCATACCTGGGCTATTTTGGACCCGAGCGCCGCGAGCCGCGTGTCCTTTCGTCCCGGGTCGGCGAGCGCTCGCTGGTGGAAATTGCCGAGCTGTCCCCAGTCTTTGACCTGGAGTTTTTCAACCGCAAGCGAAAACTCGTCGATTTGAAGCGGTGGATTTTCAGGGACCGGAGTATCAGGGGCGGAGACCGGCGCCGGACGGAGGGGCGGTTGAATTCCAGTCTGGAGCGCTTTCGTTTCAGAGACGGGCGTCAGAGAGATCCAGCCGAGAACGTCGACGGCCGCGGCATTATCGGAACCGTCTTTGACAATCACCTTGCGGGTCTTGGGTCCGAACTCCCCGCCCTTGGGAAGCGGACCTTTTCGCTGGTCGGCGTTGAGAATGTCGCCGGTCATCGTGCGCCATCCGGTACCCCATCCAAGACGCAGAAACAGAGTGTCGGCGGGCGATTTTTTGATGAGCGCTTCGAGTTTTTCGAGGCGCTCAAGCGCCCGTGAACAATCGCGGCTAGGTGCATTTCCAGGGGAGAAGTAAGCGTGGTCGGTCGTCAAGAGATGAAGCGCGTGGCGGTGCGACCACTGGACGAGCTGCTCCCACGCAGGGAGCGATTCGGTAAAGAAGCTGTCCGAGCGGGGGAAGTCAAAGCACGCCCGCAACACGGATTTCGATTCGGGCTTGAGCGCTTCGACGCCGAGGGTTGTTGGCCGCGTGGTTCCGACTGCCGCGGTAATTAATAGTTGGGTGGAGTCAGGCGGAAACACAGCGTCGGAGAGAGAAAGCATGCGCAGGAGATCGCGCTTGGCGTCGCCTCTTCTGATGTTTGCAAATTCGTCCCGAACAGAAGACCGAAAGACCATCTCTTCGACCGGCTCGGCAACTCTTTTGGCACCAGGTACAGCTTTCGGGGCAAACGCGGCTAGTTTGGACGCGAGATCCGATTTCGGCTCGGTATCGGGGCCATCGACTCCGATGCGCCCGGCGAACAGCATCGTGCGCAGAGCTCCCTTGAGCGAGGAGCCGGGGATCATGGGACAGCCGTTTCCCGCCCGGATCGCTGCGCGAACCGAAAAGCCGCCCGGAAACGCTCCGTCGAAGCACCCGGTCGCGTATGGTTCAGGGGATTGGCGCTCAAACAGCCGCGCGATTCGGGATTTCAGATCGGAGACATCCCGGGGAAGCTCGCCTAGTGCGAGCAGCCTCTCCAGCACCCGTTCCGATTCGAGCAGGTAGGTGCGACCGGCGCTCCCGATAAAGTCGACGCCGTTCACATATTCCGCCCCGGAACCGATATGGACCGGCGTCAGGCAGGTGAGCATCAAATATTCCAGACGCTCCTTCATCGCAGTCACTCCACGGAGATTGGCACAGTGAGCGCGCAACCCGAGCGATAGACGGCGTAAGGCATCGTCAGGCCGGCGGGTATGACGCACACGCTGTCGCCGTATTGCTCACGGCCCAGGTCACGTATGACGCTGCCCTCGGCGAGCATGTTGAGCGACTTGCGGCGCGCAGCGCCGACGCCGGCGATTTCGGCCCATCCCCCGCGGGTTACGAGAGTGTAAGCGGCGGGAGGATCCAGCGCTCCATCCTGGACTTCCGCGCGCGCGGGATGCATCAGCGAAAGAGTCATCCGCGCGCCATGACCCAAACCCGGCTCAAAGCCGCTCTCCACGCGCTCGATCTTGAAGCGTCCGCATCCAATCGACCGCCCGCCGCCGATCCCTTCTTCCCCGAGCAGGCGCAAGACGGTTTCGAAAGTCGAACGGGAGGCGGGATCTTTGAATTCGGCGAGCACGGAGAGGAACAGATCGGAGCGAAAGGCCGTCGTCGCGTAGCGGAAGAGGATTCCCTCGCCGCCCCTGCCCGTAGCGCGATCGATTGATAAACGAGGGCGCGCTTCGCGCCGCCATAGACGGCCGCGCCAGGAATCAGCGAGCCGTGCGGCGCCCATCGGCCCCGCTGCGGAAGCGGATTTTTCGGGCAAATCGCCGTGAAGAAGCTCGCCCGAAGCGGAGACCAGGAGCGCATCGGGCGCAAGCTGTCGGCGCGCAAGTATCGCGCGCAGCGTTTCCACGCTGGCGAAACGAGCCTTGCGCAGGCGTTTGTGGCTTGCGTCGCCGGCAGCGATACGGTCGATCAGCCCGGGCGGAATGAAGAGCATGGTCTCAAGGCGGCCGTTGCGTTCGACCGTGGGCATTGCGGAAGAGAGCACGAACGGCGGCGCGGCGGCGAGGCGCTCAAGCTCCGAGCTTGCGACACCGGGAGCAACGCTGGGCCATGCGCTGAGCACGGCGGAGACGAGAGTATCGGAGCGCGGAAGATCTTCCAGGTCTGAGGGGTCGTCTTCGCGTCCGGCGCCGAAGTGAAACGTGGAGAGCGGCCGGATTAGATAGCGAACGAGCGGCATGTTCAGGCTGCCTGCGGTTCGCGGGCGCTGTCTGAAGCGGGCCAAAACAGTGGCGCCGGCATCAGGTTGTTGCCTAAAGCTTCTCGCAGTTTTTCCTCGGAGCTGAAGCATTCGACCGGGATCTCGTGGCGCGCGGAAAGCTCGATCCGGACACGGCCGTAACCGCGGGAAGATTGCCCGCCAAGCGCGTCGTAAGCCACCAAACGCAGGCCCTGGTGGATGAGTTCAATGAGTTCTTCTTCCTTATCGCCATGGAAGACGTTGAGGACAAGCTCGAAGCCGAATCTGGCTCCGGCTGGGACGCGCTCGAAGTTGCGGGGATTCGCCGCGCTGGTGAGCCGGTCGATTGAAACTTCTGTTTTGAGCTCGGTGTAATCGGTAAGCAGATTCGGCATCTTCCGCACTTTGTCGCCATTGAGCATCATCGCGTCACGCACGAGCAAACGTCCCGCCTGGACGCGGTCCTTGTTTTTTTCCGAAATGGCGACCCCGAAAAGGCGGCAGACGTCGCAATCGGCGCACCCGCAAGGCCCATAGACGGTCTCGTCTCCCCGTTTAACAGGCTTGTAATGGGCATCGCCGAGGCAATGAACGCGCTCGAGGAGGCTTCGCATCCTGCCCTTAAGAGAACTGCCCGGGACGTAAGGTGTGTTGTCCGACGGATTGCGGACCACGACCTTATCCGCGCCGCCGATTTGAAGACCGACTTCGCTGCCGCCGATGTGAAGGCCGGTAAGGGCAGTGATGGTTCCGCTGAAGACGATTTTCTTAATGAGACTTGCTTGCTCGGCGCTCATGCGGTTTTCCCCTTCGTTTGGGAATAATGATAGGCGACCACGGCTTCGGCGAAGTCGCAGATGGCCTGGACCTTTTCCTTCTCGACGCGACGATTGTTGCTTATCGCGGCGGCTACAAGCTCGGCGAAGCTTTTCTGTAGCGGTCTGGCGGCGTTGTTACGCGCCGCCATGTAAACGAGACGGACGCGATGCATCATCAGGTCGTGGGCGTGGCGGATGGAGAGATCGGCGTTTGGTTCGCTGGCGAGCTCATTGCGAAGGCGAACGATAGGACCGTAAAAGTTGCGCATCTGGGTCGGGGGTAAATTGCCGCACCCATTGGCAATTTTCTGGGCAGCGTCGTTCAACTTGTTCGCGTCCCCGCTCAGGATCGCCTGCACTTCCTCAGAAGTCAGCACCGGGCGGTTGTCGTCCTCGCTACTTCGGGGCCGGTTCTGATGACTCGGATTCCTGTGGGGATTTCTGTCGTTCATGGCCGTTTCTCCCGATTGAGCAAATCGACCCATTCGGTCGCGGGCCTTAGGAGCCAGAGCACCGGACGGGACGAGGTGGAATTGCGCCAGTCGAATCTTTCGAGATGATGGTAAAGCTCCTCGAGCTTTTCCCGGGCAGGACCGTGAGCGGGAGCGCGCGCGATCGCATAGGCGGCGAGCCAGGACCACTTTCCGCGTTTAACGGCAGAAGCGAGGTCACCCATCCCGGTCGCGGCGCCGGTTGCGCTGTCAATCACGTCTCCGGCGGCGCGCGCCTCACTTGCGAGAGCGTACAACGTCCGAAGCGTCGCGCGGGGCAGTCCGCGCGCGCCGTCACCTGGGAACAATTCACGGAGGCTGTCCCGCAGTTTGCAGAGGACGTCGAAATCTTCATTGTCCTTCCAGCCGAAAACTTCGTTGAGAAAGGAGATGGCGTCCTTTGTTTGCCCCTTGTGCCCACCGGTACGCCGGCTGTAATCCTTAGCAAATTCTTCGGCTTTGCCCGCAAGCTCCGCGCCGGCGACGATTGGAAAGCGTGGTTGCGTTAGCGCGATTCCGGCGGAGAGGCCCCAGTGCGGATTGCCGGCGGTGAAACGCGCAAACTCGCGTCGGATGGTGCGCGCGATGAGTGGCGTCTCGGACCATGCGCCGACGATGAACAGGTCATCACCGCCCGAGTAGATGATTTGAAGTTTGGCTCGATAACCGGGCTCGTCGAGCAGATGGGCGAGATAGCCGCCGAAGAAATAGCCAAGATGGCGTGAGAGGGCGGCGATGCGGGGAAGGCTTGCCTGAGCCCCGAATCCATTGCGCAAGGTGTTGCCGAGCGAATCCACGTCCATCCGGAGCACGCCGAGCCGCTTGATGCCCTCGGAATTTTCGGCCAATTCGTCAAAGTCGGGCGGCACCTCGTCAGCTTTCGTTGCGCGGCCGAGTCCTGCGAGCCAGATTCCGTGAGCGGCCGGTCCCTTCCATTGACGCGGAGGCCCGTTGACCCACATGACGGTCGAGCCGACGGGCGCCGACTCTGGAGCTTTCTCGTAAAGCACGTAACTAACGGTGGATGCGGGCGGCGAGTATCTGAACATAGGCGCGCCCGCAACAGCCACATCACTTGGTTGACGGACTATGACTTGAGCGCGTGGCGCATAGCGGCCCAGTTCCACAAAGTCACGGCATTGAGGGCATGCGTCGCGTTCGTAATCGTCCCCGTCGCGCGAGAGCGGCTTCAGGTCCTGCGTGGACACTCCGCAGACGCGACACGCATGCTCGAGGTCGCCAAACGGCTCGAAGATCTCTTCGTAGCGCGTCTTGAGAAGACGCGAGAAGCGACTACTGCGGCGAAACGCAAGGTCCCGGGTGGCGTTTTCCCAAAGCGCAGGGGCGCCGCTGGATAATTCACTTAGCGTGATCGATGCGCAGCCGATGCCGAAAGAGAGCCGGGCGGCAAAGGCCGTGTTGAGTTCCAGGTCAATTTCCTCGCCAAGCCGAAGCAGCGCTTCCTGCTCTGATTCGGGCGCGAGCAGCCATAATTTTCCGCCGCCGCTGTAAAGCAGATTGACGGCCGGGAGCTCGAGCGAGGAAAGTATCCTCTGGGCGATTGCGTCGGCGATGAGCTGAAGACCAAGCGAGCGGCCTCGCAGCATTCGCGCAGCCTTGGAAGCGACGACGGTGTAGAGAAAGCGCTGGATTCCGCTCAGGTCGCCGACCGCGAGGACGAGCTTCGCCTGTTCGTAATCTGCCGGCGCGGCGTCTTCGGCCGGGTAGTGCGCGGCGAGTACAGCGGCAATTGCGGCGGCGGTACGTGCGACATCGAAAATCGACACGTGATCATATCCGCTGGCCGGGACGCACCAGGTGAAGCTCTCGAGCGCGGCGAGAAGGCTTTGCAAAAGAGTGGGAACGTCGGCCGATTCGAGCTGGGATATGGCTACGGCAAATTCCTTGAACAGATCCCGCAGAGCGCCGTCCGACGTCGCGGGAGTGGCTGGAATAACGCTCTCGTCCAGGGCGAGCCTCTTCAGTGGAAGAACCGCGTTTGAGTCCTTGAATTGGAATACTGCCGCAAGCGGCGAGCGCATCTGTGTAATACGTACGGCTCTCCCCGGCTCGATTCCCGATGCGGCACGCCATGCCACACCGAGCAAGGACTTGTCAGATTGAGGCGACCCAAGGCTTCGCAGAGCAATCTCGACGGCTGAACTCCCAGTCACTTTTGACAGAACCCGGCCGAACTCGTTCCCTGCGAGGCGCTCGAGCGCCTGAGCGGGCGTGCCAGTGGAGATGGCGCGATGGGCGAACTCGGCCAGGCCGCGAAGAAGCGCTGCGAGTGCAAATTCGGCTGCGCGCTCTGCCTTTTGTGGGGCCATCAACGTCCCCCCTATCGGTCGAATTGATATTGGTACGTCATGGACGCATAGTGAGCAACGATCAACAAGCTCGGTTGTCAATAGTCACCATTTGAATGAGAACGCCCTGTAGCGAGTCTCGCCGCGGAGAGCCATGGCAAGATTGCGCGCCTGGATTTGGATTATGGACTTAAGCTTGTGACGCTGGCCGCGGAAGTTGACTTCGCTCTCGAGCCTTTGCAGGACGAGATTGGCCACGCCGTGGCGGCTCTCGTCGGTCAGTATCCCGTTCCGGGTTTCAATTTTGATGTCCTTGGCCACCGCCGCGATAATCGCGCGATCGACGATCGGCTGGCGGAACTCCTCGACCATGTCTAGCACGAGCGACGGCTTGCCCGGGCGATCAACGTGAAGAAATCCGGCGAACGGTTAGAGGCCGGCGTTCATGAGCGCGCCCCACACCTGCGTATAGAGCATCCCGTACCCGTAATTTGAGCGCGGAGTTGACGGGCTCGGCGGCGCCGCGATGCTCGCGGGTGACGAACTCGACCCTGTCGCATCAAGAGCCGCACGCCGTTCCAGTAATTCCGCCCGGAGCTGCCCTCGATCGCGAGTAGCTCCTCGTCGATGGTTGGTGCGGACACCTTCGCAACGCTGTTACGCGCCTGTATAAGCCTGAGCGCTATGTCGGAGAGCCTGGCGAACGCGTTGGGATTCGCGGTCTTAAGGTACTTGCCGAAGTAGTGCAGCAGAGCGGCTTGGTTACCTAGCTTACCGCGAACCACGGCCTTGGCGAATTCGACGCCGCGCTCGTCGCCGTAGGCGGAAAGCTGCTTGCGGCACGTGATCACCGTCGCGGTCAGCGTCGGCGACGACAGCATCGCGAAGGGCCGTCCACCGCGGGTCCGCTCGGTCCCGATAACCGGCGAGCAGACAACTAATCTTGTTCCGGCCTTGGGCGAGCGTTGAAATGAATGCCCATTGGTTTCGCCGCACGCCGCGCCAAGGTATCGTCAGCGAGTCCTATCTGCCTACTAACGGCGCATCACCGTTCGGAACGGAAGTCGCGAACTCTGGGGCGGAGGGTCGGTCGATGCCGGTTTCCGGTACGCGAAGCAATGCGACAGGCGGGTCGTGCGGGCGATCTTCTCCCTTACTCTCCGGATCGCGGCGTTCCAGAAACCGCATGCGGGTAGTGCTGATTCCTACAAATGCGGCGGTACGTGAGCTTCGTCCTGCGCGTGACCGCCCTTCGAACCGCACGGTCACGTATGGAATTCCTTCGATCACTTTCGAGGACTGGACCCTGCCGGGCCACCATTTCCCTTTGCCTAAACGCACAAGCCAGATCCACACAGGCCTGCCGGGCAAAAGTTCGACAACGGCTGTCGGGTCCATTTCTTATTTATCTGCGCTCCTTCGTGGCCTATCAGCTGAGACTCGTTTGCTCACAACTCAAGTGCCGCTGCTGTGGCCTCGTGCTCCACCTCGATTTCGCGCGGAAGATCGCACCTCAGCCGGCTGAAAAATTCGTCTTGCGAACACATGCAACCTCATCGACCCATTGCGAAAGCGAGCCTGCAGTTGATGCTGCGAGTGGAACCTTCATCGGGCGAGCTCGGTCAGTTTCCGCCGTGAGCGGGAAACAAACTCCGCTCCGCCTGCGACAGGGACTCGAACATGGCTGACGCATTCGGCGCTGCAATCAGCGCCTCCGTTGCCCCAGGATGCGCAAAAAGCTGCGCGAGTTTGGCCAGCCAGGGAAGGTGGAGCTCATGGAACTTGAGACCGAGAACAAAGAAGAGATGCGTGGGACGGCCATCCAGCGCGTCAAAATCGACGCCCGCGCGTGAACGGCCAAGCACCATAAAGGGCCGTACCACTTGCTCGGGGTGGCGATTCATCGTGTGCAGGAACGCCACCCCGTTGCCGATCGCACTCGGCATGATGTTCTCGCGCTCGATGAGCGCGCCGACGAACCAGTTTTTGTCCCGTACGAGGCCAAGGCGATTCGCGGCGTCGGCCAACTCTTCAATAACGCCGATTTTCGTGGTCGCCGCGAGCTCCGGCACGATATGGCTCGGTTGGAAACAGCTTGCCAGATCGAGCATTCGGCGCGGCGCGTGAGTTCGATTCTCGAGTTCCAGGCGCTGCGGCACGACGCCGAGCATCTGGTCATCAAGCCAGGCGTCAAGCATGGCCTTGCGAAAGCGCCATTGATTTCCGATCTTCACGCCGGGCAGCAACCCCTCCGAAACGAGCTTAAGGACGGTGCGCTCGTTCACATTCAGGTATGCCGCAACTTGCCGCGCGGTCATAAGCCGGTCAACAATCTTGACCGATTCTTCCGCAGATTTACGGAGAAGGTTTGACACGGCATTAATATTACGTAAAACTACCTTCGACTGCAACGGATTACCGTTATGGCAAGAAAGACCAGTATCTCCTGTGAAGGCCACTGTCGCTCCGGGGGTTTGCACGTGATCTTCTCCCCAGCGGAAAAACGCCTGTTGCGGGGCCAGATATTCCAAAATTCCGAATTCGTAAGGATCGATTTCTCGAATGCCGATTTGCGCGATGCGGCGTTCCTGAACGTATCCCTCGAAGAGTGTGATTTTTCCGGCGCTGACCTGAGAGGAGCCAGCTTCATCGCATGCGACTTGCGCGGCGCCAACTTCGCGCGAGCAACTTTCGGATGGACACGTTTCGATGACAGTTGGCTGATCGGGGCTCGCGGTCTTTCGAATCACATGAGCGATTACGCGAGACGCAAGGGGGCGTTGCTGTGGGCGTCATAATGGCGAACTGCGGGGTGCGAGCGTCAGCAGGAGTCGAATGACGTGCGAGAAGCGAGAAGTGAAAACGGAGCCACCGCACTTTCTTGGGTCGGGCCGTTCAAGATCGGCGACTATCTTGCGAAGGTGATCGGCGGTCAGAATCCCAGGCCGCCGGATGCGCCAGGCATCTACATCGTCTCCGAGCGGACTTGGAAGGGGCTTCCTGATCGCGTCAGCAACCTCCTTTACGCCGGTCAGGCGCCGTACCTGCGGTATCGAATCGGCCAGCTTTTGTGCGACCTGCTCGGGTTCACCAGCGACGATCCGGCGGATGGGGAGGCTTACGAACATCGTGGCGGACATCTGCTCTGGCACCGATATTGTGTGGCTCGCGGCGTGGAGCCGATGAACCTCTATTTCGCGTGGTGCGCGCCCTGCAAATGTACGGACTGCGCACTGAATAGACTGTTGGAAATGACGCTGTTCGCTTCGGCCTGCACTCCGCAGCGACGCTGCGACAAACACGAACCCGCGCTGGATTTGGCTTATAACTGCTCTGCTTCCGCAACGCTCCCCGGTCTATCGGCCCGGCTGCTGTATTCGGATAAGAGCTGAGCCGCTTTTGAAACTTGTGAGGCTGAGAGGAGCCGCGCATAAGTACCACGCGGCTGGTGGGAAGCTGTCTCGATGCACCTGAACATCCGGGAAGTCTCAAGACTTCTCAAGGTTTCCGAAAAAAGAGTAAACGAATGGATCAGGCGCGGCATTTTGCGCGCCGATGCGGTCAACCAGCAATACCAGCTCCATCGGAGCGACCTCCTTGAGCTTGCGTCTTCGCGTGAAATCGATGTCCAGGCAGAAATCTTTGCGTTATCCGAACCGGACAGCACACCCGCATCTTTGATGGTCGATGCGCTTCGCGCCGGCGGGATTTTTCGCGGACTGGATCGCGCTGACAAGCCCGCGGTGCTGCGAGCGATAGTTGATACTCTGACGCTGCCGCCCAAGGTTGACCGAGAAGCCGTCGTGCAGCTTCTGCTGGCACGCGAAGCGATGGGCTCAACCGCGATCGGCGAAGGAATCGCCATCCCGCATGTCCGCAGACCCATACTGCTCAGCGGTATTGCAGCTTCGCTTTCGCTCTACCTTCTCGAGCGACCGGTTGATTTTGGCGCTCCAGACAACAAACCTGTTTTCGCAATTTTTCTGATAGTCAGTCCCACAGCGCGCATGCATCTGCAGCTACTCTCGCGCTTATCGTTTGCGCTTCATGATTCGGAGTTGAGAGCCGCGCTGGCGCGCCGTGCGCCTTCCGCGGAGATCTTCGCTGAATTTCAAAGAGTGGAAGAGGTGATTCAGCATCGAGCGCATAAGGACTCGCCTCAGTCATGACCGCGCTGCTGATCTCACTTCTTCTCTTCGGCGCGGGAGCCGTAGCTTCGCTTGTCTTCGCCCGTTGCGACCGCTGTTTGAGACTCTTCGGAGCAGGGGGCATCATCCTCGGATCTGTCTGCGGGTTGGTTCCGGCGATTCAGGTTGCATTGGGAGCGGTGCCACAATCGCTGCGGATAGCGTGGGATGTCCCTTATGGCAGCTTTTACCTGCGGCTCGATGCGCTGTCGGCCTTCTTTCTCGTGCCGATTTTCCTGATATGCGCGCTTGCGGCGATCTATGGGACTGAATACCTCGAAGCCTACCGCGAGCGGAAGGCACTCGCCCCACCGTGGTTCTTCCTGAATGTGCTCACCGCCAGCATGGCAGTGGTCGTTCTGGCGAACAATGCGATCCTGTTTCTGATGGCGTGGGAGACAATGGCGCTTTCTTCATTTTTTCTGGTCACGTTCGAGAACGAAAAGCAATCCACGCGTCAGGCCGGGTGGACGTACCTGGTAGCAAGTCATTTTGGCACCGCGTTCCTACTCGTACTCTTTGTGCTGCTTGGAAAATCAAACGGGTCACTGGACTTCGGTCGCTTCAACCCAGCTTCCAGCGTTGGCGCTCTCTTTCTATTAGCTCTCGTAGGATTTGGTACCAAGGCCGGTTTTGTACCTCTTCACGTGTGGCTGCCCGAGGCGCATCCCGCGGCGCCCAGTCATGTATCCGCGGTTATGTCTGCAGTCATGATCAAAACGGGAATCTATGGTCTGCTCCGCATTCTAACTTTTCTTGGTCCGATGCAGGCGTGGTGGGGATGGACGCTATGCGCGATCGGCCTGAGTTCGGGCATTTTGGGAGTGTTGCTCGCGCTTGCGCAACATGACCTCAAGCGTCTCCTCGCATATCACAGCGTCGAGAACATCGGTATTATCGCCCTTGGTATCGGCGTCGGAATTGTTGGATTAAGTCGTGACGAAGCCTTTGTCGCGGTCGCGGGTTTCGCCGGCGCTCTGCTTCACGTACTGAACCACGCCCTGTTCAAGGCCCTGCTATTTCTCGACGCAGGTAACATCGCCCACGCGACGCATACCCGTGAAATCGATCGCCTCGGCGGCCTTCTAAAACGGATGCCCGGCACCGGCGCAACTTTCCTGGTCGGAGCAGCCGCTATTTCGGGTCTGCCGCCCCTGAACGGATTCATCAGTGAGTTCTTGATTTACCTGGCCAGCTTCAAGGGAGCTGTCTCGCTGGGCGCCTTCGGTAGTGTGCCTATGCTCGCGACGATCTCGGGGCTCGCGCTGATTGGAGGTCTGGCGGTCGCGTGCTTTACCAAGGCCTTCGGCATCGTGTTTCTCGGTCAGCCACGGAGCGAATGCGCCGAACACGCCGATGAACCCAACCTCGCTATGGTGGCGCCCGCATTTGTCCTGGCTGCTGGATGCGCATTGATCGGTCTGTTTGGCGCCAGCGTCGTCAGGTCGCTGGGGCCGCTCATATCAAGTGTAACCGGACTCCAACCGCTCGTCGTGGCGGGCGGCCTCGCCGAGGCGGCCAATTCTGTGGAACGTGTGGCGCTATTCGGCGCCATTATGATCGCCATGGCCGCGCTCCTTAGTCTCGCACGGACGAAAGCGCTCGCTCGGCGCCAGGTCTCGATGGGACCGACATGGGACTGTGGGTACGCCACCCCCTCGCCGAGGATGCAATACGCCGCCTCGTCGTTCGCGCAACCTCTCACGGCAAGTTTCAGAATGCTTCTGCAGACGCGTGAAGTGCTTACGGGAATCGAGGAAACGTTTCCGCAACGGGCCGAGTTTCACTCGCATACCGATGATCCATACCGGAGCTATTTTTTCCAACCGTTATTTGAATCCATCACTCGGACGATGGCATTCCTCCGACCATTACAGCAGGGAAGGGTGCAGCTTTATGTACTGTATATCGCCGTTGCCCTCCTTGTACTGCTGCTCTGGCAGATCGCCTGAATCATGGTCGCTGGATCCTTCCTTCCGTTGATCGTCGCGCTGGCGCTCGCTCCGCTGATGCAAGGCGTGATCATCCGCACGAAGTCGGTGGTAGCGGGTCGCCAGGGCCAACCGTTGACACAGCCGTACTGGGACCTGTGGAAACTGCTTCACAAGGGCGCGGTTTACAGTCAAACCACTTCCTGGATTTTTCAACTCGGCCCGGTGGTCTGGCTCGTTTCACTTCTTCTTGCTCTGACACTAATCCCATTCGGGGGCTTCCCGGCGCTCTCATCTTTCTCAGGCGACTTTATAGTCGTCGCGTACTTGATGGCACTCGGCCGCTTTTCTACGGTCCTGGCGGCGCTGGACACAGGCTCAAGTTTTGAGGGGATGGGCGCCAGTCGTGAAGTGACCTTCTCCGCGTTGGCTGAGCCCGCTTTATTGTTGTCCTTCGCAGCGCTGGCGCGGCAAACAGAGCGGATATCCTTGAGTCCCGTTCTGACAGCGATTTCCTGGAGCGCCTGGGCGCATAGCGCTCCAACCTTCAGTCTGACGCTCGCGGCGCTGCTGATCGTCCTTTTGGCAGAGAACGCACGCATACCAGTCGATGATCCAACTACGCACTTGGAATTGACCATGATCCATGAGGTGATGGTGCTCGATCACAGCGGACCGGATTTCGCCATGATTCAGTATGGCTCCGCACTGAAGATGTGGCTGTTCGCGGCCATTATCATTGGCGTCGCGCCTCCATGGCATCGTGGCGGTCCATGGGCCGAGACCGCGGTCAGCTTGGCCGGCATGATGGTTTTCGCAATTGCGACCGGACTGGTTGAATCTTCGATGGCGCGATTACGGCTGCTCCGTGTACCTCAGTTACTGCTCGTCGCGATCGTGCTATCGGCCCTGGCTGTTGCGCTTTAGCGGTATTGAAGGATGAGTCAGGTCATTAATTCGCTTCTCGTTCTTCTCGTACTCACCGGATTTACGCTTCTTGGCTCCAGTCGGCTGGCCGCCTGTATACGGGCGGTGGGATTTCAAGGACTGCTGCTTGGGCTTCTCGCGATCCTCATGCAGGATGGAAAACTGTCCGCGGCAGGAGTGTTGCTCCCTCTCACCACTGCAGTAGTCAAAGGTATACTTCTTCCCTGGTTGCTATTTCGGGCCATGCGCGAAGCCGATACGGTACGCGAAGTTGAGCCGCTAATCACTTATAATGTTTCGATTATCGCCGGCACTGCCGCTTTGGCGCTTACCCTGTGGCTGGGACAACGCTTACAGCTTCCGAGTGAGCCGCCCTCCTCATTGCTCGTGCCAGCAGCCCTTTTTACCAGCCTCGCGGGCATTATCGTGATCGTCAGCCGCCGAAAGGCTCTCACTCAGGTTCTCGGATATCTCGCTCTTGAAAATGGCATATATGCGTTCGGCACAACGGTCGCTCTAAGGCTGCCTGTCCTAGTGGAACTGGGAATCCTGCTCGACGTCTTTGTGGGCGTCTTCGTAATGGGCATAGCGATATTTCATATCAGCCGGGAATTCGATCACATCGACACCGACAAACTTGTGGCGCTGAGTGACGTAGGATGATTGAACTGCTCATACTGATACCTGCTGGCGCCGGAATCTTGGCGTTTTTCGTTGCTTCGGACCAGTCCCGCCGCGTTCTACTCATATCTGCCGCCTTAGGTCAAAGTGCGCTGAGCATAGCGACTTGGATTGTCCCGCCCGGCCCCGCCTTCGGCGGTTGGCTTGCGGAAGATCCGCTTGGGAGACTCATTGAGACCCTGACCAGCGTGCTGTTCTTGGCTGTCGCCTTCTATGCCGTAGCCTATCTTCGTGAAGAAGCGCGGCAACTGCATAGCGATTTCGAGGAGGGTTTTATCTTTTCGAACGCGCGCGAAGCGAGTTTTACAGGCTGCCTGCTCCTATTTCTGGCCGCTATGACCCTGGTCGCCGTCAGCCAACATTTCGCGTTACTTTGGGTGGCGATTGAAGCGACCACGCTGGCGAGCGCTCCCTTGATTTACTTTCACCGGCATCATCGCTCGCTGGAAGCGACGTGGAAGTATCTGCTCATCTGTTCCGTAGGAATCGCGCTTGCGCTGCTCGGTGTTTTCTTTTTGGCCGTCGCGGCGACGAGTCCCGATGGCTCGACCATTGCGCTCATGGTGCGGGATCTTCGCTCGAATGCTCAGCATTTCAATGCACCATGGCTCAAGGCAGCTTTCGTGCTGCTCCTGGTCGGCTACGGAACCAAGATGGGACTGGCGCCATTTCACACATGGCTGCCGGACGCTCATAGCGAGGCTCCCTCGGTCGCGTCGGCACTTCTTTCCGGGGCGCTCCTTAACTGTGCATTTCTGGGCATACTGCGAGCTCACGAGATCTGCGTGGCGGGAGGGCTGGCCGGCTTCAGCGACCGGCTCCTGCTGGTGTTTGGCCTGCTCTCGATGGCGGTCGCGGCCGTATTTATTTCGGGCCAGACCGATTACAAGCGCATGCTCGCATATTCCAGCGTCGAGCATATGGGGATTCTCGCCGTCGGCGTGGGTCTGGGAGGCGCCGCGGTTTTTGGCGCGATGCTTCATGTCATTAACCACTCGCTGACCAAGGCGATGCTCTTCCTAGTGGCTGGGAACCTGTTGGCCGTTTATCGCACCAAAAACACCGATGGCGTTGCCGGGGCGTTGAGCGTGGCGCCGGTTTCTGGGGGGCTGTGGCTATTGGGACTATTCGCGATCACGGGCTCCCCGCCTTTTGGGCCGTTTTTGAGCGAATTCACGATTTTAAAAGCTGCGCTGGATCAGGGCGAAACATTGGTCGCCGTCGCTTACCTGGCAATCCTGGCCGTCATTTTGGCCGCTATGGCCACGCCAGCTCTCGCTATGGCGCAGGGGACGCCGCCCGAACAAGTCGCGCCGGCGCATCCGAAAAGCAAGGCGTTGAGCGTGGTTCCATCGATTCTCGGCATCGCGATTTTAGTAATGGGAATTTACATTCCTCCGGTTTTGACGCGCGCGCTTAGGGAAGCCTCACACCTCCTCGGCTGAGCGGCTTATGGCGATGCCAATACCATCGTTCCACAACGGCGAACCCATACCACTGGCCACCGTGCCGTATCTCCCGGTGCGCGAGTTCAGAGCGGAAATCGTCTCCGCAGTGCGCACCGGCTTCGCGCTAACGGCGCTGTTCGGCATGCCCGGAGAAAATGGACGGGTCCAATTATTTGGAGTGTTGGCAGACTCGACAGCCGGCAGCCTTTCCGCGCTTCGTGCCGAAGTGAACGAAGCCTACCCGTGCTTAACAGTCGAATGCCCGCAAGCGCATTGGTTCGAACGCGAAATCGCGGAGCAGTGGAAGATCGAGCCGCAGGGCCACCCCTGGCTCAAGCCGATCCGCTTCCACCCCCCTTATCGGTCGTCGCGTGTTGCGCATCTCCCGCTCCCTGGAGCAACTGAGTTTTTCAAAGTTGATAGTGACGAAATCCATGAGGTCGCCGTCGGTCCAGTACATGCGGGAATCATCGAGCCCGGCCACTTTCGCTTTCAGTGCCATGGCGAACGCGTCTTTCACCTCGAAGTTTCACTCGGCTATCAGCATCGCGGGATCGAAGCCGCTCTGGTCGGAGGGCCGAACAAGCGTACGATCCATTTGATCGAAACGCTGTCGGGAGACAGCACGATTGGACACGCGACTGCCCATTGTGAGGCGATCGAGGGTTTGAGCGAGACTGCGGTACCAGCGCGAGCGCAGGTGCTCCGAGGGGTCGCGCTCGAACTCGAACGTCTGGCAAACCACACCGGTGATCTTGGAGCGTTGGCGGGTGATGTTGGCTACCTGCCAACCGCCGCATATTGCGGTCGGCTTCGCGGCGACTTCCTGAACCTTACCGCGGCCCTTTGTGGAAGCCGATTGGTCGCGGCATGGTCAGACCGGGCGGCGTTTTGTTCGATGTGGACGCAAAGCTAGCCATCGAACTCTCGCGTCGACTGGATAAGACGTTGAAAGATGTTGCTGATGCCACGCGGCTCATGTGGGACGCACCGTCAGTACAGGCGCGCTTCGAAGACACGGGTGCGATAAGCGCCCGCACGTGTGAGGCGCTGGGACTTGTAGGCCCTGCCGCCCGCGCCTGCGGTATCGAGCGCGACATCCGATTGGATTTTCCGAGCGGAGTATTCAGATTCGCTGAGGTTCCCATATCGAAATGGGATACCGGTGACGTCTTCGCGCGTGCGTGGGTGCGATGGCTCGAAATCCAGCGCTCCGCCGTCTTCGTTCGCGAGCAACTCGCTTCGCTGCCCCAAGGGCGGTCTCTTGCGACGGTCGGACCTCTCATGCCCTCGCACCTGGTCGTTTCACTCACAGAGGGATGGCGCGGAGAGATCGGTCACGTCGCGATTACCGATGGTCGTGGACGACTGGCGCGCTATAAAGTCGTCGATCCGTCGTTTCGCAATTGGATGGGCCTCGCGATCGCCCTCCGCAATCAGCAAATCTCCGATTTTCCGCTCTGCAACAAGAGTTTCAATCTTTCCTACTGCGGTCACGATTTGTGAGGAATTTCTGATGTCGAGCTTATTGATCACTCGACTTCGGCAAGGCAAGCGCACGCTGCCGTTTCCGGATGGTGAGCCGAATCTGCCGGACCGCTTCCGCGGCCTGCCGGCCATTGACGCGTCCCGATGCCCGCCTGGATGCAATACTTGCGTTGCCGCTTGTCCTACCGACGCAATAGCCATCAACGGCTCCTTGGAGATTGACCTCGGGCGGTGCCTCTTTTGTCCCGAGTGCGCTAATGCCTGTCCGGAAGGCACGATCCGCTTCAGCCGCGAATACCGGCTTGCTACGAGCAACCGAAGCGACTTGGTGTTAAATGAACGCCAAACGCCTACGCTTGCGCATCGCCTCGCCGGCGATCTCCACCGCATCCTGGGGCGCTCGCTGAAACTTCGACAGGTCAGCGCCGGCGGATGCAACGGATGCGAAGCTGACGTCAACGTTCTTAATACGGTTGTCTTCGATCTGGCGCGCTTCGGCATCCAGTTCGTAGCGTCACCGCGGCATGCCGATGGACTTCTGGTCACCGGGCCGGTCACCCGCAACATGCACCTCGCGCTTGAGAAGACTTACGCGGCCGTGCCCGAGCCGAAAATCGTGATTGCCGTGGGCGCATGCGCCATCTCGGGAGGCCCGTTCAGGGATCACCCAGAGGTTCTCAATGGCGCAGGCAACGTTGTCCCTGTCGATCTCTTCATTCCGGGATGTCCGCCCCATCCAATCACGATTCTCGACGGACTGCTGCGTTTAATTGGAAGAATTGAAAGTCCCGCCACCAGGAGCGAACTACAATGAAGAACAGAGAAAGAATAGAAAAGATCTCGGAGAATCAAGCGTGTGCGTTAATGACGATCTGTTCTACAAGTGCGTTACACACAATGTTTGCAAACCTCTTGGATCCAGTCTGCATATTCCAAAACCTCGGCGGCGCGCTCCCGACGCGTTCGGACGATTCAGGTTGGGGTACGGTTGAATATGCAATCGAGCAACTCGGCCTCAGGCAGATTCTCCTTTGCGGGCATTCGCGTTGCACCGCTCCATCGATGAGGTCTGCAAATAGTCAAATCCATGCGACTGTACCCCGGACAGCTAACGGGCCCGATTCCGCCGCCAAACTAAAATTTGACGACGCAACCCTCCGCTCACAGCGATGGCTGACCGAGCAAATCTACAGGTTATCGTCTTTCCTTGATCGTACCGTCCACCGACCTGAAATCACGCTGCACGCCTTATGGTTTAACGACGACCGAGGAACGCTGTTCATGTGGTCGTCAACATCTGAGCGATTTGAACCCGCAGACAACCAGCAAATCAGACGTCTTCTTGATCTGCTCAGCATGTCCTCAGAAAGAACCCAAGAGGTGTTGAGCCAACTTAAAGAATTCTCCCGCATGTTCTTATCAGGCGATAATTGAAACTCAACGTGCCTACGACCATTTCTACTTACCGCAGGCAGCCGCTCAGCGCCGGAATATGCGCGCCAACCAGTGACGCTGGCGTGCGAAGCTCTGCGCGCCGTAGATTTTCTCGAGCGCGCGCAGATCGATCGTGACGCTGTCGGCGAAACGGCGCTTCAGCGCGAACGCGGGAACCAGTTTTTCGAAATTGTTGGCCTGCGCATTGTCGCCGCCAAAATTCAAGGTCAGTTCGCCGGCGCTCCGATTGATGTTGATCCGCTCTTCATGATTCGCCGCGATATCGTTGAGCTGGTCCAATAGCGGACGATCGTTCATCGCCAGCCGATCGGCGTTGGTCACTGACGTCATCCAAAGCGGGATCGTCTTGAGCTGCTCGCCGATAAGGCTGCGCAGCACGCCGGACGAAGTTTCGATCAAGTCCGGCGGCGCCATCGGGCGCTCGGCGATCTGCTCCCGCATCTTCGGAATCAGCGGTAGGAGGCGCTTCAGATACGCGCGGTAAAGCGCCGTGCCGATATTGGCGTGGGCGCGATGCGCAATTTCTTTTGACGCCGATTGTTGATCCGGAATCGCAGCGTCGATCATACAGACCACCGCGCGTTTGCGGATGTCCGGCGACACGGCGCTCACCTGCTTGTTGGTCGAAAGGATTACCGGCGCGTAAAGACCAGCGCGCTCGCGGTCGAACTTCACCAGGTCCGGCACTTCGCGGGTGAAACGATCGCGGTTGACGTCGTCGATCAGAAGCGGAATCGCTCCGAGCTGCTCGCGCAGCCCCAGTACCCGGTTGGCCGTGAACGTCGCGCCTCGCAATTGTTTCCATACCGGGCCAAACATCGAACTCGCCGCGATCTCCGAAAACCACGATTTTCCGCCGTTGGGCCGACCGTAAAGGATTCCGAAAACCGGATACGCCAGCGGATCGCCCGAATTGAGCACCGCGGCCTGGCGCAGTATCGGCGCGAACGGCGCCGCATAGAGCCAGGTCAGGAACGTCCAGTAGGCTCTAATCGCGCCCTCGGCATTGCCGAAGAAATTGGCGAAGCTTGAAAGATACTCAACCACTAGCGCCGCATCCGCACGAACCTCCTCGCTGCGGAGCTCGCTCGCGCGACCGAGCCATAGATTGTCATCGACAAACACCTCGCCAGTATCGATTGCGATGGTCGCCTTGGAAATTCGCTCGTCATTGGTCCCGTCTGTTGGGGCGGTCTTGTGCGCTTTGTATGCGCGAAAAAATGAAGTCGCCGTGATAACCGTTTTGCCATCCTTGGCGGCGTTCAACTCGAGTCCACGAAGGCGTGCGCCTTCGGCGCTCGCAGCTTTGAGCGCTTCGGCGGTCAATCCGGTGGACAGCGCCTTGGGCCGTTCCTCGACAATCGCCACTCCTGTCGACAGCATCTTGACGCACGGCACTTCGTCGATCGGAATCGGCGCGGTGCGCGGCCGAAGAAGATCGCCATTTTCAGCGGTACGATCAGGCAGTCGGCCGGAACCGCCGCGGCTTCGCCCGCGTCGCGTTGGTAGTATTCTTCGAAGGCGCGATATGCGCTCTCGCCGTCGAAGACAATAAAGACTTCCTTGTGACGACCGGAAAGCGCCGCAAGGCTGAGATTGGCCGAGCCGGTGATTACACGATAGCCCGCGTCGCCCGCGAGCAGATAGAGCTTCTCATGGCTCGGCATTTTGCGCAGAAGACGAAAGCGCAAGGTTCCGTCCGCAATCCGTAGCAGCAGCCCTCGGGCCGACTTGCCTAATTCCGCTGCGAGGCGCTCCAGAAACGCCTTCTGATCGGCCAGTGCGTCGGTAAATGTGTACCCTCTTGCGACGTGGCTCGCCTGTTCTAGCGCGGCGTGCTCGCGAGAGAGAATCCGCTCAGAGCCGAATGTAACCTCCGCATCCTTGAACATCTCGGTGAGCTCAAGGATGATGTCGAGGCCGCTCGAATAGGTAATTGCTTTAAGGCGATCGAACCCGCTGAAGAGTTCCCGCCAACTTGCCTCTTTGCACCCAACTAGCTCGGCGCGAAACACCGTGAGCGCACGTCGTTCGGACGGCGTTTTTTCACGAAACAGACTGGCCGGCTCCACTCTAATTTCCTTCGGATTCCTTGGTTTCAGGCGCGATTTCCCGCCTGACGAACTCAATCCCAGGCTTCGATTCGCAGGCCTTCGACTCGCCCGAACTCGTCGCGATTGCGCGTCGCCAGCGACGCCTTTTCGTGAATGGCGTGCGCGGCGATGAGCAGGTCCATCGCGCCGATGGGGCGGCCCTTCGCCTCCAACGCAGCGCGAATTTCGCCATAAATTCGAGCGGCCTCGCCCGGCCAATCGAGCACCTCGACGAACGCCAGGAACTCGTTTAAAGCCCGCTCGTTGCGCTCGCGTTCGCGCGACTTCATCACTCCGGTCCACAACTCCGCCGCGACAACGCAAGAAATCGCCACGTCCTGCGGCCGGATCTTTTCAAGACGCCGAATTATTTCAGGCTCGTTGCGTTTGATTGCGTGGATGCAGATGTTGGTGTCCAGCATGAAGCGCGGCATCAGAAACTCTCACGCGCTTGGGCCGGCCGGTCCTCGATGCGATCGGGAAAGTCGTCGGTAAAGCGCGCAGCCCGAGCAAAATACTCGCGCCACGATCTTGGTCGCGGCGTCAGGATCACGCGCTCGCCATCCCGCTCGATCCAAACCTCGTCGCAGGCGAAGCGGAACTCTTTAGGAATTCGCACCGCCTGGCTTCGTCCAGTCGTAAAAACCTTCGCCGTCGCCCGCCCGCCCGTCTTCTTAGCCATATATCAATGATACATAGCATGAATGCCCGCACCCAGCCAGCGCGGCTGGTCGAGCTTTATCAGCGGCTGTCGCAAAAGCGCCGAAGCCACGCGACCAGTCGCCGCCTTTTTGTCGGAGACGAACCTTCGAACCTGGAAGATCAACCGACCTTCTCTTGCCGCCGAAGAACACGGCTTGGACGCTCTGCTTCGGCAGCCGACTGAACCCAGTTCAAGTCGAGCCGATGGCCGCCAATCGCAAACTGACGTAACCCCAAATCTCGACTTTTCCGCCGACCCCGAGGTCGTCCGCGCCGTCGCCGAGGCGGAGCGTCTTTCCTACGGCTATATTTTCAACCCCGCCTTCGCGACCGAAATCTCGCGCATCGATCCGCTCCCGCACCAGCGAATCGCCGTCTATCAGCACATGTTGTCGCAGCCGCGGCTCCGATTCCTGCTGGCCGACGACGCAGGCGCCGGCAAGACGATCATGGCCGGCCTTTACATCCGCGAGATGCTGACCCGCCGCCTCATCCGCCGAGTGCTTGTCGTCCCGCCCGCCGGCTTGATCGGGAACTGGGAGAGCGAGTTGCGCAAGCTTTTCGGCCTTCGATTCAAGATCATCGCCGGGTCCGACGCTCGCGCCGCCAATCCATTTGCAGGCGCGAATGGCGACTTAGTGATCGTGAGTGTGGACACTTTGACCGGCGACCGGGTGCTTGCGCGATTGCGAGAGCCGGATGTCGCTCCCTATGACCTCGTGATCTTCGACGAGGCGCACAAGCTCTCGGCGCGCCTAGAGGAAGGCTTCACGCTTCGCCGCACCGCGCGCTACAAGCTTGCCGAGGCTGTGGCCGGAGTTCACAGCGTCGATCCGGCCTACCGGCTGCCCTGGAGTTGCCGCCATCTGCTGCTGCTTACCGCAACGCCCCATATGGGAAAGGACTTTCCTTACTACTGTCTCTGGCGGTTGCTCGAACCGGAGGTTCTTTCGACCAAGGAGGCGTTCGACGCCTATCCGCCCGAGGCTCGGCGTCTTCACTTTATCCGCCGCACCAAGGAGGAGATGGTGCTTTTTGACGGCTCACGCATCTTTCCCCGGCGCGTGTCCGATACGCTCAGTTACGAACTCTCGCAGGGTGAAGTCAGCGAGCAGAAGCTTTACGACAAAACCACCGACTACATTAACCATTACTACAATCGCGCCCGCTTCCTGAATCGCTCGGCCGCGCGACTGGCGATGAGCGTCTTTCAGCGCCGGCTCGCCAGCTCGACCTATGCGTTGATGCGATCGTTCGAGCGTCGGCTCGCAAAACTCGACGCCCTGGTCGAGGACGTCAGCTCGGGCCGCCTCACTACTGAGCAACTGATTTCGCTTCAGGAACGGCTGCGCGTCCGCGATATCGAAGATGACAAGACCGCCGACGAGGAGCAGGCTGAAGACGGGCTTGAAGAAAACGAAGCGGCCGAGCTCGAGGCGATGGCGGGCGTGGTCGGCGCCACACTTGGCGAGCTTGAGGCCGAGCGCAGCCAGGTGCGCGATCTGCTCGATCTCGCGCGCAAAGTTTACGAGCGCGGCGAAGACTCCAAGTTCGAGAAGCTCCGCGAAGTAATTCGCGACCCTCGCTGGAGCGACCAGAAGATCCTCGTCTTCACTGAGCATCGCGACACCCTCGATTTCATCGTTCAGCGTCTTGAAGGGATGGGCTTTGCCGGGCGCGTCGCCCGAATTCACGGCGCGATGGACTACCTCGAGCGCCAGGAGCAGATAGCGTTCTTCGACAGGTCAACCGCTGACGGCGGCGCGGCATATATGATCTGCACCGATGCCGCCGGCGAAGGCATCAACCTTCAGCGCGCGTGCTGGCTGATGGTCAACTACGACATCCCGTGGAATCCGGCGCGGCTCGAACAGCGAATGGGCCGTATCCATCGCTACAAACAGACCCACGAGGTGCGCATCATCAACCTGGTCGCCGGCCGCACCCGCGAGGGCCGCGTCCTCAAGACCCTGCTCGACAAGCTCGAAAAGATTCGCAAGGAACTCAACTCCGACAAGGTCTTCGACGTTATCGGCCGGCTGTTCGAAGGCTTAAGCCTCAAGGACTATCTCGAAAAGTCGGTCACCGACGAGGGCGCGACCCAAAGCGTGGCCGAACTTGAGGGCAAGCTCACGCCCGAGCAGATCAAGGCTTTCGAGGAATGGGAACGCAAGCTCTATGGCGACGGCGGCGAAGTCGTCGCGAGGCTAGACACGGAGCGCGCCGTCGTCTCGCGCGAGCAGCTACGCCGCCTGCTTCCCGGCTACGTCCGAAGCTTCATCGAGCGGACCGCCTCGCTGCTTGGACTGCGCATCGAGGGCGACTTAGATGGAGTCTTCTCGTTCGCCGAAGCACGGCCGCGCGCGCTCGAACCATTCTGGCCGATCCTCGAAGACTACCCGCCGGAGACCCGCAACCGCTTCGTGCTCCATAATCCTGGCGATTCAACCGCGGCGGTATTCCTCCATCCCGGCGAATCCTTCTTCGACGCGCTGCGCGAGGCGGTGCTGTCGCGCTTTTCCGCCGATGCGCTTCGCGGCGCGGTCTTCATCGACCCGACGGCCGAAGCTCCGTACTTCTTCCATCTCGGACTGCTTCGGATCGTTCGCGGGGCCGACCAGGAACCCGGCTTGCTCGGTGCGGAGCAACCGATCGAATACCGGCTAATCGGCTTGCGGCAGGACAGCGCGGGCCGGATCGAGGAATGCCCGGTCGAGCATCTGCTGTTGATGCGCGGCGGTCCCGGCGGAATTCCGCTCGCCGTGCGCCCGTTCGCGGCGCAGGCTCCGACCGCGACAGAACTTGCCGCCCGCTTTGCGCGCGAGCAAATCGCGGCGCCACTGGCAGAACGCCATCGCTCTGCGATGCTTGCCAGTCTTCCCGAGCGCGAACGCTTTATCGAAGCGGGCTACCGCTACGAGGAGGATGCGCTGCTCGCGCAACGCGTAATTACGGCCAACCGGGCGCGCGAAGGAGACAAACGAGCGGCCGTCGAGCTTGATCGGATCAAGCAGCGCCAGCGCTCGCTTGAGGATTTGAAGCAGCAGGCGCTTGCAGCGCTTCGGCGCGAACCGGAACTGATCGAGCCGCGCGAGGTCACTTTTCTCGCCCACGCGCTCGCCGTTCCGTCGTCCGACCCGGAAGACAAAAAGCGCCACGACGCCGAGATCGAGAAGGTCGCCGTCAGAATCGCCGCGGAATACGAACGCGCTCAGGGATGGACGCCGCGCGACGTATCGACGCCGGCGCTCGCGCGCGCGGCGGGGCTTTCGGACAACCCCGGCTTCGACATCCTCTCGAACCGCCCGGCTTTCGGCGCGACCAGCGGGAAATCTACCGTATTCGAGGAGCGCGCGATCGAGGTCAAAGGCCGCGCCGGCGTCGGCGATATCGAGCTTACCGAGAACGAATGGAGCCGCGCATGCAATTCGCGCGATCACTACTGGCTCTATGTGGTTTACGATTGCGCCACGCCGAACCCGCGCCTGATGCGCGTGCAGGACCCGTTCTACAACTTAGTTGCCACTGCCAAGGGCGGCGTGATTATCGATGAAACCGAGGTTTTCAGGGCGGCAAGCGTTTAAGCCATGCTGGCGTCAGCCTTTAAGAACGCGCAGGCCGAGATAACGCTCGAACGGCTCGAAATCGCGGTCGCAATGCAGAAGTTCGTGACCATTGATGATGCAAAAAGTTGCGATCAGGACATCAATCGTCTTGCGCGCCGTAACGCCGCGCCGCCTGAGCGCCCGAAAGTTCTGCGCGGCCGCAATGGCCGTATCCGGCCCGCCAATCGTCACACATTGCAGCATCCCCAGCACCCGGCGCGCGCGATGAAAGTCCGGGTCCGAGCGAAAACCTTGCAATACCTCGGCCAGAATCAGATCGCCGAGCAACAGCCGCTGAGCGCTGAGCAAGCGATCCAGCAAATCGGTTTCGCCGGTCGCCCACCCGTTGAAGTAATCGATCCAGACGGAGGAATCGACCAGAATCATTCGCTGATGAAGCGGCTGCGCCGCATCGCCTTCAAGTCGCCCTCCCAACGGAGCTTGCCGCGCAGCCGGCGAATCCGCTCCTGCTGCTTGATGCTGACCATCAGGCGGAGCGCGGCTTCGACCGCTTCGCGCTTGGTCCTGGCGCCCGACGCGCGCATCGCGCGCTTCATCAAGTCGTCGTCAATCACGATATTGGTCCGCATCGCGAATCACCTGATGTGTATGGTAGGCTCAGATCATACACATCGCAAGCATCGGGCGGTACACGCGGCCGAAGTCAAGGGCCGCGCCGGCGTCGGCGACATCGAGCTTACCGAGAACGAATGGAGCCGCGCTTGTAATTCGCGCGACCGCTACTGGCTCTATGTGGTGTACGATTGCGCCACGCCGAATCCGCGCCTGATGCGCGTTCAGGACCCGTTCTACAAGCTGGTCGCCACCGCCAAGGGCGGCGTGATCATCAACGAGTGCGAAATCATCGGAGTGGCCGAAAAGTGACTCGCAGGTGGCAAGGGTGTTTGCGGGAACAGCACGCGCGAACTCTCAAAGAATAAACATCTATTTGCTAATTGAGTGCCTAGGAAAGGCGCACAAGCGTGGACGAATCAAAAAAGAATGAGTACAAACAAAAGCTCCTTGACCTAGTACCCGAAGAGCCAAAAAGCATTGGCAACTACACTTTGCGCACTCGCCTGCGAGAAGTGGTCGAAGCCACTGGTGACCACTTGGAAGACCCCGATTATTGGTCTCTTCGAAACTCGCTGATCGATGACGGACTGATTGAGCAAGGCAGAGGCAGGGCGGGTCCGTTCATCGGGTGCCTCCTATAACGACAGGCACAAGCGCCGAAACCGCCGCGGCTCCGCAAACCGTTTCGGCCACCGCTCCTGAAGCCGAAGAGGCAGAGCGTATCACAAAACCAGAGGTGGCCCTGTATGAACCTTTTCACAAAGCAATCAAACTCGGCTACGTCGAAAACTACAGAATCAAGCGGTTTATTTCACAGATCACGGCCTCCCAGGGTAGACGCGCAACAGGCGGGCGATGGACGCGACCAGACATTACACTTGTCGCGGTGAGAACTTATTCTTTCACTCCCGGCAAGAGGCTCGAAGTTATCACGTTCGAGTTGAAGCCCAGTCTGGATTCTGCCCTAGAAGGAGTATTCGAGGCCCTGGCTCATTCCGCTTTCGCTCACCGGAGTTACCTTGCCGTCGATGTAAGTTCCTATGGATCTAGCATCGAAGATGAGCGCATAGTTCAAGAGTGCAGCCGACTTGGTATTGGTTATATCACCTTCGAGGATCCCGGAGATTATGAGACCTTCGACATAGTGACCCCAGCAAAATTGAATGAACCTGATCCTTACGAAGTCGACACGTTCATCAAGACCCAGATCAGCTCTGCCAACCAAGAGGAGCTTAGAGAATGGTTAGCATGAGCTCTGAGTCGCTCCCAATCAGCCGAACTACGGGAGGAACGTGCATTTACTGCAACGAACAAAGGCCCATAACTCGCGATCATGTTCCGCCACGGAGCATCTTTCCCGATCCGAAGCCGGCTAATCTCATAACGGTTCCTTCTTGTCACGATTGCAACGCCGCCTTCAGGCTGGACGACGAGTATTTCCGAACCTTCGTGGTTACCGGTAGTTACCAAAACTCCCGAGCACGCAGCTTGTGGGACCGAAAGATCGTGGGCTCACCCAATGCTGAATCAATTCGTCGGATACTTCGCACATCGATGAAGGATTTCGAGGTCCGAAGCCCATCGGGTCTTTACCTCGGAAAAGCCCCTGCAGTCTTTCTGGATGCACGGCGCACACTGCGAGTCGCGGCCCGCATTATCCTGGGACTCTGGTGGCATCACTATCGAATCCGCCCTGAGCCTTCTATCAGAATTTATGCCGGCCGACTGTGGAGATTGGAAGGTATGGAACAAATTTTGGGAGCTTGCCAGAAAGCTTCTATTGGGGGAGATGTGTTTGCCTATGCGCATGGCGTCCCTCCGGAGGACGCCCACCAGTCAGTCTGGTTCTTACAGTTTTATACCCGCCTCATATTCTTCGTCCTTGCTGTACGGCGTCGGCACCTCGAAAGCGAGTGGATGTTTGAAGTGCCTCGCGGGTCTCTCATGCGGAGCGAAATCGATGGATGACCAGGCGCGCCTCATAGAGCGAGCCTTTCCTCTCAAGCAGGCGTCGCTGGATTCCGTGCACGAAAAGAACGTCCGGCACGGGCATATTTCGACGCTGCACATATGGCCTGCACGGAGGCCGCTCGCCGCATGCCGCGCCGCGCTGATCGCGACGCTCTTGCCCGATCCCGGCGACGCCGAGGAGCGGCGCAGGCTTATCGAGCGCATCGGCGGGCGCGTCGTCCCGAAAGTCGAAAAGAAAAACGTCGCCGGCAATCGCGTCGAGGTCGAGCGCGAGGAGACCGTCGGCGGCATCCTCCATTGGGGACGCGAATCCGGCCCCGACCTGCAATTCTTCCGCGACGAAATCCGCAAGGCCCACGGCGGACGCGCCCCGCGCGTGCTCGATCCGTTCGCCGGCGGCGGCGCGATCCCGCTCGAAGCGATGCGCCTTGGATGCGAGGTGACCGCAATCGACATCAACCCGGTCGCCTGGTTCATCCTCAAATGCACGCTCGAATATCCGCAGAAGCTGGCGGGCCAGAAGCGCCCGTTGCCGGAGTTCGTCCTACGCGACCGCGAGTTCATGGAGTCGTTCCTGAAGGCGCAGGGACTTAAGGGCGCGACGCTTCGGACTCAACTGGAGCGATTGCCCCTCGCCAACAAAGAAAATTCATTCCCTCTCCCTCTGGGAGAGGGCCAGGGTGAGGGTCAGCATGCGGCGGATTCGGACAGCGGTCCCTCACCCGGCGCTTCGCGCCGGCCTCTCCCGACGGGGAGAGGCTCGCGAGGGCAGGACGCATTCAGCTTTGGCGGGCCGAGTCTCGAAGCCGATCTCGCGTGGCATGTGCGGGCGTGGGGGCGATGGGTGCTGGCGCGGGCGCGCCGCGAGCTGGCCCGGTTTTATCCCACCTATGCCGACTTCCAGCCGCTTGTCGGACACGAATCGCGGGAACCGGCGGAGCGAAGGCTTGTGCCGACCGACGAGAACGGCGCCCCGCAGATCGAGCGGCTCAACGCCGAGTTCAGCAAGGAGTATCTCAACAACCCGCGCAATCCACGATGGGTCCAAAAGCCGACCGTCGCCTATCTCTGGGCGCGGACGGTCAGATGCAAGAACTGCCGGGCGACAATCCCGCTGCTCAAGACCAAGTGGCTGTGCAAGAAGGACAACAAGCGCGTGCTGCTCAAGGTCGAGCCTGCCTCTTCATCCCCTCTCCCTCCGGGAGAGGGCCAGGGTGAGGGTGCAGGCGCGGCCGCTTCGGGAAGCGGTCCCTCACCCGCGCCTGCGGCGCGACCTCTCCCGACGGGGAGAGGTGCAGACATAAAGTTCAGCATCCTGAGCGGCAAGGACGCGGTGGCGCAGGGCGGCAACGGCGCGCAGCGGCGCGAGTACGACAGGAAGATTGGCGCGGGCACGATGTCGCGCGCGGGGGCGACCTGCGTATGCTGCGGGCTGCCGTCGATGACGATGGAGGACATCCGGCTCGAAGGAAAAGCAGGGCGGCTTGGCGCGATCATGACGGCCGTGGTGGTCGATGGTCCCGAGGGCAAGGAGTACCGGCTGCCGACCGAAGACGAAATCCGGCTTGCGGCGGAGGCGGAAAAAGAAGTCGAGCGCGTCTTTGCCGAGATTCCGTTCGGGATTCCGGACGAGCCTACGCCGACGCAGAGCCAATTTTCTGGAGTGGCTAACTACGGGTTCATGAAGTGGAGCAAGCTCTTCACGCCCCGCCAACTCCTCGCCCTTGGCACATTTGTGAAAGAGACACGATCGGTGCCCGACCAACTCCGTAGTCAGGCGGAAGTCGCGAAATGGGAAGAGGCGATTTGCGCGTATCTGTCGTTGATGGTTGACCGGCTCGCGAACCAAGGCAGCAACGCAACGATGTGGAATACGATAGGCGAGAAAGTAGAGCAGACGTTCGCTCGCTTCGCTCTTCCAATACATTGGGACCATCCTGAGGTGAACCCACTTGCCGAGACAACCGGCGGGTATCAAAGCGCACTCGACTGGGTTTCACTCGTTGTTTCCGATCTCCTAAAGGCGACAGCGTCCGCCCCGATGCCGCAAGCGTTGTGGAAGACTGCAACTTCTGGAGCGGCACAGCCTGTGGATGTGGTCGTCACAGATCCACCGTACTATGACGCAATCCCATATTCCGACTTGATGGACTTCTTTTACGTCTGGTTGCGGAGAACCCTGCGCGGACTTTCGCGTGAAATCGACGAGGCTTTCGCGCAACCTCTGGGTCCCAAATGGGATTCGGAAAAACAAGATGGCGAGCTAATTGACGACTCAAGTCGATTCGGTGGCGATCCTGTGGCGTCGCGGGCAGCCTATGAACACGGGATGCTCCGCGCGTTTCGCGCCTGCAGCCGCTCGCTAGTTCCAGATGGGCGCATGGTGGTCGTCTTCGCAAACAAAAATCCGAAGGCCTGGGAGACATTAGCCGGTGCGATCATTAAAGCCGATTTCGTCGTCGATGGGAGTTGGCCCATAGTCACCGAGATGCGTGGTGGGGTGCGAAATTTTGGACGCGCTTCGTTGGCATCGTCCATCTGGCTGGTATGCCGCAAGCGGCCGGAGAGCGCGCGGCCCGGATGGGACAATCGCGTGCTCGACGAGATGCGCGAGAACATCCACACGCGCCTTCGCGAATACTGGGACGCCGGCATCCGCGGCCCCGACTTCGTATGGGCGGCGACCGGCCCCGCGCTCGAGGCCTACAGCAAGCATCCGGTCGTCAAGAAGGCCAATGAGCCGGGCGCCGTGATGGAAGTCTCGGAGTTCCTGCGCGCCGTGCGCCGGATCGTCGTCGATTTCGTGGTCGGGCGCGTGCTGAGCCATAACGGCGAGGCGTCGGCCGTCAGCGGCCTCGACGACGTGACGACTTACTATCTGCTCCATCGCCACGATTTCGGGATGGAAGACGCGCCGATCGGCGCCTGCATCCTGTACGCAATCTCGTGCGGCCTTTCCGATCACGACCTCGCCGACCGCTACGAAATCCTCCAGCGCACCGGCGGCCGCTCTTCCGAGCCTCTCCCTGTCGGGAGAGGCCGGTCCGAAGGACCGGGTGAGGGACCGCCAGAAGAATTGGAAGATGACGCCGATTTCGACGAGAGCGACGGCCCTCACCCCGACCCTCTCCCGGAGGGCGAGGGAGAAGAGGGCAGCGGCAGCAAGGTGCGCCTGCGTCCATGGAACAAGCGCATCAGAAAGAGCATGGGCTATGACGGCGACTCGCGGAGCGCCGGCGAAAAACCCGCGCCCCTGATCGACCAGGTGCATCGCCTGATGCATCTGTGGCGCGCGGGCGACGTGGTACGCGTCGATGAATACCTCGATGCACGAGGTCTCCGCCGCAACGCGCTGTTCCACCAACTTCTGCAGGCGCTGATCGAACTCGCCCCCGGCGGCAGCGAAGAGCGCTCGCTGCTCGAGAGCATCAGCAACCACATCACCGCCCGCCCCGCGTCGGCGGAGGAGCGGCAAGCAGAGATGTTTCGAGCCAAGTCAGAGTGAAATAGAAGCGGTACACTGACAAATCAAAAGCGAGCCAGGAGCATTCAGCGCCACCGATTATAATAAACCAATTGGACTAACTCTTAGCCGATTAGCAGTGGAGGGGGACTGCAGATGATCGACATTGGTCAGGTTGAAGAACTAGTTGGAAGAATTGGCTTCAAACTCTCAGACGTTGCTAGTCTGCCGGGAAGGGCGGGGAAATTCTCGTCATGGCCTGCCGAATGGCCTTCCGAGCTCTGGAGCCTCTTGGCGAGCAAGTATCCTAGCGGTCTGTACGAACATCAGGAACGCGCGATCAAGTCTATCCTGGCGGGCGAAGACGTTTGCCTCGCGACGTCAACCGCATCCGGCAAAAGCTTGGTGTTTATGGCCAGCGCCGCCAATCTTCTATTGAGGAACCCAGTTGCGAAAATCATTGCACTATACCCCGCTAGGGCGCTGATCCTGGATCAACTCAACAAATGGCAAGAAGTCATGCAGCCCTTAAGGATTAGGGTTGCGCGAATCGATGGCGGGGTCCCGTTGAACCAGCGAATGGAAATCGTCCGCAAAAATCGGGTCCTATGCATGACGCCCGACGTGGTGCATGCGTGGTTGATGCGCTCGCTTAGTGAAAGGCCGATCGTGAGTTTGATGCAAAATCTGGCGCTGCTAATTCTGGACGAAGCGCACACGTATGAAGGTGTCTTCGGAACCAACATGGCGTATCTCTTGAGGCGATTCGAGGCAGCCGGCAATCGACCTCAGATGCTGCTCAGCACTGCGACGTTGAATGAACCTCAGGAATTCGCAACGAGACTGACTGGCCACAATTTTACATGCTTAGGACCTAAAGATGAAACCAGCGCGATCTCAAGCAAAAAGCTGCTGGTACTTCGCTCCGAAGGAAACTCGAACAAATCTATGGACGCTATCGCCAGTCTCCTCGCTGGATTGGCGGAAATCGCCCGCGTGCAGGGCTTTCGCTTCCTAGCCTTTGGGGATTCCCGCAAGTTGGTCGAGCGAGTGGTGGTTATCACTCAGCGGCTACTGGCGAAAGTGCCAGCTCCGACTGACTATGATACCGCGCAAGAGGAGGAGAGCGGCGGCGACAGTGGTGAAACGAGCTACCCAGTATTGCCCTATCGTGCGGGTTACGAAGAGGAAGACCGGGTATCCATTCAAAGGGCGCTAGCCAGCGGTGATCTGGCCGGTGTGGTGGCGACCAGCGCGATGGAGCTGGGGATCGATATTGGGGAAATCGACGTGGTGGTGTTTCTGGGAACGCCACCATCGATGAAATCCTTTTGGCAGCGATTAGGAAGGGCGGGGCGCAAAAACCAAGGACTCTGCTTGATCATCGACGATGAAGATCTGATAGCCACCTACGGCGGAGTGGCATCGTACATGCAGCGCCCGCTAGAGCCCAACTGGCTGTATTTGGAGAATCGGTATATTCAATACTCGCACGTGCTGTGCGCCGCAGCGGAACTCGGTGCTGTCCCTGCGTCCAAGGCTAATCTGAAGCCGTTCGAGAGCCTGCCGCCCGGATTCAAACGCTTGCTGGAAAACGAATTGGATCCCAAAGAGGCGGTGGAAAGCGACCTCTATGAGCTCAAGCAAAGAGCTCTTGGTGGACCGCATCAAGAGTTCCCTCTGCGCAGCGCAGTCGAGCCGAACTTTAGGGTGCTGGGACCTTTTGGCAAAAGTCTGGGTGAACTGCCCTATTCCTATGCCCTCAGAGAAGCATATCCGGGCGGCATCTACTACTACATGGCACGCCCGTACCGTGTAATTAGCTTCAGTTACAAGAGCGGCGAAATCCGGGTAAAGCCTGAGAGACAGTGGACCACAGTACCGAACGCGCGGGTGATGGTTTTTCCCAAGTATCCCAAGGGCGTGCTTACTTGGCTTAGCGCCGGGGAAAATTCCATCATCGAGGCCGAATTGCAGGTAAGTGAACTGGTGACGGGTTTCACCGAACAGCGGGGTCCCAATAAAGAAACGAATCTTTACGACCAAAGTTCGCCATACTACCAGCGAAGCCTTAATCGGTTCTTCCGCACCACCGGGGTGTGTCTGCATCTACCAAAGTTGAATCTGTCGGCCGACTCACTCCAAATCCTGCTGGAGGCGTTTTGTGGAGAATTCGGAGTGCAGGAAAGAGATGTCGGAATCGGAGACTTTCATACCAAGGTCGATGCTGCGGGTAACGCTCAGACGCAGAGAGGCGTGTGTATCTTCGATGCTACGAACGGCAGCCTGCGCCTCACGCAGCAACTCGCGGCGAATTTTCCAGCGGTCGTGAACGTTGCAGTCGATTTGGCCGGCCGGCGAGGTAACGCTGAGGTACGGAACCAATTGGATGCTCTTCTGAGAACAGCTGAATCACTTAGACCGAGAGCGGTAGATCCGGAATCACCGGATCTATTTCGCAGCGAAGGCGACGGCTGGTTGGAAGTGATCTGCCAAGGCGAAAAGGCAGTATACAGGGGCGACAGCGGCAACACGGAAGAAGTGGAGATAACGGGTGTTCGGTATACGCCAAACGGGCCCGTTTATGACATCAAGGTCGATGTACCGAACCTCAAACGATCCCTAGGAATTCAGTCAGTTGAACCAATCTTTGGGCAGACAAAGACGCATCTTTGGAATCCCACCACGGACGAAACCAAGCCAAAAGACTAATTCGGGGGCGAGCTGACCAAATGACCAAACTCGCGTGGACGCCGTGGCATAAGGTCGTCAAAATCCGGCCGGACCTGAAATCCGGAGAGCTTTCGCTCAACGTATTTGCCGCCGACCTCTACGACGTGGCGATGGGCAAGGCGAAGCCGGTCTACCAGGAACCGCGCGAATTCTTCTCGCTTACCTATCCGACCTTCAACCTTCGCGAGCTGGCCAAGGATGTCGTGCTGCGGCTTCTAGGCAGGAGCGAAAAGGCGGTGCGCCAGCTCGAACTGACCTACGGCGGCGGGAAGACCCATTCGCTGATCACCCTTTGGCATCTGGTGAACGACCCCGAGAAGCTGCCCGATTTGCCGGCGGTGAAGGAATTCATCGAGCATATCGGCGCGAAACCGCCCAGGGCGCGAATTGCGGTGCTATCGTTCGACAAGCTCGACGTGGAAAAAGGGATGGAGGTGCGGGGGCCGAAGGGCGAGCTTAGGTGGCTTAAGAATCCGTGGAGCGTGATGGCGTTTCAGATTGCCGGCGCCGAGGGCATGCGACTGCTCAGCGCCGAGGGAAGCGAAGATGAACGCAAGACGCCGCCCGCGGAAAACCTGCTCGCCGAGCTGCTCGCATTGCCCGGCCGCGAGAACCTGGCGACGCTGATACTTATCGACGAGGTGCTGATGTTCGCGCGGGCGGCGGTCGATCTCGATCCGGCGTGGAACGACCGGCTGCTGAACTTTTTCCAGTATCTCACCCAGGCGGCAACAAAGGTGGAGCGCTCGGCGGTGATCGCATCGCTGCTGGCGACCGATCCGCGCAAGAGCGACGCGCTCGGCAAGCAGATCACGAGCGACCTTTACAACATCTTCCGGCGCGAGCGCGAAGAGGGCGTTCAACCGGTGCTCAAGGACGATGTCGCCGAGGTCTTGCGCAGGCGGTTCTTCGTCGCGGATTCGATCGGCAACCGGGAGAGTTTCCGCAGCCACGTGGTCGCGGCGCTCAAGGGAATCGCGGAACTCGACGACCAGACCCGCAAGGATGGGAAGGCCGCGGAGCAACGATTCCTCGCCAGCTATCCGTTCCATCCCGACCTGATCGAGATCTTCTACAGCAAGTGGACTCAGCTCGAAGGCTTCCAACGCACGCGTGGCGTGCTGCGGACCTTCGCCCTGGCGCTGCGCGAGGCGGAGCGATGGGACGAATGTCCGCTGGTGTCGGCGAACAGCTTTCTCGCCGAGCCGGGCAAGGGCGGGATTTCGGAGGCGGCGCGCGAGCTGACCGTCACCGCGGCGACGGAGGAGTACGAGGGGCGGAAACAGGAATGGACGGCGATTCTCGAAGGCGAGCTCGAGAAGGCGAGAGACATTGAGGCGGAAAGTCCGGCGCTCAGATTCCGCGAGCTGGAACAGGCGGTGTTCGCGACGTTCCTGCATTCGCAGCCGATCGGTCAGAAGGCGCTGACGCGCGATCTGATGGTCCTGGTAGGCGCGACGCGGCCGGACAAGATCGAGCTGGAAAAGGCGCTGATCAGGTGGAGCGAGGTTTCGTGGTTCCTCGACGAAGCCGGGATCAGCGACGTTGATCGCGGCAACGGACCGGCGAAGCAGCTGCCGAAATCGTGGCGGCTCGGCTCGCGGCCGAATCTGCGCCAGATGCATTTCGACGCCTGCCAGCGGGTTTCGGTCGAGGTGATTGACGCCCGGCTCATCGACGAGGTCGGCAAACTTAAGAGCCTGACGGCCGGCGCGGCGCCAGCCGGGGCGGTGGTTCACAATCTTCCCAAACGGCCGAGAGAGATCGAAGACGACGGAGAGTTTCATTTCGCGGTTCTCGGCCCGCAAGCTGCATCGGACTCCGGCAAGCCGAGCGCGGAGGCGAAACGCTTTATCGACGAGACCACCGGACCTGACAAGCCGCGCAATTACCGCAACGCGGTGGTGTTGGCCGTGCCGTCGCGTGACGGGATCGAGGCCGCCCGCAATCGAATCCGCGACTATCTCGGATGGGAAGAGGTGCGCCTCCAGCTTAAGGAGCAACTCAAGGGGCAGGAGCTCGATCCGATCCGCGAAGGGGCCTTGTCGGCCAGCATAACCGCCGCGCGCTCGAAGATCGGCGAAGCGATCCAGCAGGCCTACTGCATCGTCGTTACCGTCTCCGACAAGAACGAGATTCAGGCGTTCAAGATCACGCCGGAGGGACCGTCGCTGTTCGCGAAAATCAAAGAGGACAGCCGGTCGCGCATCCAGGACACCGCAATCAGTGCAGACGCGCTGCTACCGGAGGGACCCTACAATCTGTGGCGCGAAGGGGAAACGTCGCGTCGGCTCAAGGACTTGGTCGGCGCGTTCGCGCTTTCGCCGCAGCTCCCGAAAATGCTCAATCGGCGCGCGATTCTCGACACGCTGGTTCAGGGATGTAAGGACGGACAATTCGTGCTTCGCGTCGTCCGGCCGGATCGCTCGGTTAGGACATTCTGGCGCCAGGAACCGGACGAGACCGCGCTGAAGGACCCCACTCTTGAAGTGGTTCTCCCGGAAGCGGCCGAACTTAGCGAAGTCCCGGCGGAGTTGCTCGTGCCCGGACGGCTCCCCGGTCTGTGGAAGGGCAACAGCGTAACGTTCGGCGACATTTGCAATTATTTTTCGGGCAGCTTCGTTGCGAAGATCGACAAGGGCGGTTACGAGGAGCCGATCGTCGTACCCAAGGCCTCGCGCGAGACGCTGAGCGCCGCTGTCATAGAGGCGGTCAGGCAAGGAATATTGTGGCTGACATCCGGCCAGGCAAGCATCCTGTGCGAGGACATTCCGGCGGGTCTTCTGACTGACGAAGCCAGGCTCCAGTCTCCGCCTGCTCCAATTCCAGCTACGGACCTTGCGCCAGCTAATATGCCCGAGGTCTGGACAGACGGCGTTACCACCGCGCTTTCAATTGCGGTTGCGCTTTCTAGGAAGGCCGGCATCACTCTGCCCTGGGCGACGGTTCGGGATGCGATCGATGGCGCGATTCGCGCACGTTTGATCGAACCGGCTGTAGATTCGGCGCCGTGGCCGTGCGAATTCGCCGCCGCTCAAAACGTGAAGCTCCGCGTAGCGGCGCCCTCTCAGAAGCCACCTGAACCGCCATTTAAGCTTCGGCCGAACGTGCTGGTCGCGGAAGCTGAGCTTCGTCCGAGCGAGATACAGGATCTCGCCGATCAGCTTTCTGATTTGAGAAAGCTTGCGGGCAGCGCGGAATTGAAATTCCGTCTTCGATTGGAAATTGACGGACACGCACAATCGGTTGGCGCGGAGGCTATCGCCAGGCTGAACGAGGCGCTCGCGAAAATTTCGAAAGCGCTATCGTTCAAATAGCCTCTCGAAGGTTGTCGGTTGATTTTTCTCAGTCGCTTGAGTGGTCTCTGCCAGCCCCCGACGAAATCAGATCATCAAACGTCGCGCACGGCCTCCTTGCCGAGTTCCGCGCGAAGCCGGTCGGCGACAAACATCTTGAGCAGCGACTGATACGGCACGTCGCGCTTGTTCGCGAGCTGCTTCAGTCGGGCGAGCATCGGCTTGGGCAGCCGGAGCGAGATCGTCTGGGACGACGGCCTGAGGTTAGGCAGCGTGGCGCGTTTACCTCTGCGCCAATCGATGAAGTCGGTGGAATCGTGCCTGGCCCAGAACTCGCGCTCGGCGTCTTCGTTCTTGAATCGAGGTATCGGCTTTTTCATGATTCTTAGTAAACCTTGCGCTCCTTTCGGCTCATGTCGCGAGCCGAAATCACCCGAATTCGCCGCGCCCGGAGCGCGAATACCACGAACAGCCGCCGGCCAGCGTCGGTCTGGCCCAGCGCATAAAACCGGTCTTCGCGCTCCGAATGCCTCTCGTCCTCGCCAACGATTAGCGGCCGGTTAAAAAACAACTCCTCGCATTCCGTCGGCGTCACGCCGGTCCCAGATCTTGGCGGAGTTGCCGGCGTTCCATTGGAAGCCCTCGCACTCGCCAAGCCTTTCCTCCCAGCCCATCCGACGAATTAGTGTATATTACGTGAACATACACTTAAAGCCACGGAATCCCCTTGTTAACAGCTCCAGCCGCGCAAAGGTGGTAGAAGGACCGCTCGCGCGCCTCGGCGATGCGATCATGGTTCGCGTCGCCGCCGCGCTCCGCGAAGTGCTCGACCTGGTGTGAAAGCGCGGTCTTGACGCTCTTATGCCACTGCGTCCATACGAGTTTGGCCTCGGTATCGGGGTCCATCGTCATGCGATTAAACTGATGAGGTCGACTTTCCGTTAGATTTGCCTCCGTTGGAACCCATTGGCAGCTCCGAGAAGTCTCGCGACTCCTGTCGGTCGAGAACGCTGTGTCGCAAAACCTCGGCTGCACGAGCAAATTTCTCACGCACCTTTGCGAGTTCTTCTTGGCACTTCTTTAGCACCTGTTGGGCATTTCCCTCGTAATTAACTGCGTGGTTGCCAGCGAACTGATATTCCCGCGTCTTCTCGCGAAGATCCTCTGCTACAGAGAAGCCGTACAGTGGCTCGGCTGCGAGCAGATAGGGTTCCAGCACCGTCTGTAGTTCCCTCCAACTAAGGAGCTTGGCGACGAGGGGCAATTGCGCCTTCAGCACGTTCTCGCTGTAGCCGGCCGGTCGGTGTTCTCCTACGTAGGCGAGCGCCTGGAAGTTCCGGATAATTTCAGCCAGCAGTGCTCTACCGGCTGCCCTGCATTTGCTTCGATCAATTCGCCAGTTGAGAAACATCGATCCGACGAACCCGGCGAGCGAACCTATCACCGCGCCTATTACGGCACCCAGCAGACCGCTGGACAGGTTGTTCCACTCAGTTGCGCTCAACTTTGGGCCTCACCTCGTTTGAACATATCTACTTGCCGGTCTTCTGCCGACATGGGGCGGGCGGAGATGTGGTTGCTGATGCTCTCGAGCAGCGACCGCTCTTCGCTGCCGGCGGGGGCGAGTTCGATCAGCGCCTGCAGGAGCTGATGGAACAGCGCGTTGCGGCGCAGCCCGCGCGCATCGAGGTATTCATCGACGCGCACCACGTCGCCTGCGCGTCACAGATGCATCAGGCGATGCACTTGGTCGATCAAGGGCGCGGGTTTTTCACCGGCGCTCCGCACGTCGCCGTCATAGCCCATGCTCTTTCTGATGCGCTTGTTCCACGGACGCAGTCGCACCTTGCTGCCGCTGCCCTCTTCTCCCTCGCCCTCCGGGAGAGGGTCGGGGTGAGGGCCGTCGCTCTCGTCGAAATCGGCCTCATCTTCTAATTCTTCTGGCGGTCCCTCACCCGGTCCTTCGGACCGGCCTCTCCCGACAGGGAGAGGATCAGAAGACGCGTTCGACTTCTTTTTCCGCCCCGGCCGCAAGCCGGATTTCGTCTTCGGTCGGCAGCCTTGTACTCCTTGCCAGCGTCAACTGGAGTGAACCCCGAAAACTGGACAGCTGAAGTTCGCCGGATTGGACCGGGCAAGGGCAGTTATCGGAGGATAGCCCAATGGTCCGGTACCGAAGTTTCAGTTCGGAGTTCAAGCGCGAGATTTCACGGTAGTTCCTCGAGGGACGCGCGGGCATGCATGAACTGGCACGCCGCTACAGCCTCTCGCGCAACCTGATCCGGCTTTGGGTCCGCAAGTACGAAGCCGGCGAATTCACCGATGAACTGGCCGAGGCAGTGCGGATCGCCGAATACGAGCGCAAGATCGGCGAACTTGAGCGCAAGGTGGGCCAGCTCACCATGGAGGTCGATCTACTCAAAAAGGGGGCGCAACTGGGACGCGCCGGGAACGCCGCGAGTTACTCAATCGTGAGCGGCCCAGGGCCCTCTCCGTCACGCAAGGATGCCGAGTCATGAAACTCGCGCGATCGACCTACTACCGTTCGCGCCGCCAGACCGCCGCGCGCAGGGCGGTGGAGCAGCGGATCGCACGGCTGTGTGCGGAACTTCCGCGCTATGGCTACCGGCGCATCACTGCCCAGTTGCGCACCGAGGGCCTGGACATCAACCACAAGGCGGTGGCCCGGATGATGCGGGAACGAGGTCTCCAGGTGCGGCCGCTCCGGCGCTTCGTGCGTACCACCGACAGCGAACACGACAGCCCTATCTTCCCCAACCTGGCGCGCGGGTTCATCGCCACAGGCGCGGACCAACTCTGGTTGTCAACGCCGATTGAATGTTGACCCACCTTCGTTCGAGATCGCCGAAGTAAAACTGACCCACCCGGCGGCGGCATGGCGAAGCGGGGTGGAGCGCGAGGAGGGCTGCCCTCCTCGCCGCTCTGTCTAATGCTTCGGAGTCTTGCCGAGCAGACCGGCCTTGCGTTTGTCTTTGAGTCTGAAGCTCTCGCCGTTGATGTTGACGATGGTTGAGTGATGAAGAATGCGATCGAGCATCGCCACGGTGAGCACGCTGTCGCCGGCGAAGGCGGAGTCCCAACTGCCGAAGGTGAGATTCGAGGTCAGGATCATCGAGCCACGCTCGTAGCGCTGCGCCACGACCTGGAAGAACAGGTTGGCCTGCTCGCGACTCATCGGCAGGTAGCCGATCTCATCGACGATCAGCAGACGGTAAGCGTTCACCGCGCGATGCATCGCTTGGCGATAGCGGCCCTGACGCTGCGCAGCTTCCAGCATCAGCACCAGGTCGGCTGCACTGAAGAAGCGGGTCTTGTAGCCCTTCTGCGTGGCGAGATAGCCGAGTGCGATCGCCAGATGGGTTTTGCCGACGCCCGAGGGGCCAAGGAACACGATGTTCTCAGCGCGTTCGACGAAGGCGAGACTCGCCAGTTCCATGATCTGCTTGCGCGGCGCGCCGGTGGCGAAGGCGAAGTCGTACTGATCGAGCGTCTTGATCGCCGGGAAGCAGGCGATGCGCGCGAACATCTCGCGCGCCCGGGCGCGACGCGACTCGCGCTCTGCTACGAGCAGTTCCTCGACGAAGTCGGTGAACGAGGAGCGTTTCTCGGCCGCTTTTTGCGCCAGCGCCGTGTACTGCGCGGCGACGCCACCGAGGCGAAGTTCGTTGCACAGCTCGACCACGCGCTGATGCTGGATGTTCATCCGGCCTCCGCCGTGATCAGCTCCTCATACACCTTGAGCGAGTGCTGATATCCGAGTGGCGCTGGCGTTGGGAGTTTGGTTCGCGGGCGCTGAATCACCCCCGGCCACGGCGTCGGCATCGGCTGCAGCCGCTCGCGCTCAAGCTCGAGGCGCACCAACGGGACCTCGCCGGTGGTCCCATGCACACGCGCGTTAGCGATCTCGCGCAGCCAGGTCCCGACCCGCGCATTGGCGGTATCGCGATCGACCTTGAGGCCTTCGGGACGGAGCTGGCTCGCGAGCGGAATGTAGAAGCTCCCGCGCAGGTAGCCGATGAAGCGCTCGACCTTGCCCTTGGTCTTGGCTCGATAAGGCCGGCACAGCCGCGGCAGGAAGCCGTAGTGGTGTGCGAAGTCGAGGAAGGTGCGGTTGTAGCGATGCAGCCCTGGACCGTACTGATCTCGATCCGTCACCACTGTGCGCATGTTGTCGTACAGCACTTCGCGCGGGACTCCGCCGAAGAAGTAGAATGCGCTCTCATGGCAGCTGAGCACCGTCTCCAGCCGCTCGTCGGTGACGAACTCGACGTAGGTCGCCCGGCTCCAGCCCAGTGTGGCGATGAACACGGCGAGCCGATCGCGACCGCGCCGAATGGTCGCGAAGTCGGCCTGCATCTGGCGACCAGGATCGGTCTCGAAGCGGATCACCGGCTCCGGCTTCGCCACCGGTCGTAACGTGGCTAGGTAATCCTTCAGGATGCTGTAGCCGCCTGGATATCCGAGCGCCCTGATCTCGCGCAGCAGCACCGTTGCCGGAATCCAGTCCGGCGCAGCGGCTCTTACTCTTTCCGCGAGGTATTGCTTGAAGGGATCGAGCTTGCTGGACCGCTCTTCACGCTGATACTGCGGCAGCCCTTCTCGTCGTAGATAGCGACGTACCGTGTTGCGCGACACGTCGAGCATTCGCGCGATCTCACGAATGCTTTTGCCCTGCCGTCTCAAGACCCGGATCTCCACCGCTTCCTCCGCCACCAGCATGAGGCCCTCCCGTTCGGAGTACCCCACGCCGGGGTGGGTCAGTTTTCAATCGGCGACCCTGGGTCAGTTTTGCATCGGCACTAACATTGGTTCACAGTTTGAGTCTCTGGATAGAGTTCGCCCATTGTTAGAGTTCCCTCAGCGGTGTGACTCGAGGAGCCAGCCGAATCCGAAAGCGGCGCCGCCGACAAGCAGGAAGCAGAAGAAGAGCGCAGTGAAGGTCGCGTCGGAAGAATTCGAAGCTACGTTGTCGTCCGGTGGCGTATCTGCGGCCGTTGGCGTGTTTGTGGGCCCGGCGCTGGTGCTGTTGGCAGCCGGCTCAACCGACGTGGCCTTCTTTTCACGTGTGCTCGCTTCACTGCGTGGTGTGGGCTGGATATTTGGCGAGGCCTGCGCGGGTTCCGTGCTGGACTGCGTGGGCGTTTTGATTCGCCGTGTTGGCAAAGGAGTGTAACCGACTTTTTCGCAGTCACCTTGCTTGTCCTCGCAGAGCCAGAGATCAAGGTTGCCTGTACGGCTTTTAAAAAAACCGCAGCTTCTCTCTCCCGTTGAGTTTTCTGCCCAGCACGATGCGTATGCCCGACTCGCTGAAACCATCAGATTGATGGTTATCAGCAAAATCGCGACGGCACCGCAGCAGCGCCACCAGCTCAATACGGGCTGCACACGCGGCATGGCCGATATCCCCCCGCACGAGCGGCAGCGGCGGAGCCGAAGGTGACTCGGTTGCGAGCGCTAATCTTGTGGGCCCAAGAGCACGAGGGCCTGTGATAGATGAGACGGATCTGGCTCCCGACTACCGGCGGCCCGGAGCTGGCGGTTTGAGTGGTGCGCTGGGGTGCCGGTTGTCCTTGACTTGGGGCTGTTTGGGTCCGGGATGATGACCAGGTGCCGGCATACGAGGTTGCAGAACCCGGAGAGGTGGAAGTGCTAGAGGACGTTCGCTGGGCGGACGTGCCGCCGCCGGTCCAATGCGGGCTCGCAGTTGCCGCGGCCTGTGCCGTTGCCACCACCTTACTCCTCCGGGCGATAGTGGTTCCTAATCCAGCGCACGCACAAAACCAGACGTAAAGAAGAACTGGAATGGAGGAGCCGTTTGGCGGGCCGCCAAACCCGGCCAACAGCCATTGGAACAGCGGAATCCATATCCAAAAGAGAAGAAGGCCACACGCGCCGTACATAGCCGCGATTTTGGCGCTCTGCGAGAATACCTCCCTAGCTGTGGCGAAGTTCGTTATTTGAGCCGCGCTTTGAGCCGGTGCAGAAGTTGACGGCGATACCGATGGTGTCGCGCTTATCCACCAGGGCCGTTCATCGGCTGGTGTTGCAGGCGTGGCGCTGAGTGGCTTCGGCTGAGCCTGAGATTCGCGAGTTATGGTTTCAACGTGGACTATCTGGTCGTCACGCATCCACGCCGGCAACTTCGACACTTTGGTTTGAACGAGTGCGGACAAGGGGGGTGTCTTGTTGGGGCGTAGGCATGCTTCGGCGAGAATTTGCGCCAGTGAAGAGATCTTCCCGTCGGCGCGGCGAAGCTCCTGAAAGAGGGAAGACCTTCCTGGGTCGCGAAAATCATCTTTTGTAAAGATGAGATTGTCATCGTGGTATCTCTCCCAGAGCTGCGGCAGTTTCGACAGGGCTATCAGCGATAGGTAGATGACCAACGCGGGGAATCGGTCGATCGTGTCGTCGAACTGCGCGGCTGTTCGCCACGGGGGCTGGAAGTGGATGTGGCCAAGTTCCCCAGCTTGGAATCTTCGAAGAGATGGCACAAACATCCCGTCGAGGTCGACCAGACGGAGGCCGGCATCAGTCACGATCACGTTGCCGTGTTGAAGGTCGCCGTGAGCGACCTTTGCGTCTTCCAGTTGCTTGATTAATTCCGCCCAACGTGCCGCAAGCGTGGGGAGAGCTTGGGCGGATTGCTTCGCGTCGATAATTTTTCCGACGTATACGTCGAGCGCGTTTCCCGCAATCCAGTCCATGACCAAAAGCGGGTAGCGTTCGCCGGCCACAAGGATGCCGGTTTGGTCATAATCGAAGTGCGGAAGAGCCGAGAGGTCGTGTTGATCGAGATATGCAGTAATTTCCTTGTATCGGCGTTCGCGGTCTCCCATCTCTTGCCGGAAGCACTTAAGCGCTCTGTGGCTGGAGACGGCGAGCTGGAACTTGAAGACGAAGGCAAAGTTGCCCGCTTGCACTAGGGGCATTCCCAACCTGTCCAACACCGGAGTCCCAGATTTGAGTTCGGAGTCGGCGAAAGCAATTGCAGGATTTTGGATCGCGGCCGAATAATCGCTTCCCGTGGGCCATTGTTTCCTGCCGGATGCTTGGCTCATTGCTCTCTGCTCTGCGGCGACGAAACGGCTTTGATATAAAGCACCGCGACATCGTCGTTACGGAGGTTCCCCAACGCGCGTTCGTTGCGAATAAGGGCCGCCGTTTCGGCGTCGCCGGCGAGCACAGCGGATAGTAAGCGGTTCGGCGAGCTGCCTCTGCCGGCTGTCCCGCTATGGTTGGTCAGGTACCAGCACGCGATCGCGTCTGACATGAGCCAAATATGATCGCCATCCTCTAGCTGCCCGGAGCACGTTTTCAGCTCGCCAACGGCGGCATCGATTGCCTGAGGCAAAGAGGGAATAAGGGCGGGGCGCGAATTGAAGCACTCCGGTGCTGTAAGCGGGAACGCGACTATCAGCTCGTTCCCGCGTTCCTGGAACATACAGCAGTCGCCGACTGCTAATGCCTTCCACTCTCCATTCGGAGTGACTTCGATCCCAACAAAGGCAGCGAACGACCCACTCGCTGCTTTCTCTGCCGCATACCAAGGGAACGTTTTCTGATCTATTCGCCTAGTGAAGCGCTCGCCGATTAGCTTCGCAGTTTGTACGAAAACCTCCGGCGACCAGTGGACACGCTGGGTGGTGACCCAAGTTGTGACCAAGTATCTCGCCCATCGGCGCGAATCGAAGGCCTCGGTCGCACCGTCGCTCACCGCGAAGCGCATTGCCCGGCAATTTCGGGCAATGGCATCTTCGCACTCTGCCGCGGAACAACCCTCCTTCGGCAAAAGAAACGATCGAATACGGAGCTGGATCACGCTACCGAAGGTTTGCCGGCCGGGTGCCGATATCGAAGAACTGAACGAGGGCCGCGGGGTCGGCGTTAAACACGAAACCTCGTGCGCCTTGCGCGAGACTCATCCCGCTTTGTGCAGCGGATCGGAGAAATGCGTCGGGTATGACGCTGGACATCGCAAACAACGTCTTCGCAAAATCGTTCGGCAGCGTTTCTGGACTAGTTGGGTACTCGATCGCGGCGACTCGTTGGGACGATAGGTGGCAGTTGAAGACGAGGACGTTGCCATCGCTCGACTTAAGCTGTGCGATGGATTGTCCGGTGGCGGTGGGATCGCCATCACCAGACTCGCCGTCTGTGATGTGCAGAACAACGGGCGGGAATGAATGCGCATGTTCGGCTAGCCAGGAGCCGACGATGTTCTTCGCCTCTGTCAGCGCCGCGCACATCGGCGTGCCGTCGCCCGCTTGAGGTTCGATCCAAATTGGAAACCGTACAGTCTGCTCCACCAGTCCGCCGGCGCCGTCCGGAACTTTTTTGGTCCGGTTCTCAAGTCGCAAGGGGTGCTCGGCTATATCGCTGATCTTTTTTATGACCTCTCCGGCGCCAAGGGCGGAGCCTACGGGCAGCTCGGTGGACCCGCCATATCCGAGAATCGCGATATCGTAGTAGTTGCGAATCTCCTCGGACTTTGTACAGCGAATTACGAGGTCATGGAGCGTGCGATTCACAACGTCCGCGAGGGTGTCTGCCTTTCTCAGCCGAGCGTCGCCCGCGCCGAATACGTCACTCATAGAACCCGACTGGTCAAGTAGGAATACGAAAAGGGTGGGATTGTTCCTGCTGATCTCTGCGGAATAGGCCATTTGAGCCTCCTTTGATTCAGATTCCTACTCTTTCAACTTCATCGAGCGTCACTTCATCTGAGCGGCGGTCGTAGAGCTGGGTGGTGCGGGTGCTGGAGTGGTTAGCCATGGCGGCGGCCTTCTCCAGCGTGCCGCCGTTCTTCAGATAGGCCGTGATGCCGGTGGCGCGGAAGGAATGGTTGCAGACCTTGGTTGCAAGGCCGGCCTGGCGCGCGCGCCGGCGCACCATCGCCCAGGCGTTGGCCTGGG
>Ga0209061_1001139_pt1 | contig 48212 bp, 40 predicted proteins | sample Coa_R1_10_FD_187157 | JGI IMG/M metagenome (GOLD analysis project Ga0209061, IMG submission 187157) | Surface soil microbial communities from Centralia Pennsylvania, which are recovering from an underground coalmine fire - Coalmine... | ecosystem: Environmental > Terrestrial > Soil >...
TCGTTGGTCATGCGACGACACCCTGGCGTACACAACCGTCCGGCAGGCACGGTGCCTTGGGCTGTCGACGTCTACCAGGATCAACCGGCCGGCTCTGGTCGCCGGCACGGGCAAAGTGCCTTCCCGGGACCAACGGTATGCCGTGAACTTGGAAACGCCCACTTGCTCGGCCCACTCAGACAGGTTCACCCGGCTCATACTAGATCGTACGTACGACAACTAACACCAACTTGTCCGCTAGCAGTCACCAACCCCTGGGCGCCACGTGGCACACTGGGCGGGTGGCCAACCCTCCGGCGCACCAGCTGGCCAACCCACCGGCGTGCCCACTAGCCAACCTTCCGGCGTGCCAGGTGGCCAACCCTCCGGTGCCCCTCAGGGAACCTCACGGTGCCCAGCGGGGGTTTCAAGCACCGTGAGGCGCCCCGCGGAGGTGGACGACCACCTGGCCACAGCCAAGCGGGTGGCGGGTTGGCTGCGCCCGGCCTGGGTCGAAGTCGACTTGGCCGCGGTCCAGGCCAACGTCGCCTACATTTCTGGCCTGGTCGCCCCCGCCCGGGTGTGCGCCGTGGTCAAAGCGGACGGCTACGGCCATGGGGCTGTCCGGGTCGCCTTGGCCGCTCTCGCGGGAGGAGCCACCCACCTGGGAGTGGCCCTGGCCGAAGAGGGCCACGAACTGCGCCAGGCCGGGATCGAAGCTCCGGTGCTGGTGCTGTCCGAGCCGCCTCCCGAAGCCATGCGGCTGGTGATCGAAGACCGTCTCACGCCCACGCTGTACACACAGGAGGGGGCCCAGGCACTCGTGAGCGCGGCTGGCCGGCTGGCGCCCGCCGCACCGGTACCGGTCCACCTGAAGGTGGACACAGGCATGCACCGGGTCGGTGCCCGTCCGCACGACGTCGTGGAGCTGGCCAAGGCCATCTTGCAGGAGCCCTGGCTGCACCTCGAGGGCTTGTTCACCCATTTGGCTGTGGCCGATGAGCCGGACGACCCCTTCACCCCCCACCAGCTGGAGGTGTTCGAAGCAACCCGGGAGGCGCTGGCCGCCCATGGGATCCGGCCCGACCTCCTGCATGCCGCCAACTCGGCCGGTGCCCTGTGGCACCCCCGGTCCCGTTACGACATGGTCCGGCCCGGCCTCGCCCTATATGGGCTGGCTCCGTCGCCGTGGGTGGAGGGCTCCTTGGTGGGGGGCCTCAGGCCTGCTCTTTCGCTGAGGGCAGAGGTCTCCTACCTGAAGGAGGTGCCTGCCGGAGAAGGCCTGTCCTATGGGTTGCGCTACCGTCTCCGCCAGGCCTCGACGGTGGCCACAGTGCCGGTCGGCTATGCCGACGGGGTACCACGGCGACTGGCGGAAACGGGGGGCCAGGTCCTCATCGGGGGCAAGCGTTACCCGATAGCCGGCTCGGTGACCATGGACCAGTTGATGGTCGACTGTGGGCCCGGCGCCGACGTGAGGAAGGGCGACGAGGTGGTCTTGCTGGGCCGCCAGGGGGACGAGGAGATAACCGCCTGGGACTGGGCCAATCGGTTGGGGACCATCGCCTATGAGGTCACATGCGGCCTCTCGCCGCGCCTACCGCGCGTCTACAGCAGCTACAGCTGAACCGGCCCCGTGACAAGGCGCACAACTGGCTTCGGCCAGCTGGCGAGGCTGGCGCCGAAGAGCTCGGGCCCGCCCCGCGAAAAGGTGACAAGGCGCGCACAACTGGCCCCTGTAAGGGCGCCGACCAGGCAGTTTGCGGCCTGAGGCCCTTGCCCTTGCGGGCAGGCGTGCCACAGCCAGCGACGGCGGCGCGTCTAGCCGAGGGCTAGGAGAGGGCGTCCACCACGTGGTCGATGCAGTGGGTGAGGGCCTCGATGTCGGAGGGCTCGATGGCCGGGAACATGGCGACCCGGAGCTGGTTCCGGCCCAGCTTGCGGTAGGGCTCGGTGTCGACCACGCCATTGGCCCTGAGCACCTTGGCCACGACGGACGCGTCGACCGAGGGGTCGAAATCGATGGTCCCCACCACATGCGAACGTTGGCTCGGCTCCTGTACGAAAGGCGATGCATAGCCGCTGGACTCGGCCCAGCTGTAAAGGATGGCCGCGGACCGGTCGCAGCGGGCGGTGGAGAACTCCAGGCCGCCATTTTCCAATATCCATTCGAGCTGGTTGGCCATGAGCAGCAAGGTGGCGACCGCAGGGGTGTTGTAGGTCTGGTCCAGGCGGCTGTTCTCCACGGCGATGGCCAGGTCCAAGAAGGCGGGTACGAACCTCCCAGAAGCCTTGATGCTCTCCACCCGCTTCAGCGCGGCGGGGGACAGGAGGGCGACCCACAGCCCTCCGTCGGCCGCGAAGCATTTCTGGGGGGCGAAATAGTAGGCGTCGACCTCAGATGGGCTCATGGGCAGGCCAGCCGCGGCGGATGTGGCGTCCACCACCACCAGTGCACCGGGGTCAGCCCCCTGGGGCCTGCGGATCTCCATCATCACGCCGGTCGAGGTCTCGTTGTGGGTCAGCGCGTAGACGTCAATTCCCTCATGGGCGGAGGCCGTCGGGTGGGTGCCGGCCGGGCTGGTTATGACCTCTGGTTCTGCCAGCCAAGGGGCGGCCTTGGCCGCGGCCGCGAACTTGGACGAGAACTCGCCGAAGGACAGGTGCTGGCTCCGGGCCTCGATCAAGCAGAAAGTGGCGATGTCCCAAAAGGCTGTGGCCCCCCCGTTGCCGAGGACGACCTCGTAGCCTTCGGGCAGGCCGAACAGGGCGCGCAAGCCCGAGCGCAGCTGGCCGACGACCGCCTTGACCGGCTTTTGCCGGTGGCTGGTGCCGAGCGGCCCACGGGCTGCGGACATCAGCGACGAGACCGCCTCGGGGCGCACCTTGGACGGGCCGCTACCGAAGCGGCCGTCGCCAGGCAGGATGTCTACAGGGATCTTGATGTCTGGCACAGCGGTCTCGGGCATGTATCCCAGTCTGCCATCGGGGCCTGTAGCTGCGCAGCCGGTTACCAGTGACCAAGGTCCCACCTCGGCCTCCGGTGACCAAAGTCCCACCCGGGCCCACCTCGGCCCCTGGTGACCAAAGTCCCACCCGGGCCCACCTCGGCCTCCGGTGACCAAAGTCCCACCTGCAGCTGCCAGGCCTCACTTGGAGCCGCGCTGGCAATGGTGCGACCATGGGGTATGGCCCGAGTCCTGGTAACCGAAGAGATCGCCCAAGCCGGCCTCGACATCATCGCCGCCGCAGGGCACGAAGTAGACGTCCGCCTGGGCTTGAGCCCAGCTGAGCTCCTCCAAGCTGTCCCCGGGGCGGCGGCTCTGGTCGTCCGCTCTGCCACCAAGGTGACCGAGGAAGTACTGCTGGCCGGGCGCGAGCTCCAGGTGGTTGGCCGGGCCGGGATCGGCTTGGACAACGTGGACGTCCCGGCCGCCACCCGCCGGGGAGTGATCGTGGTCAACGCTCCTCAATCGAACATCCTCTCCGCCGCGGAGCACACCATCGCCCTCCTGCTGGCCCAGGCCCGCAACGTCCCCCAAGCCCACGCCGCCTTGAAGGCTGGCCGTTGGGAGCGTAGCCGTTGGGAGGGGGTCGAGCTTTACGGCAAGACCCTGGGCATCGTCGGCCTGGGCCGGGTCGGTGCCCTGGTGGCCCAGCGGGCGTTGGCTTTCGGCATGCGGCTGGTGGCCTACGACCCCTACGTGGCGCCCGAGCGCGCCCGGCAGATGGGTGCCGAACTGCTCGAGCTGGACGAACTGGTCCGCCAAGCCGACTTCATCACGGTCCACCTGCCCAAGACGCCCGAGACGGTGGGCCTTCTGGGCGACAAGCTGTTGGCCCAGGCCAAGCCGGGCCTTCGGCTGGTCAACACCGCCCGGGGTGGGATAGTGGACGAGGCGGCGCTGGCCCGGGCCATTTCGGAGGGGCGGGTGGCCGGCGCCGCGCTCGACGTCTTCGCCAGCGAGCCACCCGGGCCTTCGTCGTACGAGCTCATCGGCTTGGACCAGGTGGTGGTCACCCCCCACCTGGGCGCCAGCACCCGCGAGGCTCAGGACAAAGCCGGCGTCACCATCGCCGAACAGGTGGTGATGGCTCTGGCCGGCGAGCTGGTGCCCTTTGCCGTCAACGTCCCGGCGGCCGAGGTGGACGAGGTGGTGAGCCCGTTCGTGCCGCTGGTGGAGAGGTTGGGCCGGCTGTACGCGGCCGTGGCCCGGGAGCTGCCGGCCACCTTGGAGGTGGAGTACCAGGGGCCCCTGGCCAGCCACGACACCCGCGTGCTCACCCTGGCGGCGCAAAAGGGCCTGTTCTCGGTGGTCACCGAGGAGCCGGTCTCCTATGTGAACGCCCCGCAGCTGGCGGCCGAGCGGGGGGTGGAGGTGCGCTCCACCACGGCCAGTGCCTCACATGAGTACGTCAACCTGGTGACGGTCCGGGGCGGGCGCCGGGCGGTCGGGGGGACCATCTTCGGAAAGGGCGAGCCCAGGATCGTGCTGCTCGACGAGCACGAGATCGAGCTGCCGTTCGCCCGCTGGATGCTGGTGGTGCGCAACGACAACCGCGTCGGCATGGTCGCCCTGGTGACTTCCACGCTGGCGGCAGCGTCGATCAACATCGTCGACCTCCACCTGGGCCGCTCGGCCGACCAGCGCACCGCGATCATGGTCCTGTCCCTCGACGAACCCGTACCCGAGACGGTGGTGGAGGACCTCGCCAAAGCCCCCGGGATCTTGGAAGTGGTGCCGCTCAACGACGTGTGAGCCCGGGCTCGTCCGAGGGCGCTGCCCCTCGGCCTGGGCCGGGGATAGAGGGGCCCCTGGTTGGCGAGGGACAGGGGGCCGGCAGTGGGCACGGGGTGCCGGGGGTACGATTTCGGTCATGCCCGGGGTCACTGCCCTAGCAACCGCACGAGCGCCAGCAACTGGGCCCTTCCAGGTCACTGCCCCAGCCGAGGTCGCTGCCCCAGCCGAGGTCACTGCCCCAGCCCGGGTGACTGCCCCAGCCGAGGTTACTGGCCCGGCCCGGGCGGCTGGCCCGGCTGGCGCCGGCGTGCCACCCGGGTGGCCCCGCTGATGCAGGCGGGTGGCCGGCTACGGTGGCAGCAACTGGCTGACGAGGCGGCTGCCTGCCGGCGTTGCCGTCTGTGCGAAGGCCGCCGGAACGTCGTGTTCGGGACCGGGAGCCTGGGTGCTGAACTTATGTTCGTAGGTGAGGGGCCGGGCGAACAGGAGGACCGTCAAGGGCTGCCCTTTGTCGGCCGGTCCGGGCAGTTACTGGACCGGCTGATGCTGGAGGAGATAGGCGTGACGCGCGCCAAGTGCATGATATGCAACGTGGTCAAGTGCCGGCCTCCGGGCAACCGTGACCCTCTGCCCGACGAGGTAGAAGCCTGCCGGCCGTACCTGGACGCGCAGCTGGAGCTGGTTGCCCCCAAGGTGGTAGTCACCCTCGGCAACTTCGCCACCCGGGCACTGCTGGGCACGACCGAGGGCATCAGCCGGCTGCGGGGCCGGACCTACCCGTTCCGTTCGGGGTACCTGGTGCCCACGTTCCACCCGTCCGCTGCCCTGCGGGGAGGCGGTGAGGTCGTTGCCCAGATGCGCGCTGACTTCGTCCGGGCCAAAGAGGCGCTCCGGGCTGGACGCCCTGCCACCCCTCCCGCCGCGGGCGCTCCTCCCGTCGCCGGCGCCCCTCCCGCCGCGGGCGCCCCGCCCGCCGCGGGCACCCCTGCCGCCCCTGGCCTGCCCGGCGCTCCTCACGCCCCTGCCACGGTGTTGGGCCTGCCGTCCGTGCCATGAGCCTGGTCGTGCTGGGCCAACGGGAGGGGCCGGTCGGCGTGGTCGAGGTGCTGGCCCGCACGCCCGAGGGGACGGCTGCCTGCGGGGCCGCGGTGGGGCGGCTGCTGCGGCCCGGCGACGTCGTGCTGCTGGGAGGGGAACTGGGGGCGGGCAAGACCACCTTCACCCAGGGCCTGGCCCGGGCGCTGGGGGTCGAAGGAGCGGTCACCAGCCCTACGTTCGTGCTCGTCCACAGCTACCCCACCAAAGCGGGCTGGGACCTGGTGCATGCCGACGTGTGGCGGCTACAACAGCTCCAGGAGGTGATAGACCTCGCTATCCCCGAGCTCATCGAACAAGGGGCAGCAGCCGTCATCGAATGGGGCGAGAAGGCGGCACCGGCCCTGCCTTCTGACTGCCTCCACGTGGCCATCGGCTACGACGAGGAGGCCCCCGGTGCAGAGTTGCCCGGCCCCGCCGGCGCCGAGGGCGTACGCCGCTTGGAGCTGAAGGCCACCGGGCCGGGCTGGGAAGGGCGGCTGGGCGAGCTCGCCCGCCACCTGGCCGGAGGCCAGCCGTGACCCTCCTTGCCATCGAGACGGCCACCGAGGCGGTGGGCTGCGCCCTGTGGGAGGCTGGCCGGCCGGTGGCGTCCTTCACGCTGGCCCGGGGCCGGCGGCATGCCGAGGTGCTGATGCCCGCTGTCCAGCACCTTTGCGAGCAGGCGGGGCTGCGCCCGCACGACTTGGCGGCAGTGGCGGTCGACGTTGGCCCAGGGCTCTTCACCGGCCTGCGAGTGGGCCTGGCCACGGCCCGGGCGCTGGCCCTGGCCCTGGGGGCCCCGGCGGTGGGGGTGAGCAGCCTGGAGGCCCTGGCATACCCCCACCGGGCCCGGGCCGGCCTGGTCGCGGCGGTGGTGGACGCCAAGCGGTCGGAGGTCTTCTGGTCCCTTTACCGCCCCGACCAGGCGGGTGGCCTGGCCCTTGTGCGGCCTCCAGCGGTGGCCGGCCCGAGCCAGGTCGCCGCTGAGCTCGCTGGCCAGGACGAGCCGGTGCTGGTCGTGGGCGACGGTGCGTGGCGCTACCGTGAGCTGTTCGCCGGCCCGAGGCTCACCTGGGCGGGCCCGGCTCACATGTGGCCGTCACCGCTCGTCGTGGCTGAGCTGGGGGAACAGCGACTGGCTTCGCTGGGGGGTGCGGCGGCCGCCCTGCCCGAGCCCATGTACTTGCGCCAAGCCGATGTGAAGATAGGTTGGGAACAGATGAGCGGGACAGTGGCCGGCAGGCTGGCCCAATGATGCTCGCCCCGGCTCGCTCGGCCGAGGTCACCTTCGAAAAGATGCGCAAGCGGCACCTGCCCGCTGTCCTGCGCATCGAGCACCGGTCGCACCCGAGGGCCTGGTCCCTCGGCGTGTTCACGAGCGAACTGGCCCAAAAGGCCAGCCGCTACTACGTGGTGTGCCGGGTGGGCGGCAAGGTGGCCGGCTACGGCGGGCTCATGTTCGTGGCCGACGAGGCCCACGTGACCAACCTGGCGGTCGCCCCTGACCTGCGCCGCCAGCACCTCGGTGCCCGGCTCCTGGCCCACCTGGCCCAAGAGAGCACCCGCCGCCGCTGCCAGGCGATGACCCTCGAGGTCCGGGCCAGCAACGTGGCCGCCCAGCAGCTGTACCGCAAGTTCGGTTTCGTGAGCGCGGGCGTGCGGCGCAACTACTACGCCGAGACGGGCGAGGACGCGATCATCATGTGGCTCTACGACCTGCTCTCCGAGCCGGTGCAGGACCGCCTCGTGGCCCTGGGGGGGACGGGTTGAAGGTCCTCGCCATCGAGACCTCTTGTGACGAAACGGCGGCCGCAGTGGTGGAGGACGGCAGGCGGCTGCTTTCGTCCGTGGTCAGCAGCCAAAGCGCCCTCCACAAGGCGTTCGGGGGGGTGGTCCCGGAGGTGGCCAGCCGCGCCCACCTGGAGCTCCTGGGCCCGGTGGTGGGAGAAGCGATGCAAAGGGCCGGCACCGGCCCTGCCGAGCTGGACGCGGTCGCGGCCACCATCGGCCCCGGCCTCATCGGCTCGTTGCTGGTGGGGGTGAGCGCGGCCAAGGCCTACGCCTGGTCGTGGGGGTTGCCCTTCGTGGGGGTCAACCACATGGAGGGGCACCTCCACGCCGCTTTCTTGGAAGACCCGAAGCTGTCCCTGCCCACCGTGGTGCTGCTCGTGTCCGGTGGGCACACCATGCTCATCTGCATGCAGGGAGGGGACGACGGCCAGGTCGAGTACCGGCTGATGGGCGAGACCATAGACGACGCCGCGGGCGAGGCTTTCGACAAGGTGGCCCGCTACCTCGGGCTGGGCTACCCCGGGGGCCCCGCCATAGAGCGCACGGCCCGGGACGGCGACCCCACCGCCATCTCTTTCCCCCGCGGCCTGGCGGGCGCCGGCTACGACTTTTCCTTCAGCGGCCTGAAGACGGCGGTGGTGCGCTATGTCCGGGCGCACCCCGAGGTGTGGGTAGCCGACGTGGCCGCCAGCTTCCAGGAGGCAGTCGTGGACGTCTTGGTGGCCAAGGCCCGCAAGGCCGCGGCCGAGGTGCAGGCCCGGGCCATCTGCATAGGGGGCGGGGTGGCTGCCAACAGTGCCTTGCGGCGACGGGTGGAAGAGATCTGCCGGGCCGACGGCCGGGCGGCGTTCATCCCCTCGCGTGCCATGTGCACCGACAACGCGGCGATGATCGGCGCCACCGCCTGGTACCGGCTGCGGTCCGACGGCCCCACGCCCCTCGACGCGCCGGTCGACCCGAACCTGAAGCTGCCCCTGGTATAAGCGGTGGCGCTCTCGTTCCCCCGCCAGCAGGCCCGCACCCGCCGGTTCTCGCTCGGGGTGCCGCACAGCTTCACCGTCTCGCCTGACGGGCAACGGGTGGTGTTCCTGCGCTCCCCGGCCGGCGACGACCCCCGCACCTCGCTGTGGTGCTACGACGTGGCCAGCGGCTCCGAAGCCGAGGTGGCCAACCCGGCCGAGCTGCTGGGGGCCGGGGACGAACAGGTGCCCGAGCAAGAGAGGCGGCGCCGGGAGCGCAGCCGGGAGCGGGCCCAGGGCATCGTGGCCTACGCCTGCGACGAGGCGGTGGGACATGCGGCCTTTGCCCTGGGTGGCCGGCTGTGGTGGGCAGACGTGCGCCAGCCTGGCGCCACCGAGCTGGTGGTGCCGGCCGGGGTGGTCGACCCGCGACCGGCCCCGGACGGCACGGTGGCCGCCTTCCTCTCCGGCCGCGCCCTTTGCGTGGTGGAGGCCCGGGCGGGAGGCCACTGGGCCGTGCTGGCCGAGGAGCCGGGCGAGGTGTCCTGGGGGGCGGCCGAGTTCGTGGCGGCCGAGGAAATGGGGCGGCGCCGTGGTTTTTGGTGGGGGCCCGACAGCCGCTGGCTGCTGGCCACCCGGGTCGACGAGTCCGAGGTGGAGACGTGGTGGACCGCCGACCCGGCTGACCCCGCTCGCCCCCCTCAGGCCCACCGTTACCCGGTTGCGGGCAGCCCGGACGCGGCCGTGACCCTCTGGCTGCTGGAAGCCAAGCCCGGTGGGGAGCGCCGGGAGGTTGCCTGGGACCGGGAACGCTTCCCCTACCTGGTGTCGGTGCACTGGGGCCGCCATGGCCCTCCCCTGGCCCTGGTCGAGCAGAGGGACCACCGGGCCAGTGCCGTGCTGGAGGTGGGCCCTGCCACAGGGAAGACCTCGGTCCTGGTGGGCAATGCGGACCCCCACTGGGTGGACCGGGTGCCCGGGCTCCCGGCCTGGGCCGAGGGGGGACGGCTGGTGTGGGCGGCCAGCGACGGGGAGGCAGTCCGCCTGGAAGTGGACGGCGTGGCCGTGACCCCTCCGGGGCTGCAGCTCCGGGAGGTGACCGGCGTAGGCCGCTCGGTCCTCTTCAGTGCTTCGCCGCCGGGCGAGCCCGAAGTGGTCGAGGCCTGGAGCTGGTCCCCTGCCGGCGGGCTCCGCCAGCTGACCCACCACGGCGGGGTTTGCGCCGCCTGGGGCGAAGGCCGGGTGCGGGTGGTCGTCAGCCGGTCCATGGGCTGGCACGGGGCGCGCCTGGCGGTACGGGTGGGAGAGCGGGAGCAGCGGGGCCTCGAGCCCAACCAGGAAGTGCCGGTGCTGACCCCGGCTGTCCGTTTCCTCAGGGTCGGCCAACGTCAGCTGAGCGTCGGGGTAGTCCTCCCGAGCAACCACCCGGGGGGCAAGCTGCCGGTGGTCATGTCGCCTTATGGGGGGCCCGGGCACCAGCGCGTCGTGAAGGCCCGTTCGGCCTGGCTGGAGGCGCAGTGGCTGGCCGACCAGGGCTTCGCGGTGGTGGTTGCCGACGGGAGGGGGACCCCCGGACGGGGGCCGGCCTGGGAGCGGGCCGTCTACCGGGACCTGGCCGGCCCGGTGCTCGAAGACCAGGTGGACGCCCTGCAGGGCGCCGCCGAGCTGGTCCCGGGACTGGACCTCGACCGGGTGGGCATCGAGGGCTGGTCGTTCGGGGGCTACCTGGCCGCACTGGCCGTCTTGGCCCGCCCCGACGTCTTCCACGCCGCCTTTGCCGGTGCCCCGGTCACGGACTGGCGCCTCTACGACACCTATTACACCGAGCGCTACCTTGGCCACCCCGCCCGTGAGCCGGAGGCCTACGAGCGCACGTCGCTCATCCCCCTGGCCCCCAAGCTGGCCCGGCCCCTGGCCCTGGCCCACGGGCTGGCTGATGACAACGTCTATGCCGCCCACACCCTGCGGCTGTCGGCCGCGCTGCTGGCTGCCGGGCGCCCGCACGAGGTGGTCCTCCTGCCTGGCACGACCCACATGGCGTCCCGCGAGGACGTGGCCGAGAACTTGCTCGTCTTGGAGGCTGACTTCTTCCGGCGGGCGCTCAGGCCGTCGCCGGTGCCCGGCCCGGGGGCAGCCAGCGGCCCACCTCTGGGCCAGCGCCCTGGCAACCGTTTGTAACTAACGCCCGAGAGCGGCTATCTTTAGCAGTCGTCCGGTGAGAGTGCTAACCGTAGATCCGGTTGAGACACCAATGGAGGCCATGAAATGACTTTGCAGCCACTCGACGACCGAATCGTTGTACGTCCCAACGAGGCAGAGGAGAGGACCGCATCGGGCCTCGTCATCCCCGACACGGCCAAGGAGAAGCCCCAGCAGGGCGAGGTCCTGGCCGTGGGGCCCGGCCGGCGGGCGGACAACACCGGCGAGCTCATCCCGATGGACATACAGGTCGGCGACACTGTCTTGTACTCCAAGTACGGCGGCACGGAAGTGACCGTCGACGGCGAGGACCTGCTCGTGCTCAACAGCCGTGACGTCTTGGCCAAGGTGAAGAAGTAGTGCCCAAACAGCTCAGCTTCGACGAGAAGGCCCGGCGGGGCCTCGAGGCCGGGGTCAACAAGCTGGCGGACACGGTCAAGGTCACCCTGGGGCCCAAAGGGCGCAACGTTGTGATCTCCAAGCGTTGGGGTGCGCCGACGATCACCAACGACGGCGTGACCATCGCCAAGGAGATAGAGCTCGAGGACCACTTCGAGAACATGGGTGCTCAACTGGTCAAAGAGGTGGCCACCAAGACCAATGACGTCGCCGGCGACGGCACGACGACCGCCACCGTCTTGGCCCAGGCCCTCGTGCGCGAGGGCCTGCGCAACGTGGCGGCCGGAGCCAACCCGATGTCCCTGAAGAAGGGCATCGAGCAGGCGGTGGCCGTAGCGGTGCAGTCCATCCGGGGCATGGCCAAGGACGTGGACGACAAGGCGGAGATCTCCCAGGTGGCGTCCATCTCGGCCGCGGACAGCTCCATCGGTGAGGTGATCGCCGATGCCATCGACAAGGTGGGCAAGGACGGGGTGGTCACGGTCGAGGAGTCGAACACCTTCGGCCTAGAGCTCGAGTTCACCGAGGGGATGCAGTTCGACAAGGGCTTCATATCGCCCTACTTCATCACCGACCAGGACCGCCAGGAAGCCGTCCTCGAAGACCCCTACATCTTGGTCGCCAACCAGAAGATCAGCTCGGCCCATGACCTGATCTCGGTACTGGAGCGGGTCATGCAAGCAGGCAAGCCCTTGCTCGTCATCGCCGAGGACGTCGAGGGCGAAGCGCTGGCCACCCTGGTGGTCAACAAGATCCGGGGCACCTTCAACAGCGTTGCCGTGAAAGCTCCCGGCTTCGGCGACAGGCGCAAGGCCATGCTCGCCGACATCGCCATCTTGACCAACGGCCAGGTCGTCTCCGAGGAGGTCGGCCTCAAGCTCGAGAACGTGGGCCTCGACCTGCTCGGGCGGGCCCGCAAGGTGGTGGTCGACAAGGACTCGACCACCATCGTGGAAGGGGCAGGCCCCGAGGCAGACGTAAAGGCGCGTATCGCCCAGATCAAAAAGGAGATCGAAGAGACTGACTCCGACTGGGACCGCGAGAAGCTCCAGGAGCGCTTGGCCAAGCTTTCCGGTGGCGTGGCTGTCATACGGGTGGGCGCGGCCACCGAGGTTGAGCTCAAGGAAAAGAAGCACCGCATCGAAGACGCTGTCTCCGCGACCAAAGCCGCCATCGAGGAAGGGATCGTGCCGGGCGGGGGGTTGGCCCTCCTGCGCAGCCGGGCCGCGGTGGACAAGCTGGCCCAGTCCCTGACCGGCGACGAGGCCACCGGGGCGGCCATAGTCAGCAAGGCGCTGGCGGAGCCCATGTACTGGATCGCGGCCAACGCCGGCTTGGAAGGGTCGGTGGTCATCGAGCAGGCTCTGCGCGAGTCGGGCAATGTCGGCCTGAACGCGCTCAGTGGGGAGTTCCAGGACCTGCTCAAGGCAGGTGTCATCGACCCGGCCAAGGTCACCCGTTCGGCTTTGCAGAACGCCGCGTCCATCGCTGCCCTCCTGCTCACCACGGAGGCCACGGTCGCGGACAAGCCGGAGGAAAAGAAGGCCCCGGCGGCCTCGGGTGCGGGGGCCGGCGGCTCCGGCATGGGGATGATGTAGGAACTGGCCAGTGCTCACTTCTGCGTGACGGGCCCGGCGCTTGCCGGGCCCGTCACCTGCGGGTTTGCGCCGGCGGCTGCCTGGTTTGAACCGGTGGCAGCCCATAGGTTGTTAACCTGCCGTGAGCCGGACCCGCGCTGAGCTGCCGTGAGCCAAATCCCCCCCAAGCACCTACGCCCTCCCAGCGGGCCGCCCGGCTCCCCTCAACCAGCTCCACCCGGCGGGCCGCCCAGCCAACCGAAGGCGCCGGCGGCCAAGGCCCGCCCCGGAGGCGCACGCTGGCCACGGCGGGTCCTTGTCGTAGCCAATGCCGTGGTCCTCGTCTGCCTGCTGGTCATGGCTTCGGCCTACGGCTACGTGCGTTACCGGCTTGACTCGATCCACACCGCCCAGGGCCGGGACCTGACCCCTACCTCCGCCGCCCAAGGAGGCCTCCCCGCCGGCTCGGGTGGCCTCGAACCGGAGAACATCCTGCTCATCGGCAACGAGACCCGTCTCGGGCTGACGCCCAAGCAGCAGGCGCAGTTCGGCTCGTCCCTCGTGTACACCGGCCAACTGGCCGACATCATGATGGTGCTCCACCTGGACCCCCTGCACCGGACGGCGTCGTTGCTCTCCATCCCGCGGGACCTGTTCGCCCCCATGCCCGCCGGCAGCCCGGTGGGTAGCTACCAGAAGCTGGACGCGGCCTTGAACGACGGGGCCAACGGCCCCGACAACCTGGTCAAGGCCATCCAGGACGACCTGGGCATACCCATCAACCATTTCGTCGAGCTCAACTTCAACGGGTTCATCAACACGGTCAACGCCCTGGGCGGGATCAACGTGTACTTCCCCCGGCCGGTGTTCGATGCCGAGTCCCTGCTGTACGTGCCGACGCCCGGCTGCCACCACCTGAACGGGGCCGAGGCCCTTGCCTTGGTGCGCGCCCGGCACCTGCAGTACGAGCCCGCCGGGGTCAACGAGCCCCGCACCGACTGGCCTTACGACCCCGAGTCGGACCTGGCCCGGATAGTGCGGACGCACACGTTCATGAAGATCGTGGCCGACACGGCCAAGTCACAGGGCCTGACCAACCCGCTGCGGGCCAACGCCTTCATAGGTGCTGTGATCGGCCAGATGACCGTGGACCCCGGGCTCAAGAGCCAGCTGCTCTCCCTGGTGCTCCACTACCGGCACCTCGACCCGGCGTCCATCCCCGAGACCACCCTGCCCGTCGCGGTGCTAAGCACCTATTCGTACGACTACGGCGGCATCGCCATGGGCAACGTGGAGTTCCCGGTGCAGCCGGAAGACAACAAGGTGATCGCGGCCTGGGACCACCATGCCCTGGCTGCCCCGGTCGCCCCCAAAGCCGTGCAGGTGGTGAGCATCACCGGGAGCTACGACGCAGCGCTGGCGGCGGGGCAACAACTGGCTCGGGCTGGGCTCCACGTGGTGAGCGAGAGCGCCGGGCCCGTGCCCGCCAGCGAGTCGGTCACCCTGGTGGGCTACCACCCCGGCCAGCAGGCTCAAGCCTTGTACGTGATGCGCTACTTGTCGGGTGCGGTGATGATGCAGCTGGACCCCGCGTTGCCGGCAGGCACGGTCCAAGTCCAGCTGGGCTCGACGGTGGCTGTCAACGGGCCGAACGGGGGAGCCCCCAAGGCCACCACGTCGTCGGTGCCGGCGACGGCCACCACGGCCTCGGGCACCTCCACCTCGGCCAGTGGCACCTCCACCACCTCGGCCAGCCGCTCGAGCCCCAGCGTCGCCCCCACCACGACCACGGTGCCGACCCCGGGCGGGGCCAGCCCCAGCCCGGCGGCAGACCTGCAGCAGCCCTGGGACCCGCGAGCCTGTTGACGCGGGTGTTGGTACCCGTCGCACGGGCGACGGGGGCGCCGCCGGCAGCAGCCCCCTGCTCGCGAGCTCGTTGAGCCTCAGTGCCTTGACCGGGCCGGCACGAGCGGACTGGTGGCACCAGCGTGGTGGGCCGGTAGTCTGGGAGCCCGATGGACCGTCCTGCCCCTGACCCGAACAAGCTCCTGGCCGCCTGGATGCAATGGGAGCGAGGAGAGGAGACGCCGGGGAGGGTCATGGCCAACCTGAAGACCGGTGGCCTGCGGGAGCTGTTGGAGAGCCTGACGGCTGGCGGCCCCAGCCAGGGCGGCGCCGGCCCCGCAGCGGGCAGCACCCCCCCGGGCTGGGCACCAGTGGTCTGAGGGTTGCGCCGAGGCCCCTCGCCCAGCACAGCAGGCATCCCTCGGCCGCCAGGTGCTCGTCCCGGTGCGCCCGCTCCTTGGGCCGAGCTGCCACCAGCCAGCCGGAGAGGCATCCGCCTGGAGGTGCTGAGCCGCGCCCTGGCCACCAGGAGCTCGCGCCTCGCGCCTGTGCCCACCGCCCGAGCGGAACTGCCCGCGTCGCGCCGCGCCGGGCCGGCGGCGGTGCTCTGTGCCCTGTTCGAGCACCGAGGCGAAGCCCAGGTGGTACTGACCCGTCGGTCTCGGCACCTGCGCGAGCACGGTGGGCAGGTCGCGTTCCCCGGGGGGCGGCTCCTCCCGGGTGAGGGCCCCCTGGAGGGGGCGCTCCGGGAGGCGAGGGAAGAGGTGGGGCTCGACCCGGCCTCGGTCGAGGTGATCGGCCAGCTGACCACGCTCACGACACTGCGCCGGGCATCATTTGTCCATTGCTTCGTGGCTCGCGCCACCTCGCCTGGCCGCAGTGGCCTGCACCTGGCTGCCAACCGGGACGAGGTTGAGCGAGTGTTCTGGGTGCCCCTGGCCACCTTGGCCGCCGACGGCGTCTACCACGAGGAGCTCTGGCCGGACGGGACCGGGGGGTGGCAGCCGGTGCCTTTTTTCCACGTCGCCGGGGAAGTCGTGTGGGGGGCGACGGGGAGGCTGCTCACCGAGCTGTTGGAGGTCGCGTTGGGCACCCGGCCGGGCCCGGGGCCATGAGCAGTTGCACGAGCCATAACGAGGTCACATCCGGGAGCCGCGGTACACTGAAAGAACATGATCTGCCCGCGTTGCGGAGTCATCAACCTGCCTGAGCGCGAGCGTTGCTCGCGCTGCTCCGGCTCTCTAGCCCCGCCTCCGCGCCGCCAGGGCCAGCCCCCGCCCGCGGTCGTGCCCCTGACCCGCCGGGCCGAGCTGGCCCAGCTGGACGGGGCGGGAGGCTTGCCGGGCACCCGCCGCGCTGAGCTGGCCCCCTCAGGTGGTGGCCCCCTCTATGTCCTGGCGACCGAGCGCAGCGGCCAGCCGCCGCCGCCGTCCCCGTCCCCCGCCGAGCAGGTGGCCCCTTTAGGCGAGCAGCGCACGGCGATGGTGGTAGTGGGCCTCTCGGGGGCCTGAGGCTTACCGGGCCTTGGCCGGCGGAGCACCTAGACTTGAGTGCTCAACACCTCTGACAGTGGGCCGCGCGAGAGGGAGGCGAGCAGGTGGAGATCGAGATCGGCAAGGGCAAGTCGGGGCGGCGGGCGTACGGGTTCGACGACATCGCCATAGTGCCCAGCCGCCGGACCAGGGACCCCGAGGACGTGGACATCTCCTGGGAGATAGACGCGTTCCGCTTCGAGCTGCCGCTCATGGCGGCGGCGATGGACGGGGTGGTGAGCCCGGCCACGGCAATAGAGATCGGCCGCCTCGGGGGTTTGGGCGTGCTCAACCTCGAAGGCCTCTGGACGCGCTACGAGGACCCTGAGCCCTACTTCGAGGAGATCGCCCACCTGGAGCCGGACAAGGCGACGGCCCGGATGCAGCAGATCTACTCCGAGCCCATCAAGCCGGAGCTCATCGCCCAGCGCATCCGGGAGGTAAAAGCCGCCGGGGTGGTGGCCTGCGCCTCGCTCACGCCGCAGCGGACGGCTCAGTACGCCAAGATCCTCCTAGAAGCGGAGCTCGACCTCTTCGTGGTCCAAGGGACGGTCGTCTCGGCCGAGCACGTCTCCAAGACGGCCGAGCCTTTGAACCTGAAGCGCTTCATCCGGGAGTACGAGATCCCGGTGATCGTGGGGGGGTGCGCCTCCTACCAGGCTGCCCTCCACCTCATGAGGACGGGTGCCGTCGGGGTGCTGGTGGGTGTCGGCCCCGGGCATGCCTGCACCACCCGGGGCGTGCTCGGCATCGGGGTCCCCCAGGCCACCGCCATCGCCGATGCCCGGGCGGCGCGCGCCCAGCACCTGGACGAGACCGGGGTGTACGTGCATGTCATCGCCGACGGCGGGATGGCCACCGGGGGGGACGTGGCCAAGGCCATAGTGTGCGGCGCCGATGCTGTGATGCTGGGCTCGCCCCTGGCGGCCGCGGCCGAAGCCCCCGGGCGCGGGTACCACTGGGGGATGGCGACCTTCCACCCGACGTTGCCTCGGGGCGCCCGGGTGAGGACCGACGTCCGGGGGACGCTGCGCGAGATCCTGGTGGGCCCGGCCCACGAGAACGACGGCCGCCTGAACCTCTTCGGCGCCCTGCGCACCTCGATGGCCACCTGCGGGTACGAGACGGTGAAGGAGTTCCAAAAGGCCGAGGTCATGGTGGCCCCCGCCCTGCAGACCGAAGGCAAGGCCTTGCAACGGTCCCAGGGTGTGGGGATGGGGGCGTAGCCCGAGTGGGGGCCAGGGTGCAGCGCGCCGGCGGGAGGCAGTAGATCAGCTCCGGCACCGCCGACTTGCTGGAGGGCCTCAACCCGGCCCAGGCCCAAGCCGTCACCCACCCGGGCGGGCCGCTGCTCGTGGTGGCGGGCGCGGGCTCGGGCAAGACGAGGGTGCTGACCCACCGGGTGGCCTGGCTCATCCGGGAAAAGGGCTTGTCCCCCTTCGAGGTCCTGGCCATCACGTTCACCAACAAGGCGGCCGACGAGATGCGCCAGCGGGTGGCTGGGCTCGTCGGCCCCGTGGCCGAGCGCATGTGGGTGTCCACCTTCCACTCGGCCTGCGTGCGCATATTGCGGCGCGAGGCGGCGCACATCGGCTACGGGCCTTCCTTTTCCATCTACGACCAGGCGGACGCCGTGCGGCTGACCGGCTATGTGGTACGGGACTTGGGACTGGACCCCAAGAAGTTCCCTCCCCGCTCGGTCCACGCGGTCATATCGGCGGCCAAGAACCAGCTCGTCGACGAGCTGGCTTACGCCGACCGGGCCCGGCGCAGCTCTTTGTTCGAGCGCAAGGTGGCGCAGGTGTACCAGGAGTACCAGCGGCGCCTGGCCGCAGCCAACGCCATGGACTTCGACGACCTGCTGGTCGCGACCGTCCGCCTGTTCCGCCGGCACCCCGACGTGCTGGGCGCCTACCGGGACCGTTTCCGCCACGTCCTGGTGGACGAGTACCAGGACACCAACCCCGCCCAGAACGAGCTGGTGACCCTGCTGGCCGGTGCCCACCGCCAGGTGAGCGTGGTGGGCGACTCCGACCAGTCGGTCTACGGGTGGAGGGGCGCGGACATACGCAACATCTTGGAGTTCGAACGAGCCTTCCCGGAAGTGACGGTGGTGGTCCTGGAGCAGAACTACCGCTCCACCCAGACGATCCTCGACGCCGCCAACGCCGTGATCGCCAACAACCAGATGAGGAAGCCAAAGCAGCTGTGGACCACCTTGTCTGGGGGGCCGAAGCTGGTGCGCTATGTCGGGGACGACGAGCACGACGAAGGCGAGTTCCTGGCCCGCGAAATCCGCCGCCTGAGGCAGGAGCACGCTTACCGCTGGGGCGATTTCGCCGTCTTTTACCGGACGAACGCCCAGAGCCGGGCCATCGAAGAAGAGCTGGTCCGCCTGGACGTCCCCTACCGGGTGATCGGTGGGGCCCGGTTCTACGAGCGGCGGGAGGTCAAGGACATGCTTGCCTACCTTCACGCCATCGCCAACCCCGAAGACGAAGTCTCCCTGAAGCGGGTGCTCAACGTGCCTCGCCGGGGGGTGGGGGAGGCGAGCGTGGCCCGCCTGGACGCCTGGGCTGCCGAAAAGGGGGCTACCTTTGGCGAGGCGCTGGCCAATGCGGCCCAAGCCGGTTTGGCGGGCAGGGCGCTGGCCGGGGTGGGCTCGTTCCTTTCCCTGATGGGCGACCTGCGGGCGCTGGTGTCGCCGCAGCGCGCAGAGGGGCCGCTGGGCCCGGGCCGGCTCCTCCAAGAGGTCCTCGACCGCACCGGGTACCTGGACGAGCTGCGCTCCGAGGGGGGGACGGCGCTGGAGGTCGAAAGCCGCGTGGAGAACATAGAAGAACTGCTCGGTGCCGCCGGCCAAGCGGAGACCCTCGAGGACTTCCTGGCCGAGGTGAGCCTGGTGGCGGACGCCGACGAGGTGGACGACGACGGCTCCAGCGTCACGCTCATGACGCTGCACACGGCCAAGGGCCTGGAGTACCCGGTGGTCTTCATGGCCGGGATGGAAGAGGGCGTGTTCCCCCATATGCGCTCACTGGGCGAGCCACGGGAGCTGGAAGAAGAGCGCCGCCTCTGTTACGTCGGGGTGACCAGGGCCAAGGAGAGGCTCTACTTATCTCACGCCTGGAGCCGGAGCCTGTGGGGCCAGGCCCAGTACAACCCGCCCAGCCGTTTTCTGGACGAGATCCCCGAGCACCTGGTCCAGGTGGCTGGCCCTCTCGGTCACCTGGCGGGCGGCTACCGCGCCGGCAGCGGTGGCCCGGGTGAGGGGGGCGGGGGCCTCTGGGGCCGCAGCGGGACGGGCGGGCCCGCCCGCAGGGCTGCCGCCCGCGAGCGCATGGTCGAGGCCGCGCTCCGCCGGGGCCAGCCGGGACGGCCCGTGCGGGGCACCGGGGCGGAGTCGCTCGGCCTGCACGCCGGGGACGCGGTGGTCCATGCCAAGTACGGCGACGGCATCGTGCTCGAGGTCAGTGGCGAAGGGCTGGACGCGGAAGCGACCATTCGCTTCCCCGACGTCGGGGAGAAGCGCTTCAGCCTCCACCTCACCCCCCTCAAGCGAGCCTGACGGCTCAGCGGCGGTCGTCTTGGAGCCGCATGCCAGCCTGACGGCTCAGCGGCGGTCGTCTTCGAGGGGCACCTCGCGGGCCTGGTCCAGCGCGTCGGCCTCCGGCACCTCGAGCCCGGTGGCGGGCCTGGGAGCAGCCAAGGGGCTGCCCTTGGGGACCCCGGCGGCACCGGCCACCCCGGCCGTGGCCGGGCCCAGGGCCTCCAGGTCGTCGGCACCCAGGTCGTCGGTGCCCGTGCCGGCTTCGTCGAGGGCCTGGGCCTGCTCCAAGGCGTCGGCTTCAGGTACCTCGGGGTCGATCGGTGCCACGCCCGCAACGCTACTGGCTGGCCGGGGCAAGCAGGTACTTGCGGAACCAGTTGGCCGCCAGCTCGGCTACCTGTGCGAGGGCCCCGGGCTCCTCGAACAGGTGCGTGGCCCCGGGGACCACGGCCAGCTCGTGCACCCCGGCCAGCTGGCGGGCGGCCTGGCGGTTGAGGTCCAGCACGGTGCGGTCGAGCTCGCCCACTATGAGCAGCGTCGGCGCGCTGACGGCGGGGAGCGCAGCTCCGGCCAGGTCGGGGCGGCCGCCCCGGGAGACGATGGCCCCCACCCGGTCACCGAGCTGCGAGGCGGCCAGGAGGGCTGCCGCCGCGCCGGTACTGGCCCCGAAGTAGCCGAGGGCAGGCCGGTAGGCCGCGGTGCGGTCGAGCCAGCCGGTGGCGCTGAGGAGCCGGCCGGCCAACAGCCCGATGTCGAAGCGCAGGTGGCCGGTGCGCCGGTCCGCCGCCTCTTCCTCGGCGGTCAGCAGGTCGAGCAGCAAGGTGGCGAACCCCTCGCGCTGGAGGCGCTCGGCCACCGCCCGGTTGCGCGGGCTGTGGCGGCTGCTCCCGCTCCCGTGGGCGAACACGACCACGGGGGCCGGGCCTTCGGTGGCGAAGAAGTCGCCCGCCAGGGCCACGGTCTCATGGGGCCCGACCTCATGGGGTACGACCACGGCCTGCAGGGGCACCGGCCCAGCTTGGCGCGCCCGTCCCCCGGGCGCCAATGACGGCCCGTGGCGGCCACATGGCCTGGTCGGCGAGCTGTGCCTCCCGCCCGGCGCTGGCAGCCCATAGGATCCAGGGGAATGGACGAGCGCCGGGTGGTCGTGACTGGCGTCGGGGCGATCACCCCTTTGGGCCTTGACGTCGAGCAAACGTGGCAGGCGATGCTGGCCGGCCGTAGCGGGGCCGGGGCCATCCAGGCTTTCGACGCGGGCGACCTGCCCGTCCGCATAGCGGCCGAAGTGAAGGGGTTCGACGCCGTGGCCACCTTCGGCCGCCGTCGGGCCCGGCACCTGGACCGGGTGGTCCAGCTAGCCCTGGTGGCCACCAAGGAGGCGATCGAGGCCTCCAAGCTCGACGTTGCCTCGGCCCCCGAGCGCACCGGCGTCGTCTACGCCTCCGGCATCGGGGGGATCCGCACCCTGGAGGACGGCGTCCGCACCCTGGTCACCCGGGGGGCCGAGTGGGTCAACCCCTATGTGGTCCCCATGATGATCCCCAACATGGTGGCCGGCGAGATCGCGATGGAGTGGGGGCTGCTCGGCTACAACTGCTGCACGGTCACGGCCTGCTCGGCTTCGGCCCACGCCATCGGCACCGCCTTCGACGCCATCCGCCTGGGGCGGGCTGATGTGATCGTTTGCGGCGGCAGTGAGGCGGCGGTCACCCCGGTCGGGGTGGCCGGCTTCGCGGCCATGAAGGCTCTTTCGACCCGCAACGACGAACCCGAGCGGGCCTCGCGGCCGTTCGATGTCGACCGGGACGGCTTCGTGCTGGGAGAGGGGGCCGCCACGCTGGTGCTGGAGGAGCGGGAGCTGGCCCTGCGCCGCGGCGCCCCTGTCCTGGCCGAGCTGTGCGGCTATGGCGCGACGGCCGATGGCTACCACATGACCCAGCCCCACCCGAGCGGTGACGGGGTGGTGCGAGCCATGCAGGCAGCCCTCGAGGACGCCGGGCTGTCGCCCTCGGACATCGGTTACGTCAACGCCCACGGCACCTCGACGCCCCCCAACGACCGGGTCGAGACCATAGCCCTGAAGCGGGTCTTTGGCGAGCCGGGGCCGCTCGTGTCGTCGACCAAGTCGATGACCGGCCACACCCTGGGCGCGGCCGGAGCGCTCGAGTCGGTGGTGTGCGTCCTGGCTCTCCAGGGCTCGGTTGTCCCGCCCACCATCAACCTCGACCGTCCTGACCCCGAGTGCGACCTGGAGCACGTGGCCAACCAGGCCCGGGCCGCCCGGCTGCGCTACGCGATGAACAACAGCTTGGGCTTCGGCGGCCACAACACCTCGCTCGTGTTCGGCCAGGCGGCCGGGCAGGGGCCCGAATGAGCGGGCCGCGGCCGCCAAGGCGCCAAAGCCCCAGAGGTATCAGCCCACCTCGTAGAAGAGCCGCTCGACGACCTTGCGGGCCCTGCGGGTGAGCCGGCGGTACTTGTCCCGCAGCTCGGGTGCGGTCGTCCCCAGGCTCCGAGCTAGCACGGTCAGTTGGTGCCCCGAAGTGGGCAGGGAGTTCCCCGCTCGGGCCCGGACCAGGTACAGCCGGTTACGGGTCGCCTCGCAGAAGCGGTAGGCGTCGGCCAGCGTCTTGGCGTCGGCTTTGGCCACCAGGCCGGCCGATGCCAAGGCACCCAGGCCGTCGAGCGTCCCCTGGGCAGGCACCTGGTGGCGCAGCTGGAGCAACTGGACGGTCCACTCGACGTCGGAGAGCGAACCAGGCCCCAGCTTCAGGTGGAAAGCGGGGTCCTCGCCGGCGGGGGGCCGCTCGCGCTCCATGCGCGCCTTGAGGCGGCGGATCTGCCGGGTGTCGTCGGCCGACAGCGTTGACCCCCACAAGAAGCCCTGGGCCAGCTGGCTGAAGCGCTCGCCCACCGCGGGGTCCCCGGCGACGAAGCGGGCCTTCAGCAACGCCTGGCGTTCCCAGGCCTCCGCCCACTGGCGGTAGTAGCCCTCGAACGCCCGGAGGCTGCGGGCCAGGGGGCCCTTCCTGCCCTCCGGGCGCAGCCGCAGGTCGAGCTCGTACAGCCGCTGCACCGGGGTGGCGCCGCCCACCAGCCGGAGCAGGTCCTCGGCGGCGGCCTCGGCCGCCTCCGGGGGGAGCTGGCTGTCGTCGAAGACGAACAGCAGGTCGAGGTCGCTGGCGTAGGAAAGCTCGGCCCCCCCCAAGCGGCCCATGCCGACCAGGGCAGCGCCCGGCACGGGCCCCTCCGCCCCTTGGAGGGCCATGACCACCTGCAGGGCCACGTCCAGCACGGCCTCAGCCAGGCGGGTGAGGCTGCGCCCGGTCTCGGCCAGGTCGGCCTGCCCCAGGACGTCGCGGGCCTGGGCCCGCAGCAGCTCGCCCTGCTGGTGGTGCAACAGCCCCCGCCACCGCTCAGCCGGGGGGCGCCAGGCCATGCTCTGGACGGCCTGGGCGCGCAGCTCCGGCGCCGGGGGCACCGGAGGCGGCCCCGCTTCGAGCAGGCTCAACTGGTCCGGGTGGTGCTCGTAGCCCGAGGTGAACAGGGGGCTGGTGCCTAGCAGCAGGCAGAGCCGCTGAGCCGCCTCAGGCGACTCCCGGAACAGCGCGCTCAGCCGGTCGCGCCGGTGCCGCCCGGTGGCCAAGCGCCGCAACCCGAGCAGCCCCAGGTCGGGGTCGGGGGCTTGCGACAGCCAGTCGAGCAGCAGGGGGACCATGGCCTGCATGAGCCGGGAGGTGCGGGAGAAGCCCTGGGTCAGCTCGACCACCGCGTCCTGGGCCCGCCGGGCGTCGGAAAAACCGAAGGCGCTCAGCCGTTCGGAGACCGCCCGAGGGGCCAGGGCGGTGAGCTCGCCCGCCCGGGCCGGCGCCGAGGTAGCGCTGAGCTCGCCCGCCCGGGCCGGCGCCGAGGTGAAGGCCTCGAGGAGGGGCCGGAAGAACAGGCGCTGGTGGATGCTGCGGGCCAGCGCCTGGTGGCGGGAAAGCTCGGCCTCGAAGCTGGCCAAGGCGGTGCCGTCGGGGCCGTCGCGGTAGCCGAGCGCCCGGGCCAGGCGGGTGCGGCCCTCTGGGGTCGGGGGCAGGGCGTGGACCTGACGGTCCTCGAACAGCTGCAGGCGGTGCTCGACCGTGCGCAAGAACCGGTAGGCGCCGGCCAGCCCCTCGGCGTCGGCGCGGGCCACGTAGCCGCCTTCGGCCAGGGCGTCGAGGGCGGCCAGGGTGGCCCGGGCCCGCAGCGAGGGGTCGGCGCGCCCGTGCACCAGCTGGAGGAGCTGGACGGCGAACTCGATGTCGCGGATGCCCCCTGGCCCCAGCTTGACCTCCCGCTCGGGCCGGCCCCGCTTGGCCAGCACCTCTTCGGCCCGCGCCTTCATGGCCCGCAGGGAACGCAGGTCGTCGGCGCCCAGCGGGCGCCCCCACACCCGTTCGGCCGCCGCGGCTTCGAAAGCCCGGCCCAGCTCAAGGTCCCCGGCCGCGGCCCGGGCCTTGAGCAGGGCCTGGAACTCCCAGGTCTGTGCCCAGCGGTCCCAGTACGCCTGGTAGGAAGCCAGCGTGCGGGCCAGGGGGCCGGAACGGCCCTCGGGGCGCAGGGCCACGTCGACCCGCCAGGCGGGCCGGGCCAGCTCGAGCAGGGGGCGGGCGTCGGCCGAGCCCACCAGCACGATGTCTATGTCGCTGCCGTAGTTGAGCTCCTGGGCACCCAGCTTGCCCATGGCCACCACTGCCAGCTCCCCGGCCAGGCCGCTGTCTTGGGCCGCGGCCTCCAAGATCCCGTCCGCCAGGTCGGCCAGGGCGGCGCCGACCGCCTCCAAGGGCATCTCCCCGGCCAGGTCGCAGGCGGCGATGCGCAGCAGCTCCAGCCGTTTCCAGCGGGCCAGGGGGCGCAGCGGCCCCACCGGTTGGCCGAGCCTGGACAGCACGTCCAAGGCCGCCGGGTCGGTGACGCAGGTCCGGGTGAGGAACGGGCTCACGGCCATGACGCTGACCACGGCGGAACGCAGCCGCTCGGACGCGCCCAGGCGCTCCGAGGCCCCTGGCAGCGCCTCTTCGAGGCGGGCCAGGCCCAGCTCGGCCCGCTCCGGGTCGGCGCAGTTGGCCAGCTCAGGCGCTATTTCCCTATGCCGTGGCGGCACCCGCGTACTCTCCTGGGTGATGACCTGGTTGCGTGTCGCCCTCTGCCAGATCAACCCGGTCGTGGGCGACCTCTCCGGCAACGTGGGGCGGGTGGTGGCCAAGGTGGCCGAGGCCGAGGCGGCCGGGGCAGACCTGGCGGTTTTCCCCGAGCTGGCCATTTGCGGGTACCCACCCGAGGACCTGCTGCTCAAGCCCGGCTTCGTGGCCGACAACCAAGCCGGGCTGGCCCAGGTGGCCCGGGCCACCGGCCGCTGCACGGTGGTGGTCGGCTTCGTGGACGAGGGCGCCGACCTCTACAACGCGGCGGCGGTGTGCCAGGGCGGGGAGGTGAAGGGCGTCTACCACAAGGCCCTGCTCCCCAACTACTCGGTGTTCGATGAGCAACGGTACTTCGCCCCCGGCACCGGCGCTGAGGCCTTGTACCTGGTGGGAGGCGTGAAGGTGGGCGTGTCGGTCTGCGAGGACGCCTGGGACCCCTCCGGGCCCATCAGTGCCCAGGCTGCCGGGGGGGCCGAGCTGGTGGTGAACATCAATGCCTCTCCTTACCACGCCGGGCGCTGGCATGAGCGCGCCCGGATGCTCGCTACTCGGGCGGCAGACGCTTCGTGCGCCCTGGTGTACGTGAACATGGTGGGGGGCCAGGACGAGCTGGTGTTCGACGGGGCGTCGATGGCCTTCGACGCCGAGGGCAACCTGCTGGCGGCCCTGCCCCAGTTCGAGGAACGCACGGCCGTGTTCGACATAGAGGTCCGGCCCCGCTACCGCAAGCGGCTCTTGGACCCCCGGGGCCGCCACCGCGCCCCGGAGCTGCCCGAGGTGGCGCTCAGCGCCCAGGCCCGCCGGCCCCCAGACGACGCCCGCTTGGCCCCGCCTCGGGCCGCGCCGCTCGGCCCCGAAGAAGAGATCTACCGCGCCCTGGTGCTGGGCACCCGCGACTACGTCTCCAAGAACGGCTTCCAGGAGGTGGTGGTGGGGCTGTCCGGAGGGGTCGACTCCTCGCTGGTGGCGGTGATCGCAGCCGATGCCCTGGGGCCCGGGGCAGTCCACGGCGTGTCCTTGCCCTCTCGCTACACCTCCGCTGCGTCCAACGCCGACGCGGCCGAACTGGCTCGCCGCCTGGGCATCGACTACCGCACCATAGCCATCGAGCCCGCTCACGCCGCCATGTTGGCCATGCTTGGTTTCGAGGGGGAAAAGGTGGACCTCGCGGCGGAGAACCTGCAGAGCCGCCTCCGCGGGGTCGTGCTCATGGCCCTGTCCAACCGCTTCGGCTGGCTGGTGCTGACGACCGGCAACAAAAGCGAGCTGGCGGTCGGGTACTCCACCTTGTACGGCGACACCGCCGGCGGCTTCGCGGTCATAAAGGACGTGCCCAAGACGCTGGTCTACCGGCTGTGCCGCTGGCGCAACCGCCAGGGCGAGGTGGTCCCCGAGGAGGTCTTGGCCAAAGCCCCCTCAGCCGAACTGCGCCCGGGCCAGAAGGACTCCGACAGCCTGCCCCCCTACGAGGTCCTCGACCCGGTGCTCGAGGCTTACGTGGAGCGCGACTTGACCGCGGCCGAACTGGTCGACGCCGGTTTCCCGCCGGACCTGGTCGAGCGGGTCGTGCGCCTGGTAGACCTGGCCGAGTACAAGCGCCGCCAGAGCCCCCTCGGCGTGAGGGTCACGGCCAAGGCCTTCGGCCGGGACCGCAGGATGCCGATCACCAACCACTACCGATGAGCCCGCTGTCCCTGGAGCAGTCGGCCGCCCGCTGCCGGCAGTGGGCCAGCGCCGAGCTGGTGCTCTACGAGTCGGTCGGCTCCTGGGTGGCGGCCACGGGCCACCCCGGGGCCAAGATCTACTTCGACGCCTGCAGCCAGCACCACGCCTGGCGGGCCGAGACCTGGCAGCGACGCCTGCCCGGCCTGGGCGCACCGGGCGCCTCTGGAGCACCGGGCGCCTCTGGAGCACCGGGCGCCTCTGGAGCACCGGGCGCCTCTGGAGCACCGGGCGCCTCTGGAGCACCGGGAGGGCCGGGGGCGCCCTCCTCGGCCCTGCGCAGGGTGCTGGGCCAGGCTGAGCAGGCGGGCACGGTCGGCCTCCTCGCCGTCTACACCCGGGTGGTGCTGGCCCGGGCGGTCGTGGCCTACGGGGCGTGGAGGCGGGAGTGCTCGTCCAGCAGCGACCGGACGGTGGCCTGGGCCTTGGACCTGGTGCGGGCGGACGCGGCCGCCGACTGGCACGAGGGGGAGGAGCTCTTGCAGGGCCTGGTACTGACCGAGCAAGACGCGCTGGACGCCGCCCGCGCCCTGGGGGAGGCTGAGCGCGTGCTGGCCGGGGGGAGCCTGCTCGGCGGTGGCTAGGGCCCGGGGGAGCCTTCGCCCCGAGGCGGCCAGCGGCGCCGGCGGTACCCAGCCGGACGTAGGGGGCCAGCCGGAGGCCACCGGCCGGTCGGAGGTGGCCGGGTGCTACCACCAGGTCTTCGAGGCGAGCCACCTGCCCATGTACGTGTGCGGCACGGACGGGGAGATCCTCGAGGTCAACCCGGCCCTGTGCCGCTTGCTCGGCTACCCGGCCGACCAGCTGGTGGGCCGGGCGCTGGGGTCACTGTCGGCCGACCCGCCCCTGGCCGCGTCCGAGCTGGACGGTTTCTTGGAAGGCAAGGCGAGCGAGCACTCTTGCACGCGCCGCTACCGGCGCGCCGACGGGCGTGTGGTGGCTGTGCGGGTCACCCTGGGGGCCGTTCGTGACGCCAGGGGCCGGGCGCGCACCATCTTCGGCCAGCTGGAGGACCTGACGTCCGACGAGCGCGCCGGCCAGCAGGCCGAGCGCGAGAGGGGACGGCAGCCGATGGCCACAGGCGCACGCTCCGCCCGCCTGCCAGCCGAGCGAGCGCTCTCCCGGGCCCTGGAGGCGTCGATGGACGCCGTCATAGGGGTGGACCAGGCCGGCCTGGTCACCGATTGGAACCCGGCTGCCGAGGCCATGTTCGGCTGGTTCCGCGACGAGGTGGCCGGCCGCGAGCTGGTCCCCCGCATATGCAGCCCGCAAGCCACGGGCGCCCTCCAGCGGTTGTTCAGCGACCTGGAGGCGGCTGGGGGCTCGGGCGCCGAGGTGCCCGGAGCCCGAGCGCAGCTGGAGGCCGTGAGCCGGGACGGGCGCCATTTCCCCGTCGAGGCCTCCTTGGCGCGCGTCGACGATGACGGAGTGGCCCTCTACCGCCTGTTCCTGCGTGACCTGTCGGAGCGCAAGGCCTACGAGGGCCAGCTGGTGCGCAACGCCCTCTTCGACCCCTTGACCGGCCTGCCCAACCGAGCCTTGTTACTGGACCGCCTGGCAGGTGCCATCGGCCGCCTGTCGCGGGTGGAGGGGTTGGTGGCCGTGCTGTTCGTGGACCTGGACCGCTTCAAGATCCTGAACGAAAGCTTGGGCCCGCGCGCCGGGGACGAGCTGTTGGTGCAGTTGGGGCACCGTCTGCGGTCCGTGCTGCGCCCGGCCGACACCGTCGCCCGCCTGAGGGGGGACGAGTTCGTGGTGCTGTGCGAGGCGCTGGGCAACGAGCGCGAGGTCATGGCCCTGGCCGACCGTGCCCAGGGGGTACTGGCCAAGCCGTTCGTGCTGGCCAGCCAGCGGGGCCAGGAGGTGTACGCCTCCGCGTCGGTGGGCATCAGCTTGGCCCGGGCGGCCACTGCCGACCCCGAGTCGCTGGTGGGCGAGGCCGAGATCGCCATGCGCCGGGCCAAGGAGCACGGCGGGGGACAGGCGGAGGTGTTCGACGCCGAGGCCCAGCGCCGCTCCATGGCCCACCTGGAGACCGAGACCCAGCTGCGCCGGGCCCTGGAACGCTCCGAGCTATGCGTCTACTACCAGCCCCTGGTCGACCTGACCGGCCAGCTCCAAGAGGTCGAGGCGCTGGTGCGCTGGGCACACCCCTCCGGGAGGGTGGCGTTGCCCGCCGAGTTCGTCCCTCTGGCCGAGCAGACGGGGCTGATCGTCGCCCTGGGCGAGGCCGTGCTGCAGATGGCCTGCGAGCAGGCGGCCCGGTGGCGTTCGGCTTACCCCCGCCTGGCCAACCTGGGCCTGGCGGTGAACGTCTCGGGTGCCCAGCTGCGCCGGGCCGACGCGGTGGAGCGCCTGCTTTCGATCGTGGGCCAAAGCGGGCTGCCCCCAAGCGCCCTCACCTTGGAGATCACCGAGAGCGTGCTCATGGACGAGAGCACCGGCGTGGGGCGCAAGTTGGCCTCCTTGCGCTCAGTGGGCGCCCGCCTGGCCATCGACGACTTCGGTACTGGCTACTCGTCGCTGCTGTTCCTGCGCCGTTACCCCCTGGACGTCTTGAAGATCGACCGCAGCTTCGTCGCCGGCCTGGTCGACAACCCCGAGGACGCCGCCATCGTCGAAGCTGTGGTCCGCCTCGGGCACTCCTTCGGGCTGAAGACCGTGGCCGAGGGGGTGGAGACCGCCCAGCAGCTCGAGCTGTTGCACAGGCTTGACTGCGACATGGGCCAGGGCTACTTGTGGGGGAGGCCGCTGCCCCCCGACAGCCTGATCAGCTACGTGCTGCCCAGTTGAGGCCCAGTGCCGTAGGGCCGGTGCCGCGGGGCCCGGCGAGCAGGGCCGGCCGAGCAGGGCCGGCCGAGCGCCGGTTCTTTGTGCGGGACGGCTGGGTTGCGGCTACGGTGGCGGCATGGTGAAAAAGCTCCTCTTGCTCGCTCTGCTTGTCGGCGTAGGTGTCTTCGCGGCCAAGAAGCTGAGGGCGGCTTAGCGTCCCGAGCACAGCTGTTGAGGCGGGGCGGTGAGCCGCCTGCGGTGGCTCGGCCCCGCCCGGCAGTCCCATGTCTGTCGCCGGGCCCCTGGCCTGTCACCGGGGGTTGCCACGAGGCCTTTCGCCAACGCGGCCGAGCAGGCCCAGCAGCTGCTGGCGGTTGCGCACCACCAGGACCGCGCTCAGCACCAGGGCGGCTCCCACCAGCGAGCCCCCGGCCACGGCCAGCCCCGCCCGCCAGGGGTGCCCCCCCTCGGGCGTGACCACCATGGGCTCGCTGAAGTGCAGCACCGGCCACCCCCGCATCCGTGCGACCCGTCTGAGCGCCCGGTCGGGGTTCACAGCCACGGGGTGGCCGACCGACTCCAGCATGGGCAGGTCGGTGGCGGAGTCGCTGTAGGCCCAGCACTGGCTGAGGTCAAGGCCGTCGCGGGCGGCGACCTGGCGGATGGTCTCGGCCTTTCGGGGGCCAAAGGTGTAGCTCTCCATCTGGCCGGTGTACCGGCCGGCGTCCACCGCCGGCCGGCTGGCGATGGCTTCCTCCACGCCCAGGTACCGGGCCAGCGGCTCGACCACCTCCTGGGGGGCGGCCGACACGATGTAGACCCGCCGTCCGGCCTCCCGGTGCTCTTGCATCAGGTTGACGGCCTCCTTGTAGGTGATGGGGCCGATCACCTGGCTCACGGCGTCGGTGACGATGCGCCGCACCCGCTCTTGCTCCCAGCCGGCGGTGACCCGCATCACCCGCCGGCGGATGCGTTCCAGCGTGGCCGCGTTGGCCCCGAAGCGCAGGAACAGCAACTGCGCCCACAGGCCGCTCGCCATGTTGCGCCGGTTCAGCAGCCCCTCCCGGTAGAACTGGCGCGAGAACGCCATCAGCGAGGCCTTGGCGATCACGGTCTTGTCCAGGTCGAAAAAGGCGGCGGCCTGCTTGGCCGGCGCGGGGTGGGGGCCAGGCATACGAGCAGTGTAAGGGGGACCGGTGCCCTGGGCGGCCGGCCGGGGCCCCTCAGGTGGCACCGCCGGGCGGTCCGCCCGCGTGGGGCGACGGCCTGGAGTAGCATCCCGGCGTGAGCGAGGACGCCGCCGGCCGCGGGGCTGCCGGCCACACCGGGAGCCCCGGCCCCACGGGGAGCCCCGGCCCCACCCGGAGCGCCGGCCGCACCGGGAGCGCCGACCTCGAGCAAGTTGACGGCCAGATGGTCCAGTTGCTGGCCTTGGTGGTGGAGGCGCTCGCGGCTGCCACCGACGCCCTGCTGTCGGGGGACAGCAACGTGGCAGCAGTGCTTTCGAGCCGTGACGAGCTGGTCCGCCACGTCTATGCCGACGTGGAGCGCACGGTCAACCGGGCGGTTGCCCTGGGTACCCCCAACCCCCAGGAGCTGCGGTACCTCTTGGCGGCGCTGCGGGTGGTCCCCGAGCTCGAGCGCAGCCACGAACTGGCGGAGCACGTGGCCCGGCGGGCGGCCTACGGGCTGGGCCGTGAGCTGACGCCCCGTGCCCGAGGGCTCATCGACCGTATGGGCAGGCTGGGCGTGGCCATGTGGCGCCAGGCAGCGGACTGCTGGTACGCGCGCGACGGGCACGCCTTGGAGGAGCTGGTGCAGAAAGACGACGAGATGGACGACTTGCACTCGGTCCTGGTGAGCGAGGTGGCCGGTGCCGGCCTGCCCGCGTCAGTGGCCATGGACATGGCCCTGGTGGCCCGCTTCTACGAACGGCTGGGGGACCATGCCGTGAACGTGGCCCGGCTGGTAGCCACCTTGCCCGACAGCACGGCAGGTTAGGCGGAGCGGGGCAGCCGCCAGGAGGGCCAGGGCCGAATGGGCCAAGACGGGCCAGCAGCCTGCTACGGTGGGCATTCGCCGCCTTGGCTCACACTCAACGCCTTAGCTCACCTGAGGGAGGATGACCCAATGGAGCTTGGTCTGGACGTGGACGACAGCCGCCCCCCCTACACGGTCCTTGCCGTCAAGGGCGAGGTCGACGTCTACACGGCGCCCCGCCTGCGAGAGAAGTTGGTGGAGCTGGTCAGCCAGGGGAAGCACCAGATCGTCGTCGACCTCGAGGGTGTCGACTTCTTGGACTCGACCGGCCTGGGAGTGCTGGTCGGGGGCCTCAAGCGCCTGCGCAGCCACGACGGCGAGCTTTCGTTGGTCTGTACCCACCAACGGGTCATGAAGGTCTTCGAGATCACCGGCCTGACCAAGGTGTTCTCCATATACGGCTCGGTTGACGACGCCGTAGCCGGTTAGGTGCCCGAGCGCCGGGTCGCCGTGGACCGGGAACTGGTGCTCCAGCTGGACGTGCCTTCGAGGCCCGAGTTCATCGCCGTGGTGCGCCTGGTGGTCGCCTCTTTGGCTTCGGACCGGCGTGCCCTGGCCGACGAACGCATAGACGACCTGAAGCTAGCCGTGTCCGAGGCCTGCACGAACGCCATCGAGGCCAACCGCTCGGCCAACCCGGCTGCGCCTGTGCACGTCGAGGTGTGGGAAGCCCCCGACCGCATGGAGGTCACCGTGAAGGACAACGGCCCTGGTTTCGACCCCGCGCGCCTGGAGCACCCGCCGGCGGTCACTGACCCTCAGCGCCTGCAGTTCGAACGAGGCCTTGGCATACCGCTGATACGGATGCTGGTCGACTCCGCGGAGTTCTCGGGCACCGACCAGGGCACCGTGGTGCGCATGACCCTGTTCGGCGGGCCCGCCAACGGCGACGACACCGGGACCATTTACATGGACGCCTCCAAGGTGCAAGGTGCCCGCCCCCTGGACTAGCCCGCCCACTGGGCCAGCTGCCAGGCCAGGAGGCCGGTAAGCGGTGACGGAGGGCTGCCCGGCAGCCTTCCCCACCTGGCCCGGCGAGCAATGGGACCTGCGCCCCCAGCGATGTGTGACTTGTGCCCCTGCTCCAGTTGTGACTGCGAGCCCCACTCAAAGTGTTGTTGCCTGAAAGCCGGCCGAGCTAAGGTGTCGACGTACCGGGAGACAGTGCAACTGGGCACCGGGAGGCAGTGCACCTGGTCAGTGCACTTGGCTGAGTGCGGTCGGCGAGCGCAGCGCTCCGGGGCGCCCTCAGGCCAGCCGGCTCTCCCGCCACCAGTTTGAAGGCTGAGGCGCGCCCGGCGTCGGGAAGGCGACGCCACCGGGCGCCACCACAAAGGAGATGACTTGATGGGCCGTTACCTGGCAGCCGCGTCCGGCGGTTTTCAGGCGTTCAGCCTGAGAGGGGTGGACTGGGCTTGGTTGGTGTTCGCCATCGGGTGCGCGCTGGTCGCCATCGCGGCCGGCTTTTGGCTCCGCCGCGAGGTCCTGGCGGCAGACACCGGTACCCCGGCCATGGTCGACATCGCCCGGGCCATCCAAGAAGGTGCTTCGGCCTACTTGAGGCGCCAGTTCAAGACCATCGCGGTCGTGGTCGTGCCGCTGGCCGTGCTGGTCTTCGTCACGGCTACCAAGGTGGTCAACCCCGCGACCGGCCACACCGTGTTGAGCTTCGGCCTGTCCGGCCTGTACCGGGTGCTGGCTTTCCTGGCCGGCGCCGTCCTTTCCGGCCTGGCCGGGCTCATCGGCATGACCACCGCGGTTCGGGCCAACGTCCGTACCGCCGCTGCCGCCCGCCAGTCTTCCCTCGCCCGGGCCCTGCGGGTGGCCATCCGGGCAGGGGGCACCACCGGGGCTTTCGTGGTGGGCTTCGGCCTGCTCGGTACCACCGCCATAGTGATGCTGGCTCAGCACAGCGCCACGGCCATCTTGGTCGGCTTCGGCTTCGGCTGCTCGTTGTTGTCCTTGTTCATGCGCGTTGGCGGCGGGGTGTACACCAAGGCTGCCGACGTGGGCGCCGACCTGGTGGGCAAGGTCGAGGCCGGGATACCTGAGGACGACCCCCGCAACGCGGCCACCATCGCCGACAACGTGGGCGACAACGTGGGCGACTGCGCCGGGATGGGGGCCGACCTGTTCGAGTCGTACGGCGTGATCCTGGTCGCGGCCCTGATCCTGGGCACAGGGGCGTTCACCTCCATACACCGCAACCCGGTCTTCGGGATCACGTTCCCGTTGGTGGTCATGGGGATCGGTGCCCTCTCCTCGATCGTCGGCATCTACTCGGTGCGGGCCACGCCCCGGGACCGCTCGGCCCTGGCCCCGATCAACCGGGGCTTCATCCTGGCTTCGGTGCTCACCCTCCTGGGGAGCTTCTTCGTGGCCCAGTTCTACGTGCACAACCTGAAGGTGTGGTGGGCCATCCTGGTGGGGGTGGTGCTGGGCCAGCTCGTCAGCCGGGTGGCCGAGTACTACACCTCCGAGCACGCGGCCCCGGTGCGCGAGATCGCCGAGTCTGCCCGCACCGGGCCGGCGACAACCATCCTGTCGGGGATCAGCGTCGGGTTGGAGTCCTCGGTCGCCGCCGTGTTGGCCATAGTGGTAGCCATAGGGGTCATCATCGGCCTGGGTGGCGGCAGCATCCAGTTCTCCTTGTACCTGGTGGCCCTCATGGGCATAGGGCTCTTGTCGACGACGGCGTCGGTGGTCACCGAGGACACTTATGGCCCCGTGTCCGACAACGCGGCTGGCATCGCCGAGATGAGCGGCGAGTTCGAGGGGGAGCCCGAGCGCATAATGGCCGGCCTGGACGCAGTGGGCAACACGACCAAGGCCGTCACCAAGGGCTTTGCCATCGGTTCGGCGGTCGTCGCCGCCCTGGCCCTGTTCGCCAGCTTCATCCAGACGATCGGCGAGCAGCTCAACCTGCACGCGGTGGGCAACGCCCTCTACCAGGGAGTTGCCACCGCCATCAACGTGGCCAACCCCAAGATCTTCGTGGGCGTCCTGGTGGGCGGGTCCATTGCGTTCCTGTTCTCCTCGGCCGCCATCCGGGCGGTGGGCCGTTCCGCCGGCACCATCGTCGAGGAGGTGCGCCGCCAGTTCCGGGAGCACCCCGGGATCATGGACCGCACCGAGCGCCCCGAGTACGGCCGGGTGATCGACATCTGCACCCGAGGGGCGCTGCGCGAGCTGGTGACCCCCGCCCTGCTGGCCGTCCTGGCCCCGGTGGTGATCGGCTTTGGGGTCAACGACCTGGCTTTGGGCGGGTTCCTGGCGGCGGCCATCCTCACCAGCCAGCTGATGGCGGCGTTCATGAACAATGCCGGAGGGGCGTGGGACAACGGCAAGAAGTTCATCGAAGAGGGCCACCTAGGGGGCAAGGGCTCGGACGCCCACAAGGCGGCAGTGGTGGGCGACACGGTAGGGGACCCCTTCAAGGACACCGCGGGGCCGGCGTTCAACCCCCTGATGAAGGTCATGAACCTGGTCAGCCTGCTCGTGCTGCCGTCGGTGATCAGCCTGCACGACAACCCGGCGGCCCGCTATGCCATCGCCGGGGTGGCACTGGCCATCATCCTGGGCGGGGTGGCCTTTTCCAAGCGCTCGGTGGCGAGCATGGTTGAAGGTGGCCAACCGCCCCTAGCCTCGGCACCCGCGGCCCCGTCGGCCACCGCCTCTTTGGTGGGCCAGCCGGCGGCCGCGTCTGGCGACGGCCCCCAGGCGCCGGCTGCCGGACCGGCGGGGCCGCCGGCGGCTGAGGGTGGGGCTGCCCGCAGCCCGGCTTGAGCCCGGCCAAGGGCCTCGTCGCTCACGGGAGGGGGCGCTGTCCCCCCGATGGCTTGCACTTGGCTACTGTGAGGGCCGCCTGCCCAAGTGACGTCCCCTGTCGCACCCCCAAGTGACCACCCCCGCCACAACCGGAGCAACATGCCCAAACCACTTGTGATCGTCGAGTCCCCGGCCAAGGCCAAGACCATCGCTGGCTTCCTTGGCAGCGGCTACATGGTCGAGCCGTCGGTCGGCCACGTCCGCGACCTGCCGAGCGACGCCGCCCAGATCCCGGCTGCCTACAAGTCAGAGCCGTGGGCACGTCTCGGGGTCGACGTGGACAACGGGTTCAAGCCCCTCTATGTCGTGGTGCCGGGCAAAAAAGAGCGCGTCGCCCGGCTCAAGTCCCTGCTCAAGGAAGCCAACGAGCTCTACTTGGCGACTGACGAGGACCGCGAGGGAGAGTCCATTGCCTGGCACCTGCTCGAGGTGCTGCACCCCCGGGTGCCGGTCAAGCGGATGGTGTTCCACGAGATCACCCGCCAGGCCATCCAGGACGCCGTGAACAACTGGCGCGACCTCGACCGCCGGCTGGTGGACGCCCAAGAGACGCGCCGGATCTTGGACCGCCTGTACGGCTACGAGATCAGCCCCGTCCTTTGGCGCAAGGTCCTGCCCCGGCTCTCGGCCGGCCGGGTGCAGTCGGTGGCGACCCGGCTGGTGGTCGAGCGGGAACGTGCCCGGATGCGGTTCAAGCCCGCCGGTTACTGGGACATCACCGGGCGGTTCAGGCCTGCCGGAGAGCTCGGCGCAGAGCCGCGCCTGGCCTTCGGGGCGTCCCTGGTGGCCCTGGACGGCCACCGGGTGGCTACGGGCCGGGACTTCGGGGAGGACGGCGAGGTCACCCGGGGCGACGTGGTGGTCTTGGACGAGGCCGCGGCCCGGTCCTTGGCCGAGCGGCTGGCGCAGGCCAGCTTCTCGGTCCGCAGCGTCGAAGAAAAGCCCTGGCGGCGTTCCCCCTACCCGCCCTTCATGACCTCCACGCTCCAGCAAGAAGCCGCGCGCCAACTGCGCTTTTCTGCCACTCGCACGATGAGGGTGGCCCAGGAGCTCTACGAAGGCGGGTACATAACCTACATGCGGACCGACAGCACCACGCTGTCGGACGAGGCGTTGGCGGCAGCCCGGGAGGCAGTACGGCGGCTTTTCGGCGAGCAGTACCTGCCCGCCCAGCCCCGCCGTTACGACAAGCGGGTGAAGAACGCCCAGGAGGCCCACGAGGCCATCCGCCCGGCTGGTGGGGAGCTGCGCCACCCGGAGCAGTCCGGGTTGCGGGGCGACCAGTTGCGGCTGTACGAGCTGATCTGGAAGCGCACGGTGGCGTCCCAGATGCCCGACGCCCAAGGGACCTCGGTCCAGGTGCGCCTGGGGGCGGCCACCGGTGCCGGCGAGGACGTCGAGTTCGCCGCCAGCGGGCGGGTGGTCAGCTTCCCTGGGTTCCTCATGGCCTATGTCGAGGGGTCGGACGACCCCGAGGCAGAACTGGAGGACAAAGAGGTCCGCCTCCCTCAACTGGCGGCCGGTGACGAGCTGTGGGCCGAGCAGCTGCGCCCCGAGGGCCACACCACCCAGCCTCCGGCCCGTTACACCGAGGCCTCGTTGGTAAAGGCGCTGGAGGAGATGGGGGTCGGGCGGCCCTCGACCTACGCCACCATCATCGACACCATCCAAGGGCGCGGTTATGTCTGGAAAAAGGGGACCGCCCTGGTGCCCACCTGGACCGCCTTTGCTGTCGTGGGCCTGCTGGAAAAGCATTTCGCCAAGCTGGTCGACTACGGGTTCACCGCCGAGATGGAAGAGGACCTGGACAGCATCGCCCGAGGTGACGAGGAACCCCTGCCTTGGCTGACCCGTTTCTATTTCGGCTCCCCTCGCTCCAAACAAGATGGCGCTGGGCTGAAGCAGATGGTCGCCGAGCGCTTGGCCTCCATCGACGCCCGAGAGGTCAACTCGGTGCCCATAGGTGGCGAAGGCTCGGGGGTCGTGGTCCGGGTCGGCCGCTACGGCCCCTACGTCCAAGAGGGGGACCGGCGGGCGTCGTTGCCTGCTGAGCTGGCCCCGGACGAGCTCACGCTGGAAAAGGCACGGGAGCTGCTGGACGCACCCCCCCCGGAGCGGGCCGACCGGGAACTGGGCACCGACCCGGCCAGTGGGCTGCCGGTCCTGGTGCGCTCCGGGCGCTTCGGGCCCTACGTGCAGCTCGGCCGCAGCGAGGACCTGGCCACCAAACCCAAGACCTCCTCGTTGCTGCCCGGGATGGTGCCCGAAGAGCTGACCCTGCAAGACGCGCTCCGGCTGCTGAGCCTGCCCAGGTCGCTCGGCCGGGCCCCGGGGGCGCGGGAGGAGGTCATCGCCGACAACGGCCGCTACGGTCCCTACGTGCGCCGAGGCAAGGAGTACCGCTCGCTCGAGAGCGCCGAGCAGCTCTTCACGGTGACGCTCGAGGAGGCGCTGGCGCTTTTCTCCCAGCCGCGCCAGCGGCGGTCCCAGGCGGCTCGGGCGCCCTTGGCGGAGCTGGGCACCGACCCGGTGAGCGGTGGTGCCGTGGTCGTGAAAGAGGGCCGCTTCGGCCCCTACGTCACCGACGGCACGGTCAACGCCTCACTTCGCCGGGGCGACAGCATCGAGTCGCTCACCTTGGAGAGGGCAGCCGAGCTTTTGGCTGATCGACGCAGCCGGGCCGAAGCCGACGCGGCCAGCGGCGCGGCCGCTCGCCGGGGCCGGCGTCCCTCCCGGGGCGCGGGCGCGCCTATAGCGGCCCAGCGCCGGGCAAGCCTGGCCCCAGCCAAGAAGGCCGCCCCAGCCAAGAAGGCTGCCCCGGCCAAGGTGGCGGCCAAGAAGGCTGCCCCGGCCAAGAAGGCACCAGCCAAGAAGGCACCAGCCACGAAGGGCCCCGCCAGGAAGGCTGCGGGGGCCAAGAAGGCTGCTGTCGCCCGCTAACCTGCCGGCCGCCGGTACCAGGTACCCGGTCGTGGCCTCCTCAGGCGCGCGACACGAAGATCTCCCCAATGCCGACGTGGGCCTGCAGGCTGAGGTGGGGGTCGTCGCGGTAGGGCCTGTAGCTGGGGGCCGGGTCCCAGGTCGTGCCGGGGACATTGGGGGCCCCGGCAGGCAGGTGGACGCTGCCGATCCCGCTCTGGGCGTCCAGCTTGACCACCGCGTCCCTGGGCACCACCACCGTCAGCTCGCCTATGCCGACATTGGCGCTGACGGTCTTCCAGCCCTGGCCGAAGTGCACCTTGGACAGGTCGACCTTGAGCACCCCTATCCCCTCGTTGTAGCGGCCCATCTGGCCCAGCTGGGCGGGGGCATAGCTCTGCGCCCCTATGCCGCCGGCAAAGGACACGCCGCTCCAGCGCGTGACGCCTACCGCGCCCACGATGAACAGCAGCAGGATGCCGGTCAGCACCGCCAGCAGGGCGGTCAGGACAACCCTGGGCCGGCGGGGAGGGCGGGGGCCGGTCCTGGGTGCGGGCGTGGGCGGGACCCCGGCGGCAGCCAACTGGTCTTGCGCCCACTGCCGGGCCGCTGACTCGGCTACTGCCCGGTCGAAGTCCTCCTGGCCAGCCGCCCCGGGCGGCACGGCCCCGCCCGGGGCGGGTGCCCATGCCCCCTGCCCACCGGGGGCGGCTGGCCCGGGGCCATGCGGTGCCACCCCGCTTTCGGGGGCGCTCGGCTGGCCAGCCGGCTGGGCTCCCCAGGTGCCCGGGCCCGGGGGTGGGTTGAACGGGCCTGCCGCCCAGGGACCGGGCTGGGCGGTGGCACCGCCTTGGCCGGCAGTGGCCGGTGGCTGGTGGCGGGCCAGTGCCCACACCAGTAGCCCAGCCAGCACCAACCAGGCAGGGACCGCACCCCAGTGCCACCACGGCCACAGCCCGAAGGTCCACACCGACAACAGCACCAACGCCCCCAGGACCACCACCCAGGACCGGGCGGTACGGTCCCATCTGTCCCAGGGCGTCCCGCCGAAGGCGTCTTGGGCCACTGAGCGGCCCGTGCCCTGTTCGGGCACGAAGGCCCAGGCCAGCGCGTACAGGAGGACACCGCCCCCAACCGCCAGCAACCAGACGGACAGCACGACGAAGCCAACCCGCACCACGCCTGGCTTGACCCCTAGGTACTCGGCCAGGCCGCCCAGGACCCCGGCTATGCGCCGGTTGGTGGTGCTGCGCCGCCACCGCCGGGGAGCGGGAGGGTAGGGCGGGGGAGGGGGGCCGGGTGGGTGGTTGGGGTACATGAGCTGATGATGGCTCCGGCCAGAGCCGTTTTCCATAGGGGATCGCCCTGAGCTGGCCCTGAGCGGGGGCCGGGTGGCCCCCGGGCCGGGCCCGGGCGGTGCCTGTCGTGGGGTGGTGGCCAAACGTGCGACGATGTAAGGCGTGGCCCACCCTTCCCCGTACGGTTGGCCGAAGGACCTGCACCGTCGTTGGGCGTCCCCTCCCGCCCCGGGGCCAGGAGCGGCTAGCCCCTACCCGGCCGCTGGTGAGCGGTCAGCCCCACGCCCCCGGCCTCGGTTGCACCGGCCTCGCCAGGGCCGGGTGGTGGCCGGGGTGGCGAGCGCGCTGGCCGAGGCCCTTGGGGTGGCAGCCCCCGCGGCCCGGGTTGCCTTCGTGGTGCTGAGCTTCGCCGGTGGCTCGGGGTTGGCCGCCTACGTGCTGCTGTGGCTGTTCCTCCCGGCCGAGGGAGAACCGGGAGCCATCGTCCAGCGGGCCGTGGCCGACCGGCGGACAGTGTCGGCCACCCTGGCGGCCGCCAGTGGCCTTGCCGTGGTCATGGTCGTCGCCGGCGTCGCCCATCTCGGGGCGCCGCTCGGCATGGTGGCCCCGGGGGCACTGGCGTTGGCCGGGCTGGTCATGGTCTGGCGCCACTGCGGGCCAGGTGACCGAGCGGCGCTGCAGCGCCTCGTCGCCCAGCTTTCGGGGGGCGACCAGGGCCCGGGGTTGGGCCGTGGCCGCTTGGTGGTCGCCGGCTTGCGCCTGGCCGGTGGCGTGGCGCTGGTGGCGGGCGGCAGCTCCGCCTTGTTGTCCCCCGAGCACTTGACCGGGGCGGACCTGAGGCTGCTCCTGGGCGGGCTGGCGGTGATGGGAGGTTCCGTGCTGGTGTTCGCTCCCTGGTGGTTACGCCTGGGCCGCCAGTTGGCTGCCGAACGGCGCGAACGTGCCCGGGCTGAGGAACGGGCAGAGGTAGCCTCCCACCTCCATGACTCGGTGCTCCAGACCTTGGCCCTGATCCAGCGCAGCTCCGAAGACCCTCAGCAGGTGAAGAGGTTGGCCCGGGCCCAGGAGCGCCAGCTACGGGCTTGGCTGTTCGGAGGGGCCCCGCCCGGGCCGCTCACCTCCGGGCAGGCCACCACGTTGTCCGAGGCCCTGGCCGTGCTGCAACGCGACGTCGAAGCCGACCACGGTGCCCGGGTGGAGGTGGTGACGGTGGGCGACTGCCCACTGGACAGCCGGCTCAACGCCCTGGTGGCAGCGGCGCGCGAAGCCACGGTCAACGCGGCCAAGTGGTCCGGTGCCGACACCGTCTCGGTGTTCGCCGAGGTCGAGCCGTCCTCGGTGTCTGTCTTCGTGCGCGACCGGGGCCGAGGCTTCGACCCTGGGGCGGTGCCTGGGGACCGCAAGGGCATCAGCGAGTCCATCTGTGCCCGGGTTGGCCGCCACGGGGGGAAGGCTTCGGTGCGCAGCGCTGCCGGGGAGGGCACCGAGGTGGCCCTGGTCATGCCCCGAGGGGAGGCCAAGTGAGCCGGCTGCGGGTTTTCATCGTTGATGACCACGAGCTTTTCCGTTCCGGGGTGCGCCATGAACTGGCTGGGCTGGGAGCCACCCAGGTGGTCGGCGAGGCGGGTGACGTGGCCGGGGCGGTGGAACAGATCCGGCGCCTGGCCCCCGATGTGGTCCTGGTGGACGTCCACATGCCTGATGGCGGGGGGCCGGAGATCATCCGACAGGTGCGCAGCACCAACCCCGAGGTCCTTTTCCTGGCCCTGTCGGTGTCGGACGCGCCCGAGGACGTCCTCGGCGTCATCCGGGCCGGGGCGCGCGGCTATGTGACCAAGACGATCACCAGTGCTGAGCTGGTCGAAGCCCTCCAGCAGGTGGCGGCCGGCGACGCCGTATTCTCGTCCCGCTTGGCGGGCTTCGTGCTGGACGCGTTCGCGGCCACCCCCGAGGCCCCGGTGCACTTCGACCCCGAGCTGGACCAGCTCACGGCCCGCGAGCGTGAGGTCCTCAGGTTGATCGCCCGCGGTTATGCCTACAAGGAGGTGGCTCGCGAGCTTTTCATCTCCGTGAAGACGGTCGAGACCCACGTGTCGGCCGTGCTGCGCAAGCTGCAGCTCTCCAACCGCTACCAGTTGACCCGTTGGGCTCAGGAACGCCGGCTGGCTTGAGCCCGTTTGAGCCCCGGCCCCGGCCGCCTGAACTGCAGGCTCGGGCCGGCGGCACTGTGCCGACGGGTGGGCGGCCACCGCTCACGGCCTCCAACTGGGCCGGCTAGCTTGTGGCCGTGGGCCGCTTCATAGTGCTGGAAGGTGGGGAAGCCGCGGGCAAGTCGACCCAGGCGCGCATCCTGGCCGAGGCGCTGGGGGCGGTGCTGACCCGCGAACCAGGGGGCACCGCGCTGGGTGAGGCCTTGAGGCGGCTGCTGCTCGGCACCGGCCTCCCCGGTGACCTGACCGCTGCCCCCCTTGGCAGCGTGCCTGTGCCTGTTCCCAAGGCCGAGGCGCTGATGCTGCTGGCTGCCCGGGCCCAGCACGTGGCCGAGGTGGTCGAGCCCGCCCTGGCTCAGGGCAAGGACGTGGTGTGCGACCGCTACTCGGGCAGCACCCTGGCCTACCAGGGCTACGGGCGGGGGCTGGACCTGGCCGAGCTGCGCGCCTTCGACGGCTGGGCCACCGGCCACCGGGCCCCTGACCTCGTGGTCCTGCTGGACGTCCCCGTCGAGCTCGGGCGTTCTCGCCGCCCGGGCCCACCGGACCGCATCGAGGCCGAGGGGGACGACTTCTTGGAGCGGGTCCGGGCCGGTTTCCAAAAGCTTGCCGCCGCTGACCCTCTGCGGTGGCGGGTGGTGGACGCTTGCGGGACGGTGGACGAGGTGGCTGCCCGGGTGCGGGCGGCGGTCGGCCTGTGACCGGGGGCCAACCTGTGGGGGTAGCTGGCCTGTGACAGGGGTGCCTGTGGGAGCAGAGGGGCTGGCGGGCCTGGTGGGCCAGGAGGGTGCCGTCCGGGCCCTCAGCGCGGCGGCGGCCCACCCTGTCCATGCCTACTTGCTGGTGGGCCCGCCGGGGACGGGCAAGCGGGCTGCGGCCTTGGCTTTCGGGGCGCGGTTGCTGTGCCCGAGCGGCGGCGAGGACGGGTGCGGTACCTGCCAGCGGGTGCTGCGGGGGGCCCACCCGGACTTCGTGGTGCTGGAGCGGGAGGGCCCGGCCATCACGATCGGCCAAGCTCGGGACGCGGCCCGTATGGCAGCCATGGGCCCCATGGAGGCAAGGCGCAAGGTGATCGTGGTGCCCGACCTCCACCTGGCCCGGGAGGCGGCACCGGCGTTGTTGAAGACCATAGAAGAACCGCCTCCCTCGACGGTCTTCATCGCGCTGGCCGAGTTCGTGCCCCCCGAGCTGGCCACCATCGCCAGCCGCTGCGTGCAGGTGGAGTTCCGGCCCCTGGGCGAGGAAGAACTGGCCGGTGCCCTCATGGCCGAGGGGGCCTCGCCCGAGCAGGCCCGGGCCCTGGCCCGGCTTTCCCAGGGGCGGCTGGACCGGGCGCGGCTGCTGGCGGGCGACCCCGAGGCCGTTGCCCGGCGGGAGGCGTGGGAGTCGGTGCCCTCTCGCCTGGACGGGACCGGCCGCACCATTGCCCAGCTGGCCAAGGAGCTGCTGGCGATGCTGGAGAGGAGCGCGGCACCGCTGTTGGCCCGCCAGGAAGCGGAGCTGGCCGAGGTCGCTGCCCGGGAGGCGGCGCTGGTCACCACCAACGGCAGGCCAGCGCGGGGGAGGCCGGCCAGCCGGGCGGCGGCCAAGGAGCTGGAGGACCAGCACCGTCGAGAACAACGCCGCCAGCGGACCGAGGAGCTGCGGGCCGGCCTGGCCGCCCTGGCCGGGGCGTACCGGGACCGGGCGGTGGCGGGCACCCTGGCGGTGGCCCGGGCGGCCGAGGCGGTGGCCCTGGTGGACAGGCTGTCCGCGGACCTGGCCTACAACCCGGGCGAACTGCTGGCCTTGGAGGCCCTCTTCGTCCGCCTGAGCCGCCTGGGCACCGGCCCGTTGGCCTGAGGCCCATCGCTGGCCCCGCCCCGACGGTCCTCGGATCCCCGTGGTGTACTACGGGGGTGACGATCAGAGGATCCGGGAAAGGAAGGCCTGGGTCCGCTCCTGGCGCGGGTTGGAGAGCACCTCCCTGGGCGGGCCCGACTCGACGATCACGCCCTGGTCCATGAAGACCAAACTGTCCCCTACTTCGCGGGCAAAACCCATCTCGTGGGTCACCACCAGCATGGTGAGGCCCTCTTCGGCCAACGACCGCATGACGTCGAGCACTTCGCCCACCAGTTCGGGGTCCAGGGCCGAGGTGGGCTCGTCGAAGAGCATGAGCTTGGGCTGCATGGCCAGTGCCCGGGCTATGGCGACTCGTTGCTGCTGGCCGCCCGAAAGTTGGCGTGGGTAGGCGCCCACCCGGTTGGCCAGGCCGACCCGGGCCAGCAACTGCCTGGCCCGGGCTTCGGCTTCGGCTTTGGGCTCACGCTTCACCCGGACCGGCCCGATGGTCACGTTCTCCAGGGCCGTCATGTGGGGGAAGAGGTTGAAGTGCTGGAAGACCATGCCTACCTCGGCCCGCCGCTGGCAGACTTCTCGGTCTCGCAGCTCGTACAGCTTGCCCCCCTGCTCGCGGTAGCCCACCAGGTGGCCGTCCACGCTGAGGCGGCCCCCGTCCACCTTCTCCAGGTGGTTGATGCACCGCAGGAAGGTCGACTTGCCCGAGCCCGAAGGGCCGATCATGCACATGACCTCCCCGGTGCGGACCTCGAGGTCGATGCCCCTCAGGACCTCGTGCCGGCCGAAGTGCTTGCGGACCCCTTCAGCCCTGACCATGACCTCCCCCATGGGCGTCAGTCGTTGCCGACGATGAACGGGGCACGCCCGAAGCCCGCCTGCCCCGGGCGGATGAGCAGGCCTCGCCGGAGCCGCTCGAGCGGGGTGGGGGGCAGTTGGCGGGCCGAGCCGCGGGCGTAGTGCCGTTCGATGTAGTACTGGCCCACCATGAGCAGGGACGTGACCCACAGGTACTGGAGGCTGGCCACGATGAGCAAGGGTATGATCTCGTAGTTGGCCGAGTAGATGAGCTGGGCCTGGAAAAGCAGTTCGCGCACGGTGACCACCGAGGCCAGCGAGGTCGTCTTCAACATGGATATGGTCTCGTTGCCGGTGGGCGGGATGATGACCCTCATGGCCTGGGGGAGCACGATCAGGCGGAGGGCCATGAGCCTCGGCATCCCGAGCGCCTGAGCTGCTTCGGTCTGGCCCTCGTCGACAGAGATGATGCCGGCCCGCACGATCTCGGACATGTAGGCACCCTCGTTCAGGGACAGCCCGACGCTGGCAGCTACGAACGGGGTCAGCCAAGTAGTGACGTCGAAGTGGGCCACAGCCGGCCCGAAGGGGACGCCGACCGTGAAGGTCGGGAATATGTAGTAGGCATTGAACCAAAAAAGCAGCTGCACGAACACCGGCGTGCCTCGGAAGAACCAGATGTAGAGCCAGGCGCTGCCAGAAACTATGGGGTTGGGCGAAAGGCGCATGACCGCCAGTGCCACCCCGATGACGATCCCGCCGGCCATGGCCACCGCCGTCAGGGCCAACGTCACGCCCAAGCCCACCAGGATCTGGGTGGAAAGGAAGTAGTGGTCTATGACGTGCCACTCGAAACGTTCCCGGGGCCTGCCGTTTATGACCACGTGGGAGAAGAACAGCGAGTGGGCCAACATGGCCGCCAGGACGAGCACCACCACCGCCGCCACCCAGCGGCCTGGGTGGCGGACGGGGACTACGGGCAGCTCAGGACGCGGCTGGGTACCCTGGCCAGCCGAGGACATAGGCCTGCAAGGCGGGGGCAGCCCGTGGTGTCAGGCGGGCTGGCTAGCTGGACGCGCCGTTGATGACCGGGTGGGCGATGGCACCCTGCTCCACCCCCCACTTGTCCAAGATCTTCTTGTACTGGCCGTTGGCCATGATGGCCTTCACGGCCTCCAGCAGCGGCTGGGCCAGCCCGCTGCCCTTGGCCACGATGAAGCCGTAGGGAGCGGTCTCGAAGGGCTTGCCGGTCAACTTGAACTGCCCATGGGACTGGTGCACGATCCACGCCGCCACCTGGGAGTCGGCAAAGCCGACGTCGGCCCGGTGACTGGTGACGGCCAGGTTGGCCTCGTTTTGGTTGTCGAAGCTCTCCACGTTGACGTGGCAGCGCTTGGCCTGGGCCATGGCGTCGCTCTGCTCGGTGGTGCCGGACTCGACCGAGACCGAGTGGCCGCACAGCGAGCGGAGGCCGTTGAAGGTGGCCTTGCTGTCGGCCAGCTCATAGAAACCTTCGCCGGCGCTGAAGTAGTCGACGAAGTCGACCTGTTGCTCCCTGGCCTTGGTATCGGTGAACGACGAGTTGCCGAGGTCGTACTTGCCCCCCTCAATGCCGGGGATGATGGTGTCGAAGGTGGCGTCGACCAACTTCATCTTGACGCCCATGGCCTTGCCGAGCGCCTGGGCAAGGTCCGCGTCGAACCCGACGATGTGGCCACCCTGGATGAACTCGTCCGGGGGGTAGGTCGCGTCCATGGCGACGCGCAGGGTGCCGTGGTACTTGGCCGGGACTTTGATGGCGCTGGCACCGGCTGGTGCTGCTGCCGTCACAATGAGCACCGACCCGAGCAGCGCGCCCAGTGCCTGCTTCCTCCGGGACGGCCTGGCGGACCTCAGGGGTGACCCAACAGTGCGCATTAGCATCTCCGTTCAGGTTGAACTGGCTCTTGGCTGACCGGGCGAGCTTAGCCAATGCCGTAGCCGGGACCGGGGCAGCCGGGAGCGCTGGCTGGCCGCCCTGCCCGGCGGAAGGCTCACTGCAAGGGGGGCAGGCCGAACCAGCGGTCTCGCTGGCGGAACAGGAACCTCTCGGCCAGGACGCTCAGGGCTTGGCGGGCGTCGTCGAAACGCTCGGGCATCTCGGCGACGACGGCGACGTCGGCCGGCAGGGGCCGAGGGACCAGGCGGGACGCTGCCCCGTACCAGCGCCGGCCCAGGCGGGCCAGGAGCTCTACCGCGTCGTCCCCGGCCAGCCTGCCCGCCGTGGCCGTGGCTGGCTGGCCGCCGGCCCCCGAGCTGGTGCCGACCAGGCGCAGGAGGCGGCTTTGCTCGACAGGGCCAAAGCCGTGGCGGGCCACGTAGTCAGGGAACACCCCGGTGAGGAACAGGGCCAGGTCCCCCAGGCGGCGCAGCACGCCCGGCCGCTCGGCCGGTTCGACCACCTCGAGCAACCCGGCCAGCTGGACCGGGTCGAGCTCGGAGAACCGGTGCCGGCGCAGGCCGCGCCGGGTAGCCACCAGCACCGAACCACTGGCCACTCGGGCGTAGGAGGCCAACAGTTCCACCAGGAAGAAGCGGCGGAGGGGCGCGCCCAGGAAGTCTCGCAACCGGGGCACGTCCAGCACCAGCACATGTCGGCTGGCCCCTAGCCAGTTGGGCGCCAACGAGCTCGAGCCAAGGTCCCGGGCCAGCCTGTGCACGGCGAGCGCGAAGACCAAGAAGGGCGACACGCGCACCAGCTCGCGGCTTGCCCCCGCGCCGAACACGGCCTCGAAGGCCTCGGGGCGGTCCAAGAAGCCGTCTATGCCGCCCCGGCGGTTGCGGACCAGGCTGCGGAGGTCTCCCCCCGAGCGGCCCTGCTCGTGGGGCCCGCACAAAAGGGCCAGGTCGTGGTCGGTGAGATGTCCCAGGTACAAGGCTGTAGCCAGGTCGTCTGGCACCATCTAGACCACCATACGGGACAGCCCGGCCGCCCCGGCCCAGCACCGCCCGGCCAAAGGCCGCCGTGGGCCATCGTCGTCTGCTGGACCGGCATTAGGGGGCTTCCCGTCGAGCACCCGCGGGAGCGCTGCCGGGAGAGGGCCACGGCCCGGTTGCCGCTCGGTCGTGTCGGGCGCGCGAAACGGTCAGACGGGGCTGCGATGATGGGGGGCATGTGGCCGGCCGCTTCTATGCCTGGAGCCAGGAGACCGCCATGAGCGCCAGGCTGGAGGACCTGGTAGCCGGTGCGGTCGTCGACGGCGTGGTGCCGGGCCGACCGGTGACGGCCGTGGCCGTTGTGTGGCACGGGAGCACCGCCGTCACCCTCACCTACCGGGACGCCGATGGCACGTTGGGCGAGCGCCTGCTTTACCGCTCGGACGAACCCGCGCTAAGCCTTGGTGGGGAGCGCGCCCGGTGGAGCTTTGACGCCGACGGGGAGACCTTCGTCCTGGCCAGCGAGGCGAAGAGGATCAGCCTTGCCTACCTGTTCGACCCGATGCTGGCGGTGCACCTCTCCCGGATCCGGCCGCTCCCGCACCAGATCAGGGCCGTCTACGGCGAGATGCTGCCCCAGCAGCCTCTGCGCTTCGTGCTGGCGGACGACCCCGGTGCCGGCAAGACCATCATGGCCGGCCTGTACATCAAAGAGCTGCTGCTGCGCTCCGACGTGGCCCGCTGCTTGGTGGTCGCCCCCGGGAGCCTGGTGGCCCAGTGGCAGGACGAGCTGGGCGAGAAGTTCTCCTTGGAGTTCAGGATCTTGGGCCGGGAGGACATCGAGGCCAGCCGCAGCGGCAACCCCTTCGCCGAGCGGGACCTCGTCATCGCCCGCATGGACCACCTGTCCCGCAACGACGATGAGGAATCGTCAAAACTTGTGGATCGGCCTCACCCGCTGATCACGCGGCGACCTCTCCTTCTTGCTCTACCTTGACCTCGCTCTCGACCAACACCCCCTTTCGGAACGTCGCTCCGGCACGCACGAG
>Ga0209061_1001140_pt1 | contig 48202 bp, 42 predicted proteins | sample Coa_R1_10_FD_187157 | JGI IMG/M metagenome (GOLD analysis project Ga0209061, IMG submission 187157) | Surface soil microbial communities from Centralia Pennsylvania, which are recovering from an underground coalmine fire - Coalmine... | ecosystem: Environmental > Terrestrial > Soil >...
CGACAACCTGATGGAAGGCGGCTAGATCAGCGAAATACCATCGCTCCACGTGTGGATCAGGACAAGCACAGATTGTTCGGTCGCGGAACTCGTCCTCCAAGCGTGTTTGGATATTTGTCCGCGTTTCTTGAAAGCTGTTGCAATTGGCATCGATAGCAACGACCAATAGGTCGGGAAGAGTCATGCTGTTCACTCCTTTGAGAACACTTTTCTGGTAGAGGGACAATTCTCCCAGAACGCGCCCAGGCCCGCCTCGGGCCTGACGGACACGCACGTCAACCGTTTTCCCTTGTTCGCGGCCGATCCGTTCGAGCAGCGGTCGCAACAATTCCTCGTGGCCGCGGTCTTCCACGAACAGGTCAATCACGAGGCGGCTACTCATCGAGCATTCCCCGTAATATAAGTCCCTCGAAAATGCCATCTTCCGTGGGTGCTGTAAGCGATTCAGCTATCTGCACATGGGAGAAGAGAGGGGCAGACAAATTGAAGGGGTGGACCTCGGTCCCGTTGGGACCGCGGCGAACGTTCAGTAGGATTATGTCTTTGGGATAGTCCCTTGCTTGTTTCAAAATCGCGTCGCAAAAAAGGGCAGAATGAGTCGTAACGATGACTTGGCGCCCTTGATCGATGGCAAGCGATGTAAGCAAGCGAGCGATCAATTCCAGCCGACGCGGGTGGACGCCATTCTCCGGTTCCTCGAACGCTACTAACGATCGCCCCCATGGGTTTGCCCCGATCGCACACAGCGCCAGTACGCGCAATGTTCCTTCGGAGATGATGCGGGACGAAAAATCGGTCCCGTACTGGCGAACCTGGATGTCGAGTGTGCCGCGTCGCTTATCGAGATCGACCGTTAGGTCCTCGACGCTTGGAATGAGGGAACGGAGAGTGCGCTTGACTGCCGCAAATCGTTTTTCGTCCTCGCCGCGAAGACGGTAGAGAAAAGGTGCAATGTCCTCGCCAAGCACGCCAATGTCTCGCACATCGGCCGGCGACTTGGCTGACCGCATCGCCACGCGGGGATCCAGGTAATGGATTCGCCAGCGCTCGAGTTCCTTACGGCAGTGTTCAATAGCGCGATACTCAGCACCGCCAAGCCGCTGATCCGAAAGCAAGGCATGATTCAAACCGAGTGGCTCTTGACGGGGGTGCGCCGGTTTGCTCTTTCGCCGCACCCGTACCTGATCTGCGACGCGTTCGATCGATGGGTTGCCCTTCGGCTCCCCCCGTCTGCTCAAAACGGCGAGGTACTCATCGTTTACCGCTAAACTCCCCGATTGCGGTTGAATCGTCACACCAACTCGGTAACGGTAAAGGGCCTTTCCGATGCCCAGGTCCGCTTCCAGAGAAAAACACGCCCTCTTTTGACTCAACAACGCCGGCAACCCACCCGTCGGAAACGCGAACAACTCCACCGGGTAGCCGCGGATCGGCTCAGAGAGAGCGTCTGACAAGGTTCGGCTGGTTCCGAGGCGCGAAAGGGTCTGGACCGCCTCGAGAAGATTGCTTTTCCCCGCTGCATTGGGGCCAAAGAGAACAGCCAGACGCGGGAACTCTACCGTCACATCCAATAAAGATTTGAAGTTTTTTACTGCCAACCGCCTGAGCATCGCCTTCCTCCCCATCAAACGATAGAGGTATCGATCGACGGAATCCGCTCTTTGATAACTTGGGACTGGCCCCAAAAGTATGCGGGTACGAACAGAGACTCACAAACGCTGCTCGAACACACGCAAACCCTCGCGGTACGCCTGTTGCCATGCGGAATTTGGCATTACGGGAGTACGGAACTTGACCAGCCGCGCCACAGCATCGGCCACCGTGTAGGGCGTTTTAATCTTGCGTGCTTTCCGCTGATGCGATTCATAGGCCGCCAGAGCCGTCACGGCGGCACCTAACGCCGGTCCCTCCGAGGACTGCAAACGTTCTAGCGGACGTTCCAACACGGTCGCCAGGATTTCGCACATCAACTCGCTCCGAGCGATGCCGCCGGAAACAGTGAGGCGTGTGATTTTCTGCCCCGCTGCTTCATGTTCGCGCACGGCCAGCGCGATCAGGTATGCCAGCGCTTCCAGCGCCGCCCGGAACTTCTTGCCCGGCTCCTTCGGCTCGTTTGGGATCCATTCCAACCGCGGCTCGCGGACGCCCAGCGACGGCTCCGGTGCCATGAAGGGCAGCACCATCGTTCCCTCCGCGCCCGGTGGACAGGCGCGGGCTGTGCGCTCCAGTTGCTCCCAATCCGGCCGAGGGCCGAGGACACGATCGAGGAACTGTGCTCCGTTGTTATAGCAGCGCATCCACAGATACGGGCCCCAATTCAGCCGCATGGCGTCGAGCGTGCCGCCAGTCGGCAGTTTGGAGGATGACGAATTGACGACGGCAGAGTTCCCCAAAACGATCGCCACCTGGCCGGCATCGACAGCGCCGCCGCCGACCAGGCCAGCCGCCTGATCGTCCGAAGTGGGGAAAAGGAGCGGCCCGCGCTTGCGCAGATCGATGCGCGCGAACAGTTTTGCCGACGGCAACAGTTCGCCGAGCGGTTCGTCCGCTTCCACAATGGGCGGCAAGTGCTTCCAGGCTAATTGGCGCAATTTTGGATCACTCAAAGCACCAAGCATGAAACGCGACCATTTGCAGCTGCGCAGGTTCATGATGCCGGTCGAGGCAGCGGCGGAAACACTGATGGCGTCGAAATTGCCGGTGAGGTAGCCAGCCGCCAGTGGGCCGTGCGGCAACAGGCGTTTGGTGCGTTGCCAGGCCTCCAGCGGCAGACAATCCTCGTCTTTAATCAGATGGCTGAGTGTATAGCGAATAGCCCACGGTCCGCCGATAGCCCTGATGACTTTCTCCTGTCCGCCCAGCCGTTCCAATCCGCGCGCATAATACGGAGCGAGACTGTGATCGTTCCAACAGATAGCGCGCCGTATCTGCACGGCGTTGGCGTCGATGCGGCCGGCAGTGTGGTGGGTGGCCGAGATACCACCCGCTATCCACCGTGCTGCTTGTTTTTCTCCTAATTGCGCTCCCAAAAGGCGCAGACTGGCCAGGGCCTGACCTTCCAGCTGCATCAAGTTCAGCTCAGACACGCCGCCGTCGGTCCACAGGTCTGTGGGTAAACGCACCTCGGCGAGCTTGTTGCCGTCGAGGTCGAAAGCCAGGCACTTGACGGCGCCGGTGCTGAAGTCCCAGCCTGCTACGATGCCATCGGCACGTACACAGCGAAGCGGCTCGGCCATTGCTGCTGTCTCCCTGAATAAGAACACGATCGAGACGGTCTATTGGATGGCGTTGGTATATCAGGGCCGTGCCGGATCGCCAGCGCGGACGTACAATGATTTGGCATGGGTTTCGCCACCTCCAGTGAAGAAAGGATTGCTTATGAAGGCTTGTCAAGTCCTTGAGGCGGGATTGAACGGCACTCAGTTCCTGACCAATGAGTATCTGAAAGATCTGTCGGACGCCGATCTGCTGGTTCGGCCTGTGTCGGGCGCCAACCACATCGCCTGGCAACTCGGTCACCTCATCATTTCCGAGATACACCTGGTCCGTAGTCAGCTGCCCAATGCAGCTTATCCGGAGTTGCCAGCCGGCTTCGCCGAGCAGCACGGCAAGGAAACAGCGGCACAAGAGCCGCCCAAGGGGTTCCTCACCAAACAGCAATATGTTGATCTTTTCAACCGGATCCGTGAAGCAACCAAGGCGACGGTCGCCAAACTGTCGGATGCCGACCTGGACCGACCGAGCAGTGGCAACATGGCCCAGTTCGCGCCGACGTTGGGCGCATTTTTGATGCTGGTCTCCAACCATACGCTGATGCATGCAGGACAGTTCAGTGTTGTGCGCCGCAAGCTGGGCAAGCCGGTTTTGTTCTGATATCTCGGCGAGCGGGGCCGCGTTAGCATCCTGAGCGGGGCGTTGCTAACGCGATCTCGCTTGCCAACCCTGAGAACTGAGATGAGCGCTACCGAAACTATCCGTACTCCCGAATATAATGTCACCGGCCAGGACTACTCCGAGCGCCAGCACTTTCGCTATATGGGGCCGCCGCTGATCGATATTCACGCTCACGTCATGCGGCCGCGCAATTTCGACAAGCCGGATATCATTGTCGAAGACAATGTCAACCAGGCTCGTATGATGCTCGATGTTGCCGCAGAGTTCGGCATCGCCCGCACGTATACCATGTGTCCTGTGGAAGACATTCCACTCTTGCGCGATGCTTTCGGCGATCGTCTGGGTTTCAACGGCGTCATTAACAAGAAGAAGGATGAGCCGGACGAATCGGCGTATCGACTGCTTGAGCGCTATTTGGAACAAGGCATCGAGATCCTCAAATTCTGGGCGGCGCCGCGCGGCCGAGAGCGCGGCCTGTTCGTCGATGCTCCCTGGCGTATCGAAACGGCTCGCCGTGCCCGCGCCGCTGGTATCCGTATCATTATGGTCCACGTCGCCGATCCTGATATCTGGTTCCACAAAGTCTACACCGACACAACTCGCTACGGCACAAAAGCCGACCAATATCCGCCCTTTTGCCGCATGATCGAGATGTTCCCGGACCTGACCTGGATTGCCGCTCACATGGGCGGCGACCCCGAACATCCCGATCATTTGGAGGAGTTGCTCGAACGTTATCCCAACCTGTACTTGGATACCAGCGCGGCCAAGTGGCAAATCCGCGAAGTCTCGGCTCGCCGCGACGTCATCCGCGGGTTGATCTGCCGGCATCCCACACGCTTCCTGTACGGCTCCGATCTGGTGACGCGGCCCGGCCTGGTACGTGAACACTACGTCAGCCGTTATTGGTGCCAACGCACGCTCTGGGAGAGTGACTGGGAGGGGCCAAGTCCCATCCAAGATCCCGATTTCACGCCTTCATCCCCCTCTACCCCCACCCCTTTGGGGGGTGTAGGAGGGGACACGCCGATGTTGCGCGGCCTGGCCTTGCCGCCGGATGTGTTGGAGCAAGTCTATCGGACGAATGCCCTGCGTTTGCTAAAATTAACCACGGATAACACAGATGGACACGGATAAAAAAAGAATTTTGAGACACTTTATCTGTTGTCATCCGTTGTATCCGCGATTAGCTATTTTTTTAGCTATTTTTTGAGGTGCATCGATGTCGTTCGATCCTTCCCGTTCTCCGCAAGCAAATCCGGGTCTGCCGACCGTGACGCCACCGACGGGCAGCATGTTCTTTCGTCTCTTCGGCGTGCCGGCGCTCATCGTCGGCGGGCTGGTGCTGTTGTTGATCGTCGTTCAACCGCTGGTCGGCAAGTTTGGCCAATATTTTCTGGGCCGCACCTGGGGCAGTGCCGCACCGGAGCAGTTTCTACGCGACCTGGACAATACCAACAGGGATATCCGCTGGCGTACTGCCAACGATCTTGCCCAGGTTTTGTTGCGTGACGACCATCTTGCCTCGGACAGCACTTTCGCTTTGCAGTTGACGCAGCGATTGCGCCGCACCCTCGACAGCAGCGCTCCGTTTGAGAAGGCGCACGCTGAACATTTCGCGAAACTATCGCCGGATGAGAAAGCACGCGAGTTGGCCAAACTCGAACCCGACCGCGATTACGTTCTTCTTCTGATGCAATGTCTGGGGCATTTCATGGTCCCGGTCGGTATACCGGTGCTGGAAGAATTGGCCATGCAGCAGAGCGGGTTGGAACCGCGCGCCTTGGCGGCCCGGCGGCGGCAAGCCCTGTGGGCGTTGGCCAATCTCGGCGAGAACCTCAAGCGTTTCGACAAACTCTCGGCCGAACAGCAAGACGCGGTCCTTGCGCAGTTGGAGACGGCGGCTGGTAGCGGCGAGCAAGCATTTGCGGCGAAAGAATCTCTCAATTATCTGAAAAATCGTCAAGAAGGCCGGCTTAGTGCCCTGGGGATGGATCGCGTCCTCTCGAAATGTGCGGATGCCGAAGACCCCTCACTGCGTGAGTTGGCTGCATTCGCTGCGAATTTCTGGAGCGGTACCGCCGAGGAAAACGTCCTCTTGGAGAAGACGTTGCTCCGTCTGTGCGATGACCCCGGTAAAGGCGAGGAAGAACTGGCCAAGCTGGAGGCTGAGAACACCGAGCAAGAGAGTCGCCAGCTGGTCAAAAAACCCGGCTTCCGCGTGCAGGTCAATGCCGCTATCGCCTTGGCCCGCCAGGGCTGGAAGGTACGCCTTACGCTCTTACAAACCATGCTCGACGAAGAAGAGCTGCGCCGCATCTTCGTCGTACAATCGAAGAAGGACGGTGCCGAGCAACCCGATCAGGCCGTGGTGGTCCAGATCATGCTCAACGCCCTCAAAGCGGTCGCCGAATTACATCGCAAGAACCCGCAGCTGAATCTGTCCAGCCTTCGGCCCAACCTCGATAAATTGGCTCACAATCCCAACCCGGCCGTGCAGACGGAAGCCGGCCGGGTCGTCCTGGTCCTAAGCAAACCCTGGAAGGAGTAGCAATCCAATGGCAGTGACGCGCGAACAGATCCTCGATGCCTTGTGCAAGGCTTACAACATGGAGTTGGAGACCGTCACCAATTATTTGGCCAACAGTATTAATCTCGACGGTGTCCGCGCCGATTTCATCAAGCAAGCGTTGGCTGCGGACATTCAGGGCGAATTGGGCCACGCCACGCAGCTAGGCAAACGTATCAAGCAACTGGGCGGCATCGTACCCGGCAGCCTGGCCCTGAAAATGACGCAAAAATCGCTGCAACCACGTGAGGACACCACTGACGTTGTCGATGTTATCCGCGGCGTCCTCGAAGCCGAGGAAGAGGCCATCAACCACTATCGCACTCTTATCAAGCTGACCGACGGCGAAGATTACGTCACCCAGGATCTCGCCATCACACTCTTGGCTGATGAGGAAGGGCATCGCCAGCAGTTTCAGGGCTATTTGAAGGAATACACGAAGAAGTAGAAGGCGCTTTATTCCTCCGTAACCCGAACGACAAGCAAGCGTTTCGGTTCCTGGCCAGCTGCGATGCGTGCCGTCACTTTTTTCGTCGCTGTATCGACCACCGCCACGGCATTTCGGCCGCGTGCCGCAACATAACACGTCTGGCCGTCGGGGCTGAAGGTCAACCAGTAGATGCGTGTGCCGATCGGGATGGCGGCGATTTGCTGGGGCCGATCGCCGGTGATGTCGTAGACGTGGACGTCGCCATGCTCCACGTCGCACTCCCAAAGTTCCTTCTGATCGGGCCGGACGCCCAAGCCGTGGCTGCGGCTGGCAATTTTGCGCTGTGCTTCCGGCAACTCGGCAGCGACGCGATGGACCATCTTGCGCTGGGCAATGTCGGCCGCCTCGAAGCCGATTAGACCATCTACTTCGGCGAACAGCCGTTTCCCATCCGCAGTCAGAGCAATGGGGCGAACGACGTTGCTGAAGGGAATGGTTCCAACGATTTTATGAGTAGACGTATCGGCAATGAGAACTTTCTTGATATCACCCATCGGGGCCAAATACATGTATTTGCCATCGGGGGAGCAAAGCGTGTTGTGCGGCCGGCCGCCGGTGAACAGGCGCTTGACGACTTTGGCCCCGTGAACATCAACGATGTCCCAGTAGCCGTCGCTGCATGGAACATAGGCGATTTTGCCGTCGGGTGTGACAGCAAGCTGGTTCGGCTCCGGCCCCACTTCCATGCGCTGCACGATGCGATCCGTGCGCGGATCGATCCACACCAAATCGCCGGGCTTTTTGCCCTCGATGGTGACGAGGATGAAGTCCTCGGCAGCAGGCACAGCGATGCCGTGCGGATGCGGACCGACCTGGATGGTGGTGATCGGTTTGTTCGTGGCCACGTCGATAACCGTCACATCATCGCCGGCGCTGTTGGTGACGTAGAGCTTTTGATGGACCTTGCCGGCCAGAGCATCGGCAGCAGCTATGGCCCAGACGCAGAATGAGACAAATAGGAAGGCACTCAGATGGCGCGTCATGGAAAGATCTCCTTGCGGATGGCGAGGCGGCTCACCCTATGTCTTACTGGCTACGCGCGGCTGCTGCAACATTTCTTGCACGGCCTCGGCATCGGCCAGGCGCTCTTGCCATAGCTCATCCAGCTGGCGCCACAACCAAGAGCGACGGAACGCTTCAGCATCCCAGCTGCGTACAAAACGCAGCACAGCGGCGGGATCGGCACCCAGCAGGCGCGCGGCCAAATCGCAGCCCTGCCCCAGCTCAGCAATCTGCCCCAGCACGCTCAACCGCTGCACCTGCTGACCCGCTGGCAGCCCATGCGCTATTGGGCACAGCAATCCGCCGTGCGTCCACGCTTGCCTCGCTATGCGATCTTGTTGCAGGTCATGCAATAAAGCCAACAGATTCAGGTTCTGAAAATGGCCAAAAACATCACGAATTATCGCAGAAATGGGCATACTCGAGTACCTCCTCTGAGGCCAGCAAAAAACAAAAAGGTCAGCCGTCTACGATGCGCCGATTGTCCAGGCGATCGAGCACTTCCAGCAAACGTCGTTTACGGCGATTCGTATCGCGGAGCTGAGCAAGATAACGCGTCCATTCGGTCTGTCGGTTCAGCCGTTGCAGCAGATCACGCAGCTTGCGGAGAAAAGGACGCGCCGCCTCGTAAGCGGAGGGACTGGTTTGGGCAATGTGTCGCTCGATGATCTGCTGATAGAACATGATGGCCCGATCCGGATGCGTGGCCGCGATGGCATCGGCAACTTCTCCTCGAAGGAAGGCGTCGCCGTACCTGGCGAACGAATGTCGCTGCTGTCCGGCGGTCAATTTATCGTACCAACGCAGTACGTCATCTGGGCGTTTTTCTTCCAGAGCCAATTCGAGCAATACATGAAAATGCGGTTTCGCTTCGACACCGGTTTGGGCAGATCGGATTGAGTCTGCCGGCGCGGGCAATGGCCAGGCTGAGGCCGCCTTTCGGCGTGGGGGTTTCTTGGCGAGACCAGACGGGGCCGGGGTAGGACAAACGCCTGTTTCCAGGAAGCGTAATGCCGCAGCGCGAACTTCCGGTCCCCAACCAGCCTTGTCGGCTGCTTCTTGAAGTTGATGTAATGAATTAAGGCTTGGATGCTTAAAAAATTCCTCGGCACGTATCGCCGCCACGTTGGCCCAGTCGCCCTCATGCTCAGCCAGTTCACGCATCTGATCGCGCAACTGTTGAGCAATACCCGCCCAATGCTTTTCTGTCCGTTTGATCCCTTCACATGCCCAACGTTTGGCTTCTTCCAATCGTCCCGCTTCAATCAGATACGTCACCAGTCTCGGGTAGCTGTGGGTGAGGCGTGCCTCTTCTTCGCACAACGGCAAAACTTCTTGATCGCGCCCGGCGTGCCTTAGACAATCGATCAACCAGTCGGTGAGTTTGTTGCGTTGGTAGCACTCATGGAAATCGTTGCCGCGCGGTTTCGGCAGGGCGCGCAGGCGGCGCGTCAGTTCATCCGCCGCTTCGGACCAGGCGGCCGCAGGCCACGACCGATCCAGCACAGACTCGACACCGTGACAGAGATTGTATTCGTCACACAGCATCATATCGATGACGTACAGTAGCTTCCGTGCATCGGGCAAGCTTGATGCCAACACGGCCTGGAACACGATGGTCAAACAATCGGCGATGCCGGAAGCCGTTTCGCCTTCATCGTGCGAGGATTCGACTTGTTGCTGGCCGGCCCTGAACAAAGTTTCACCCAACTCCAGAAGAGCGTCGGCCTGGCCATTCTCCAATAATTGTTTAAAGCGATTTTTAAGGTCGCTATAATCGGGATATTCACCTTCGCCAGTCCAGTGGTTGTACCAGGCCAGCTGCGCGGTCAAACGGCGGATTTCTTTGCGGACCTGACGAATCAATTCACCTGTTTCGCCGCGCGCCAGTGCAGCCCGATTCTTGAGTTCGCGCGCCACTTCGGAATAGCGCTCGGCTAATTGTGTCACACAGGCGACCAACTCGGCCGCAGACAAGCCTTCCAGATATTCGCGAATATTACCACTCTCTTTAATCTTCTCTGCACAGCTGGCCCGCAGGGCTTTCGGGAAGCGCTCGCGGGACCGGCGCGTTGTCGTCCACTCCTCCTCTTCCCAATCTTCCTCCACGTCATCGAAACCTTCTTCCCCCGCCTCTTCGGCTTCGCGGCCATACAGCCACCGCCAGCGCCGGTCGTCGGGGGCCGCCAGGGGGACCGCTTCGCCTCGTTTGAGCGTCTCCAGATAGGCGAGGACGACAGCAACACCATGCTTGCAGCCGTCGGTACTCAGCGGACAGGTACAGCGTGAGAATGGCCGGACGCGCTCGCCTGATTCAGCAATCAGCTCCACTTGCGTGGCGTAGCGCTGGGTTCCCTGCACCCACGCCAGCAGGACACCCTCTGCGGAACAGGCCAAGTCACGCACATGTCCGGAGCGCTGATAACCGCGTCCTTTCGCCAAGGAACGCGAGCCGGTCCATTCCTCCAAATCGTCCCAGGTGAGTTCCCGCCAACGAGCTGCGCTGGATATGGCGTTAGGAGGCTTGCTGGCTGCCATGCTTTCTCTCCCCTTCCTCGCCTTCCATTTTGGAAGAAAGATATGCTGCACTGTGCAGTATCGTATCGCTGTCCCTAACCTACCACAAGGACTCTTCGGCCATTGGCAATCTGAGCCGTGACCGTAAGAGAACAGCAGATTCTGTACTTACCACCGCTCCTTGACAGTCGCGACTCCGCTTTATCCGTTAGCTCTTATGGGCAGGACACACTTGCGCTATTAAAATGATTAAGTACGTCATCGCCGCAACCTACCTGCCCCGGAGGTCCGAACTTCCGGCCTACCCTTGTGTTACTCCACCGAAGGAGAGAACCGTGCGAACCGGACAGTCGCTTGCCGTCATCTTAATCGCTATCGCTTATGTCTCCGACTCGTTCGCTGCGGAGCCGTCTCGTATTGATTTCGCGCGCGATGTCCAACCGATTTTCAAACGTCACTGTTTTTCTTGCCACGATGGCCGTAAGCACAAAGCGGGGCTGCGTCTCGATGTGAGGGCCAGCGCCCTACGCGGCGGCGAATCGGGCAAGCCGGCCGTCGTTCCCGGCAACAGCACGAAAAGCGAATTGCTTCGCCGTGTCACCTCCCATGATGACGAGGAGGTCATGCCGCCCTCAGGTGAGCGGCTATCCGAGACTCAGGTGAAATTGCTGCGCGATTGGATTGATAAAGGTGCCGCTTGGCCGGATGCATTGGCCGGCGATGATGCACCGTGGAAGCATCATTGGGCCTTCCAAGCGCCGGTGCGGCCACCGCTGCCCGTCGTGAAGAACGAGACGTGGGGCCGCAATCCTATCGATGGCTTTGTGCTGGCGCGACTGGAAAAAGAGGGTTTGAAGCCCTCGCCAGAAGCCGATCGCGTCACACTTATTCGCCGTCTCTATCTCGATCTGATTGGGCTGCCACCGTCAATCGAAGAAGTGGATGCCTTTCGCGCCGATACGAGTGAGCAGGCTTACGAGAAAGTTGTTGATCGTTTGTTAGCCAATCCACACTACGGCGAGCGCTGGGGCCGGCACTGGCTTGATGCGGCTCGCTATGCCGACAGCGACGGTTTCGAGAAAGACAAATCGCGGCAGGTCTGGTTCTACCGCGATTGGGTCATCAACGCTCTCAACCGCGATCTGCCCTACGATCAATTCATTATCGAACAGCTAGCTGGCGATCTACTTCCCAATGCCACGCAAGATCAGAAAGTGGCAACAGGGTTCCTGCGTAATTCGATGCTCAACGAAGAGGGCGGCGTCGATCCGGAACAATTCCGCATGGAGGCGATGTTCGACCGTATGGACGCCATTGGCAAGAGCATCCTCGGTCTGACCATCCAATGTGCTCAGTGCCATAATCACAAATTCGATCCCTTGACGCAGGCCGAATATTACCAGATGTTCGCTTTCCTCAATAACGACCATGAAGCGAACATCGCCGTCTACACACCGGACGAGCAGATGCGGCGGGCCGACATTTTTCGACAAATTCATGCTCTCGAAAACGAGCTGCGGCATCGCCATCCCGATTGGCGCCAGCGCATGCACGCCTGGGAAGACAGCGTCAAGTACAATCAGCCGAAGTGGACCGTCGTGCGGCCGGAGCTAGATGCCAGCGGCGGGCAGAAGCACTACCTTCTCGACGATGGCTCCATCCTCGCCCAAGGCTACGCACCGACCAAGCACACCACCACCTTCACGGCCAAGACCGATCTGAAGACGGTCACCGCCGTCCGCCTGGAATTGCTCAACGATCCCAACCTGCCGTTGGGCGGGCCAGGCCGATCGATTTATGGCACATGCGCCTTGACCGAATTCAAGGTCAGCGCTGCCCCGGCTTTTCGTTCCCACGCGGAGCATGGGAACGAGAGAGTGGTGAAAATCGTACGGGCAACGGCGGACGTGAACCCAACGGAGAAGCCGCTGGCAGAAATCTTCGATGACAAAAGCGGCAGGCGGCGTGTCACCGGCCCAGTTCAATACGCCATCGATGGCAAAGACGAGACAGCCTGGGGCATTGACATCGGCCCCGGCCGCAGCAATGTGCCGCGCAAAGCCGTCTTTGTGTTTGACAAACCGATCCGTTTCTCCAAAGGTGCCGTGCTGACGTTCCATCTGGTACAGAACCACGGCGGTTGGAACAGCGACGATAACCAGAACAACAACCTGGGCCGCTTCCGCTTTTCCCTCACTGATCACCCCAATGCCGAGGCTGATCCACTGCCGCAACACATCCGCGATCTCCTCGCTATCCCGCCCGCGCAACGAACGCCAGCCCAGGAAGGGGCCATTTTTAGTTACTGGCGCACAACCGTCCCCGAATGGAAGGAGGCCAACGAACGCATTGAGGCACTGTGGAAGCAACATCCGAAAGGATCGTCGCAGCTGGTGCTGCAAGCACGTGAGCAGCCGCGTGAGACGCACATCCTCAAGCGTGGCGATTTTCTCAAGCCAGCCCAGCGCGTTCAGCCGGGTGTGCCAGCGTTCTTGCATCCGTTGCCGCCGAATGAACTGGGGACTCTAACGCAACCCCGCTCGCCCAATCGTCTGACCTTCGCACGCTGGCTGGTGGATCGCCGCTCGCCGACGACGGCACGGGCCATCGTCAATCGCGTTTGGCAGACCTATTTCGGCATCGGCCTGGTGGCTACAAGCGAAGATCTCGGCATGCAGAGCGAAGCGCCGTCGCATCCCGAACTGCTCGATTGGCTCGCTGTCGAGTTTATGGAGAGCGGCTGGAGCCTGAAAAAGCTCCATAAGCTCATCGTGTGTTCGGCGACCTATCGTCAATCTTCGCATGTTACACCGCCGCTACGGGAGCGTGATCCGTACAACCGCTTGTTGGCGCGTGGGCCGCGTTTCCGCGTCGAAGGCGAGATCGTGCGTGATATCGCCTTGTCTGCAAGCGGATTGCTGAATCCGCAGATTGGTGGCCGCAGCGTCTTTCCGCCGCTACCGGCTTTTCTGTTGGTGCCGCCGGCCAGCTATGGGCCGAAGATCTGGCCCGAAGACAAGGGACCGAACCGTTATCGCCGCAGCCTGTACACGTTCCGCTATCGTTCGGTGCCCTACCCGATGCTGCAAACTTTCGATGCCCCTAACGGCGATGTCTCGTGTGTTCGCCGTGCCCGCTCTAATACGCCGCTGCAAGCCCTGATGACGCTCAACGAGCCAGTCTTTCTCGAATGTGCCCGTGCGCTGGCGCTGCGGGTCCTTTCCGAAGGTGGTGCAAACGATGATGAACGGATCATCTACGCCTTTCGTCGCTGCGTCGCCCGTACTCCGACGGGGGAAGAGAAGGCAGAATTGCGAAAACTGCTGAGCAAGCAACAAGAGCGCTTCGCTCGGCCGGATGCCAAGCCGTGGGAACTGGCCGCAAACGATCCTGCCCATCCGCCGCAATTGCCCCAAGGGGCGACGCCGGCACAGGCGGCGGCATGGACCGTCGTAGCACGCGTGCTGCTGAATCTCGATGAGACGATTACCAAAGAGTAAGATATCGATTCAGAAACATCAGGCGGACACCCAGCTGACACTGGGCGTTCGCCCGGCGCTTCGGAATCGGAAATTCGGATTGTGCCGGATGTAACGATGAGGCGAACTGTAGGGACAGCGTGGCAAATTTTTTCCTTCTCCAGTGCCAGTGGCAGCTTGAGGCGAAACCACTACAATGTTGCAATTAGGAGAAGGAAAGTGTTGAGGTACCTGTACCCCCGCAGCGGCGCGGGTGCGTGGATTTACCTGTCGAGCCGGGGCGGCATCATGCAGGCGGTGAAAGGTCTCTTCATGGAAAAATGGTTATGTTGGGTCTCCATGGGACTCGCCAGTTTGTGCCTGCTCTTGTTTTTGTTCGACATCTTTCTGAGCGTCCCTTTTGGGGGCTTCAGCACGACCGTCGATGTTCTCGTCATTCTGGCCTGCGGTCTGGTGCTGTACCTGGCCTATGATGCTTTCCGTGATTTGCGTTGATGCTCACTGCGCGAGAAAGTTGCGGAGTTTCATGGGAAGCAATCATGACGGCCAAGCTCATCGATCTGAGACAAGCACGGAACGCAGCGTCCAATAACCTGCCAGATTTGCAGGTCCATCTTGCGCAACTCATCGGAGAACCATTCCGGTTCACAGGACAATGAAGTCGGCTAAGGGCTTCTTGGCCTTCCTCGCCGTGCCAGGTCGAGCAACGCCTGCACTACCCCTGCGGTGGTGAACTCCCGCGCTTCCGCCGCTACTGGCAATCCTAACTCCCGAAGCGCTGCGCTCGTCACCGGGCTGATACTCACCAGCTGCACTGCCCCGGAACGAAGAAAATGCAAAGATTCGTCATTGAGGACGCGGACCAGGGAGCGAGCGATGTTGGAACTGGTTAAGGTGATGTAATCGATTTCGCCGCGCCGTAGCAATTCCAAAGTTTCGGCCTCAGGTTGGATAGCCTCCACCTGAGAATACACAACAATTTGCTCGACCTCGGCAACACCGGCCAGCTGCTCGCGTAACACCTCGCGTCCGCGATCGGCTCGCGCCAGCAACACACGCTGACCGGCAACGTGCTCTTTCAATGCTGAAGCCAACGCCTCCGAATCGTAAACGGCCGGCATCAAATCCGGCTCCAGATGATAGCGGCGCAGGGCATCGGCGGTGGCCGGGCCAATGACAGCCAGACGCAGTCCGCCCAGGGCGCGCAGATCATGGCCTGTGTGGCGAAGACGGCGGATCAGGGCATCGACGCCGTTGGCACTGGTGAAGACGAGCCATTGATACGTGGACAGATGGGTCAGCGCCCGATCCACCGGCGTCCAGTCGGCCGGTTCGCGGATCTCGAGGGTCGGCAGCAACGCTACCACGGCGCCCAATTCTTCCAGACGCATTATCATCTCGCCCGCCTGATGGCGAGGTCGTGTCACCAGAATGCGTTTGCCCAAGAGTGGCCGAGACTCAAACCAGGCCAGCTCCGCTCGCAAGCTCACCACTGAGCCGATGATGACCAGCGACGGCGCTTTCAGGCCAGCCTGCTGCACCGCTACGGGCAATTCAGCCAAGGGGGCTGTCACGGTGCGCTGGCGGCCGGTCGTCGCCCAGTGGACGGCGGCGGCCGGTGTTTGTCCCGGCTTGCCGTTGGCAATCAGCATCTCGACGATGTGGGCCAGCCGGGCCATCCCCATGTACACCACCAGCGTCCCTGGAAAGCGGGCCAGCCCCGCCCAGTCGAGAAAGCTGTCCGTTTTGTCCGGTTTTTCATGGCCGGTGACGAAGGCCACGGCACTGACGTGCTGACGATGAGTCAAGGGGATGCCGGCAAACGCGCCCGCCCCCAACGCTGCTGTCACGCCGGGAACAATTTCATAAGGAATGCCCGCTCGTCGCAGCGCCTCAGCTTCTTCGCCGCCGCGGCCAAACACGAACGGATCGCCGCCTTTGAGCCGGACCACGCGCTGCCCCTGCCGTGCCGCATCGATCATGATTTGGTAGATCTCCGGCCAACGCTCCGGATGCGTGCCATGCAGCGAGTCGACGCAAATCCGCCGCGCCTTCTCCGCAGCATAATCCAGCAGACGGACAGGGACGAGCCGATCGTAGAGGACAAGATCGGCACACCTCAGCAATTCGACGGCGCGTAACGTCAGCAAGCCCGGATGGCCGGGACCGGCGCCGACGAGAGCCACCGAACCTAACGAGTCGGAAGCGTCTGCAACGGGATCAAGAAGAGATATGTTCACACCTCGATCAATTCCTCAGAATCGGGTACCTCTTCGCCCATCTCCGTCCCGTGCGACACCAGCTTGACCAGCCAAATGCCGAACTCGAAGAGCAGGCACATCGGCAACCACAAAAATAACATGGTCAGGGCGTCCGGCGTGGGCGTGATGATGGCGGCGAAGACGGCCAGGACCATCCAGGCCATACGGCGTTTGCTGCGGAACGAATCCGCATTGACGATGCCCAGGCGCGCGGTGAACATCATGACCAGCGGCGTCTCGAACGACAGGCCGAAGATGAGCGGCATCCAGATGGCAAAGCTGAGCCATTCGTTTAGTCGCATGTCCGGCTTGAAGCCGAGCCATTCGTTGAACCACAACAACGCTTCGATGGCGCGGGGAATGACGAGAAACTCACACATAAGCACACCGGCCAAAAACAGGCCGAGACTGATCGGCAGATACACGTGAACCAGCCGTTTTTCGTGCGGATACAGTCCAGCGGCCACGAACATCCAGATCTGCCAGAAAATCCACGGGCTGCCGATGATGAAGCCGCACACCAGGCACACCTTGAACCACACCATGAATGCTTCCATGACGTTCAGCGTAGTCATGCTATCGAAATCGCCGACGATCCGCATTGCTTCTTGAAGCAGGCCTGCGGCCTTGAGCGGCTCGCCGTAGGAAATCCACAACGGTACCAGAGCATCTTCGGAGACCACTTTCTCATCTTCTCCCGGCTGGTCCTTGTCGCCCGCACGGCTCATCAACCGGCTGAGAATCGACGCTTCGTCATTGCCCGTCTTCTCGCGGCGAAGAATGGGACGCTTGGTCTTTTCAAGTTCCGCGCGGGGAACGCCCTTTAAGGCAGCTTGCAGTTGTTCGCGGAGAAAATAGGTCTTGGTGAAGCCGGTCGGCTTATTGACTTTCTGAAGGCTGGTATCGTTTTGCAGTTCCTTCATCGTCTTTTCGACACGGCGATTGTAAAACGCCCGTAACTGCTCTTTGACAGGCGCCGTGATGAAATCGACGGCATATTTGCCGATAAAGAAACTCATAAACAGGGCCACGCCGAAACCGGCAAAAGCGCGCCAAAGGTGCCGGCGCAGCTCTTCGAGGTGATCGCCAAAAGTCATGCGGGTATCGGCGAAATAATCTTCAGGATCGGGTACGGTGCCGTTACTGCTCATCGTCGTTTCCAAAATAGGTGCGTGGCCCAAACAAGCCAGAAGCGCAAGCAACGGCACACCCCATCCGCCGCTTACGCTTCCGGCTCGTCCCCTAACGAATGCTAATTATCCTAGCAGCGGAGGACGTTGCTCTCAACCCGTATGGTCTGGTCTGTACATACATCGTACCATACAAGAAACCAACGTCCGATGCCAAGGAGGATGATTCATGGCTGCAACCCCACCTGTCGCCGGAGTTGCTTGTCCCTCTCTCCAGGCTGTGATGACTCGCCTGTTGACCGAATTATAATGGAGCGCACCGAGGCGAAATACCGCGCGTTATTAGCCAGCGCTGGCTTCTGTCTGGCGCGCGTGATTCCCAGGACGGCGAATGTTGATGCCATCGAATGCGCATCAGTCGGAAAGATTCGCCTGTCTCTGCTCACTTGGGCGAGTTACAATAGGTTAGGTTTGAGTTGGTTCCTCGTTGGTTTGATTCGTCATCCGGAGGTATCATGCACAGCGAAACCTGGGCTCCCATACCCGACTTACCGGCGGGCCATATTGGTTGGCGGTTTAGCAGGGACGTCATTTTGGCTCCGGAAGAGACCACTGGCATCGGAGCCTTAATCATCGAGGACGGCAAGCCTGTGGATAATATCTTTGTCGAGAGGGAATATCGACTACTTACCGAGCCGTTATAACAGCTCGTGGACGCCGCCAAGCGGCACGCTTGGCGGCGCAACTCCGTGCCTTAGGGATCGAACCGAGTCCGTGAGCCGCTGGTATATGGCCCCGATTTGCCGAGGACCATACACCAGAGATCGGCACATAGATTTTTTATGATGTCAACGCCGACTTGTTATCTACCGGTGCGTGTCGCGTTTTTGCTTCTTCTTTTGACGCCGGTTTCCGCCGAGGCGCAAGCGCGGCCGCTGGAGTTTCACCTCACCTTTGATTCAAACGTATCCGCCCGGCCGTTCACCGGTCGGGTTTACGTCTTGCTCTCTAAGCAAGACGTAAAGGAGCTTCGTTCCGGTCCCGACTGGTTTCATCCCGACCCGTTCTTCGCCAAGGACGTGAAGGATTGGCGACCCGGTCAGCCTCTCGTCCTCGATAGTAAGGCGTTAGGTTTTCCGGTGACGGTGGATAAAGTGCCGAAAGCAACTTACTCGATTCAGGCCGTCATGGACTTCGATTACGGCGAGCGCAGCTTCAGTACTGCCGCAGGCAATGGTTACAGTCGCACCCTTCGCCGCGAACTGGACGGCACGAGCAGCGGACTAGTGGAATTGCGGATCGATCAAATATACAAAGCCAAGCCATTCATTGAGACAGATCGCGTCAAACTAGTAGACATCGAGAGCAAACTATTGACAGCCTTTCATGGGCGCTCGACGCATCTACGGGCTGGCGTCGTGCTACCGCGCTCGTTTGCGACCGAACCACAGCGGCGTTATCCGGTGGTCTATGAGGTGCCCGGTTTCGGCGGTACGCACTTCGCCGCTCACGCGGCTGCCCAGCGGGATGCTACGAACGTCGCCGGCGTCGAGATGATCTATGTAGTCCTCGATCCGAGCTGCCGCTTCGGCCATCATGTCTTCGCCGACTCGGCCAACAACGGACCCTGTGGCCGTGCCCTTATCGAAGAGCTGATTCCCTATCTCGAAGCGAAGTATCGCGGCATCAGCGCCGGCTGGGCACGGTTTGTGACAGGGCACTCGTCCGGCGGATGGAGCAGCCTGTGGTTGCAAGTTACTTATCCCGATCATTTCAACGGCGTTTGGTCCACGTCGCCGGACCCGGTGGATTTCCGCGATTTTCAGGGGATCGACCTCACCAAACCAGATGCAAATATGTTTCTGGATGCGCACGGCGAGAAACGGCCAGTTGCCCGGCTGCGCGGCAAGCCAGTCCTCTTTTTTCGTTTCTTTTCTGATATGGAAGAAGTAATGGGCCACGGGGGCCAGCTGGCCTCATTCGAGGCAGTGTTTTCGCCACGCGGTCCTGATGGCCGGCCACGCAAGCTCTGGGACCGCACGACGGGAACAATCGATCCAGAAACGGCGAAGGCTTGGAAGCGTTATGACATCCGTATTATCTTGGAAACGAACTGGAAGACACTGGCCCCGAAGCTGGCAGGAAAACTACACGTATGGACAGGTGGGGCAGACACGTTTTATCTGGATGGTGCAGTGCTGCGGCTGAAAGAGTCGCTGGCGCGGTTGGGCAGTGATGCCGTTATCGAGATTCATCCGGGCCGCGATCACAGCTTGCGCGATAAGGCCATCCTCGACCGTATCGCCCGTGAAATGGCCGCCCGTTTCTCGAGATCATTCCAACGAGTTGAAAGCGGAAGCGACGCAAGGCAACCGTAGTATGCGCATCAACACCTTGGCAATTGTCGGTGTCGGACTGATTGGCGGCTCTATTGCCTTGGCAGCGCGGCGGCGTGGTGGGGCCGTACGCATCATTGGTATCGATCGGCAAGCAGAAACGCGATCACAAGCCCTCCGAGATGGCACGATTGATGATGCTTATATGGACCTGACCGCCGCCGCTTGTGCCGATCTCATCTTGTTTTGCACGCCGGTCGATACCATCGCTGCCGGGGTGATCGAGGCAGCGACACACTGCCGGCCCGGAACCCTTTTAAGCGATACCGGCAGCACGAAAGCGGCTATCCTCCGCGATGTGCAGGGTCGGCTGCCTTCTGGGGTCGAGTTTATCGGCAGCCATCCGCTGGCCGGCTCAGAGAAACACGGCTTGGCGCACGCCAGTGCCCAGCTGCTGGAAGGTCGGCTGGTAATTGTTACTCCGCCGCCAGATTCTACGGACACTGCCTTGTCCCAAATCCGCGACTTCTGGACGGTGTTGGGAGCGCGTGTGCAGGTGATGGACGCCGAGGAGCACGACCGCGCTTTGGCTTTCACCAGCCATCTGCCGCATTTGCTCTCCTCCGCATTAGCTGGCATTCTGCCGCCGGAGCTGTATGATCTGACTGCCACCGGCTTCCGTGATGCGACCCGTCTCGCCGCCGGACAACCAAGCTTGTGGTCGGCCATCTTTCACGCCAATCAAACGCATCTCTTGACGGCACTGGACCGCCTCGACGAGCAATTGCAGCGTTTTCGAGAAGCACTCCGCCAAGGCGATCGAGCCGCGCTCGAAGCTCTTTTGCAACAAGGCAAGAAAGTCCGCGATGTGCTCTGAAGAACTAACCACAGATGTCACAGAGAACACAGCGAAAAACACCGAAAAGGAAGAAAAATCAACAAGAAAACGGATTGCATCTGTTGCAGTCTATTTTTCGGTGTTTTTCGCTGTGTTCTCTGTGACTCTGTGGGTAGCTCTTCTTCCTACGGCTTCGTTATAGCGCCATCGCGGCGGCGGAGGTTGCCCCATTGCATGTCGAAGGGTGGATCGTCGTTAATAGGGAACTGGGCCGCCACTTTCTCATCGAGGTCGATGCCCAGGCCCGGTTTATCGTTGACCCAGTAGTAGCCGTCTTTGAGCGTCGGACAGCCGGGGAACGCGTCTTGCTCCGCTTGCGTGAAGTCGCGTGCCTCCTGGATGCCGAAGTTGGGGACTGCCAGATCGAGATGCACGTTGGCGGCATGGCCGACAGGCGAGACATCGCCGGGGCCATGCCAGGCGGTGCGGACAGCGAAGAACTCACACAACGCCGCGATTTTGCGGGCCATCGACAGACCGCCTACTTGCGACATATGAATACGTATAAAATCGATTAATCGGCCCGTCACCAGCGGCAGCCATTCGTTGGGATTGTTGAAGAGTTCGCCCATCGCAATAGGCGTTGTCGTTTGTTGCCGCAGATGCGTGAAATAACCGACATCCTCTGGGCTGAACGGATCTTCGAGGAAAAACAGGCGATACGGTTCGAGATCCTTGGCCAAACGCAGGGCCAGGACCGGCGGCACGCGTTCATGCACGTCGTGCAGCAGCTCGACTTCGTCGCTGAGTTGTTTGCGCAGGTGCTCGAAAAGGCGCGGCACCGTGCGGACATAGTAGCTCGGCTCCCATGTTTGCGAGCGACCGGGTTTGATTGTGGCGCCATAGGTGGCATAACCGGGAACAGCAACCTGGGCGCGGACGTAGCGGTAGCCCTGTTCCATAAAACGGCGGATGTTTCTCTCCACATCCTGGAAGGTGGCGCCGCTGGCGTGGCGATACACGTCCACGGCCTTACGGCATTTGCCGCCGAGCAGTTGATAGACCGGCATGCCGGCTCGCTTGCCAAGAATGTCCCACAACGCCATGTCCACGCCGCTGATAGCGTTGTTCAGCACAGGGCCGTTACGCCAATACGACGATACGAACGACGCTTGCCAGATGTCCTCGATTTGCAGCGGATCTTTGCCGACAAGAAACGGCTTGAGGTACTTCTCCACGGCGGTTTCGACGACGCGCGGCCGCTGCGTGAAGGTAGCGCAGCCGAGTCCGTACAAACCCGGCTCACTGGTCGTCACCTTGACGACGACCAGGCGAATTTTCGCCGGCGCGGTGAGGATTGTTTTGATATCGGTGATTTTCAGCGGCGACAGTTTCTTGTCCGCGACGGCAGACAGCGGTGCAGCAGGTTGTTCGAAAGAGCCGAGCGGTGTGGTCAAGAGCCAAGGCAGGCTGGCGCCGGCGCCGAGGCTGGTCCATTTAAGCAGATCGCGTCGATGCATGAAAGTGTCCCTCTACGGGCCGAATTCGCCGCGAACGGAAACGCTCGCTCACGGCGCTATCGATATATCGATAGCCTTACTCCAGGGCACGCGAGGACGTCTGTCAAGCAATTCTGTCGTTAGAGCACTTAACGGTGAATGGCAAGCCCTGCGAGGCATGCTGGCAGCATGCTCTACACGACTCACCGTTAACCTAAGGGCGAGCGGATTTTTCCCTCCCTCCTTGTGGGGGAGGGTTGGGGTGGGGGGGACACAACTCCTTGGTTCCATTGCCTTTACACCTCCTGCCTCAGCCCCTCCCTCACGAGGGGGAGGAGGTTTGGTCCACTAGCCCCTAAGCTGACAGGTGCATCCTAAAGAATGCCGGCGTGTCTGCCGAGCTTGTAAGCGAGGATAACCTGTTGCCTTTTTTCCGTGGATAGCGCTGATGCATAGCGGTGAAGAAACGAGTATCATTCAGTGCTGGATCGAATTGGCGGGTCAGGAACCGGATTCGCGGCGGCGTGACGATTGCGGCGGCTCGGTCCTGGTGCTCGCCGAAGCGGCCAAGCGGCTGCCGGTATGGAATGAAGCGTTGCGTGGAACGTGATTGAATCACAGTGCTGTGAAGGCCGATTTGCTCGACGCTTTCCGGCAAGTTACCGGGTTGTGAGTGCCGCATTCGCAAACAAGGTCCACCGTGACAGAGACTAACCCCTTACAAATCCCTCTGGATACGCTTTCCGACATCTCTGCGGCCCGGCTGGAGCTGCTCGAGCGGCTCGGTCTGCGCAACGTCGGCGATCTTCTCTTTCACTTCCCGCGCGCCTACGAGGATCTTAGCGACGTGCGGTCCATTGCTACTCTATCGGCAGACGGCATTCAGACGGTGCAAGGCGAAGTCGTCGAGATCGAGGGACGTTCGCTGAGCGATGGGCGGAAAGTTGTGAGTGTGGTTCTCAGCGATGACGGCAAGAATTGTTTGGAGGGTGTATGGTTCAATCAGCCGTTTGCAGCCAAGCGTTTTCGTTATGGCCAGCGGCTGTCATTCAGCGGCAAACCGAAGTGGTTTCGCGATCATTGGCAGATGAGCAATCCGCGTGTACAGATACTCGCCTCCCCTTCATCCCCTCCGCAAGGGGGAGGGATGAGGGGGGGAGGACCGGAGGTCGTGCCGGTTTACCCGCTCACTGAAGATTTGCGGCCCGAACAGCTGCGTTCGCTGCTTCGTAAAATGATCGATCGCTATGCTTCGCGTCTGACGGATGTATTACCGATTACTTTGCGGCAAAAGCACGATTGGCCGACTTGCGATCAGGCGCTGCGTGACGTTCACTTTCCGCCCACTTTATCGGCAGCGACACGCGGACGGCGGCGCTTCGTTTACGAGGAGTTTCTGATTCTCCAATTGGCACTGGCACTGCGGCGGCGGGAGGTACGCGAGGAGGGACGGGCGCCCATTTTGACAACGACGCCGGCCATTGATGCGCGAATTCGCCGACTGTTTCCCTTCTCGCTGACCGCCGATCAGGACCGAGCTGTCGCCGAGATTTGCCGTGATCTTGCCAGTGACAAACCGATGCAGCGGCTTTTGCAGGCCGATGTCGGTGCTGGCAAGACGGCTGTGGCCGTATATGCTCTGCTGGTGACCGTGGCCAACAAACATCAAGCCGCCCTGATGGCGCCGACCGAAGTGCTGGCCCAGCAGCACGCCCGTACCCTCGATCGTTATCTCGCACACAGCCGCGTTCGCCGTCTGCTCCTGACCGGAGCACTGACGCCGGCCCAACGGCGCGATGCTCTGGCAGCGCTGGCGGTCGGCGACATCGATCTCGTCATAGGCACGCAAGCCTTGGTACAGGAGAACGTGCGCTTCGCGCGGCTGGGGCTGGTAGTCATCGATGAGCAACACAAGTTCGGCGTGCATCAGCGTGCTCGTTTCCGACGAGCCGGAAGTGTAAGCGACGGCGGACAATCCGTTGCTTACGCTTCCGGCTCGTCGGTCCCACACTACCTGGTCCTGACCGCCACGCCGATCCCGCGCACTGTGGCCCTGACAGTGTTCGGTGATTTGGACGTATCAATCATCCGCCAGCTGCCGCCGGGACGGCAACCCGTGACCACACGCTGGGAACCGACCAGTCAGCGCCCGCGCGTCTACGCCCGCTTACGCGAGGTACTGGCGCAGGGTAAGCAAGGCTACATTGTCTGTCCGTTGGTTGAAGAATCGGCCACGCTCGATGTGAAAGCGGCGACGCAAACCTATGCGGAATTGTGTGCGGGACCGTTCCGCGACTTGCGCATTGGTCTTTTGCATGGTCGGCAGGACGAGGAGACCAAGGCGGCGGTGATGGACCGCTTCCGCAGGCACGAGTTAGATCTGCTGGTGTGCACCTCGGTCGTTGAGGTTGGCGTGGACGTTCCCAATGCAACGCTGATGGTGATCGAACATGCAGAGCGTTTCGGCCTGTCGCAGCTGCATCAGTTGCGTGGCCGGATCAGCCGCGGCCCAACCGCCGGGCTATGCTTCTTGTTCGCCGAGCCATCCAGCGAGGAGGCACGCCGGCGGCTACGCGCCTTCCTGCGTACAACGGACGGCTTCGCGCTGGCTGAGGAAGACATGAAACTGCGCGGCACGGGTGAGTTCTTCGGCGCCCGCCAGCATGGCCTGGGAGAATTGCGTCTCGGCAGTTTGATCGCAGATGCCGACTTGCTCCGCACGGCCCGCAAGGACGCTTTCGCGCTGGTAGCCGATGATCCTGGACTGCGTCGGCCCGAACATGCTCTGCTGCGCGCGGCCGTGCTGGAGAGATACGGAAAAACACTGGACTTGGCGGAAATCGGCTAGGTAGTTGGGTGGCCAGGGGGTTAACCACCTAACTACACCTAACCACCTAAAAGCGCCGGCGGTCCTACAACATCATGGAGTTTACTCAGCAGACGCTGCAAATCTTCCCGATCTTCTTCTGATAGTTTACTCAGCAGGTTGCAAATGCCGCCCAGGCGCGCGGACTGATAGTCCCGAAAAGCCGCCATCCCTTCGGGTGTCAGGGTCACATCAATTTTGCGCTTATCGTGCGGATTGATGCGGCAAGTGATGAGTGGATGCTCGCGGTCCTCCAGGGAACGGATGATACGTGACATTTGCGCCGGAAGGACGCCGAGCTGGCGCTGGATGTCACCAACGATCAGCGTCTGGTGATGGTGCAACAAGGACAGCGTCAAAAATTCGACTTCTTTGAGATCGCCACTGCGACGGCGGCCGCGCGGCGAAACCAGGCAGAAGTGTGTAACCAGGTCGAAAAGATGCTGAGCAAGCTCATGCACCTGTATCTCAGTTCCGGTGGCAACCATATTTGCGTCCCAAAACATATCAGCACGAACACATTTAACGATAGCTTCAATGTCAACGACGTGTCAATCGGAGAAGATGCATAGTTTGGGCGGAAGAAAGGGGGCAGGACGTTTCGCGCCGAAGCTACGGATTATTCCGACGGCCGACATCGAACAAGCCGAAAACGTAAGCGATGGAAATGTCGTCGCTTATACGTCCGGCTCGTTTCGTGCCAAGAGAGCGGCGAGGCACGACTGGCCTTGCCGACGCTTGCCGCTGATTTCTACAATAAGGTATCTATCGAAGCAACAAGGAGAAGCCATGAAATCCGGCATCCATCCCGAATATGTTGAAGCCACGGTAACCTGTGGTTGCGGCAACAAGTTCGTTACGCGCAGCACCAAGAAGAACATCACGGTCGAGATCTGCTCGGCCTGTCATCCGTTCTTTACCGGTAAAATGAAATACGTCGATACGACCGGCCGTGTCGAGAAGTTTCAGCGTAAGTACAACTGGGACAAGCGCAAGAAACAGGGCGAAGCGACCGCCGAGGAAACCTCCAAATAGCACTGGTTTCAAGATGAAACCGCCAAGACGCCCAGGATGTCAAGAGAGGAAGAGGGAAAAGAATATAAAGTGTGAAAAGATGGTTGCGACCTGGATTAGGCTATTTTCTCTCTTTATTTTCTCTTTTTTGGCATCTTTGGCGTCTTGGCGGCTCGTTTTTAGGATCGAAACCGGAGCCTCCCCGCATGTGGCCGATCTTCGAGCAAGCCCTGGCACATTATCACGAATTGGAACAACAACTCAGCGATCCTGCCGTAGCCGCTGACCGCGCTCGCTTTACGCGCCTCGCCAAGGAGCATGGCGCCCTTGCCAAGCGTGTCAAGCCCTATCTCGAATACAAGAAAATCAGCAATGATTTGGCCCAGGCCCAAGCGCTGCTCGATACTGAAACCGACCCGGAGATGCGGCACTATGCGGAACAAGAGTTAAACGATCTGCGAAAGCGTCAACAAGCATTGCAAGCGCGGCTGGAGGATTTGGTCCTGGCCGAGGGTGAGGACTACGACAGCCTCATCATGGAAATCCGCGCCGGCACCGGCGGTGATGAGGCGGCACTGTTTGCTGGCGATCTATATAATATGTATACTCATTATGCTCGCGATCAGGGCTGGAAGGTTGAGGACATCTCGTTCAACCCGGGTGAACAGGGCGGGTTCAAGGAAGTGGTCTTCAGCATCACCGGCGAAGATGCTTACCAGCACTTGCGTTATGAGAGCGGCGGCCATCGCGTGCAGCGCGTCCCCAAGACGGAACAGCAAGGCCGTATCCATACCTCTGCCGCCACGGTGGCTGTGCTACCAGAGCCGGATGAAGTGCAGGTCGAGATCCGCGATCAAGACATTGAATGGGAGCGTATGCGCGCCGGCGGTGCCGGTGGCCAGCATGTCAATAAGACCGAAAGCGCCGTGCGCATCTGGTACAAGCGCGGCACGCCGGACGAATTGGAAGTAAAATGCCAAGATGAGCGCAGCCAGCATAAAAACTATGAACGCGCCCTGCGCATCCTGCGCAGCCGTATCTACGAATTGCAGCAGCAGAAACTGCACCGTGAACGCGCCCAACAGCGCCGCACGCTGATCGGCTCCGGCGACCGCAGTGAACGTATCCGTACCTACAATTTCCCGCAAAATCGCGTCACCGATCATCGCATCAACCTGAACCTGTACAAGCTCGATTCCATCATCGCCGGTAATTTAAACGAGCTGATCCAGGCACTGCGTGACTTCGACAAAAAACAACGCCTGGAACAGACGAATTAGCCACAGATGAACATAGATGAAAATTAAAATAATTTATTTCTCGTCTCTTATTCGTGTTCAGCTGTGTTCGTCTGTGACTAACTTTTTGGAGTATAAGCCGTGAGCACGGAGCAGAGTTGGACGATCGGGCGTTTGCTCGACTGGACGACACAGTTTTTTCAGCAGAAAGGCTCCGAATCGCCGCGTCTGGATAGCGAGGTGTTGCTGGCGCACGCGCTGGGCTGCAAGCGCATCGATCTGTATACCCGGCATACCGAAGAAGCGTCGGCGCAAGGCCGGCAGCGCTTCCGCGAGCTGGTGCGGCAGCGCATCGAAGGCTGCCCGGTGGCCTATCTGGTAGGACACAAGGAGTTTTTTTCGCTCGAATTCGAGGTTAATCGCGCTGTGCTGATCCCGCGACCGGACACCGAATGCGTCGTGGTCGAATGCTTGCGCTTGGCCAAAGACGTGACGGAGCCGACGCTTCTCGACATCGGCACCGGCTCCGGCTGTCTGGCCATCGCCATCGCCAAGCACCACAAGACGGCACAGGTGACGGCCATAGACATCAGCCCCGAAGCGCTAGCCGTGGCTTCACGCAATGCCGCCAGACATGGCGTCGCCGAGCGCATTCGCTTTTTGCAGGGCGATTTGTTTGCCCCCATTCCTGCGGGCGAACGCTTCGATTTTATCCTCAGCAATCCGCCATACATCCCTCACGACGATATTGCCAAGCTGCCGCCCGGTGTACGCGATTACGAACCGCATGTAGCGCTGGACGGCGGTGCGGATGGCTTCGCCGTCTTTGATCGCTTGATCGCCGAGGCACCGGCGCATCTTAAGCCGGACGGCTATCTGCTCCTCGAAATAGGTTCGCCGCAGGAGCAACCGGCGCGCGAGCGAATCGGAAAGTATGAGGGATATGAATTGGCGAAGACAGTTTACGATGGTTCGGGGCATCCACGTGTGCTGGTCGCGCGTTGGCGTGGCCCCATTTAGCAGCAAAACACGCCCATAAATTCGCGTCCCATCCCTTTTCTTCCCCGACGAAAAAAGGATACACAGCATTCGTCCGCAATGTAAGCGAGGGTTGCCCTTGCTTACACTGCGGACGAATGGCAGGTGCGCTCACAGCATCCAGCCCTTGCGATACTCGAAATGCAGGAACTGCTCCGCTTCGGGGGAGTTGGGGAACTTCATGTTCTCGGCGTCCCATTCGAGCTTCTTACCGGCGCGCATAGCCACGTTGCCGAGCAGGATCGTCTCGGTCAACAGGCCAGCGATGTCGAAATTGGAATAAGCGATCTCCGGCTTGTTCTCCAGGATGGCGCGGACCCATTCCTCTTTCATGCCAAGGTCGCCGCGGCCGTTGCGCGGCAGCGTCGGCTGCGGCGGCTTGTAGCCCTCGAAATTCTTCCTGGGCAAAAGGACATAATTGGCGCCATAATCGTTAGGCGAGTAGAGAATGCCTTTGGCGCCAACAAGCAGGGAACCGCTGCCCGGCGGATTCTCGCCATGAAGTAATTCCTTGGGCGGCAAGTTTTTTTTGCCGTCCCGATGGCCTTCGTACCAGACAAACTTGACGGGAGGCATCTCACCGCGGGCCGGGAACTGGAAAGTGATGGTCGCCCAACCTGGATACGTCTCTGGATTGATCTCGCCGTTCTCGGCAGAGACACTGGCTGGAGAGCCGAGTTTGAGGGCCCGGAAGGCCATGTTGGCCGTATGGCAGGCCATGTCGCCCAGGGCGCCAGTGCCAAAATCCCAGAAGCCGCGCCAGCTGAAGGGATGGTAGCCGTCCGCATAGGGGCGCTCCGGTGCTGGTCCCAGCCACAGGTCCCAGTGAACATGCGGCGGCACCGGCTTGGGAGCAGGGCGCTTGGTTAACTTCGGCGCCTGCGGCCAAATCGGCCGGTTGGTCCACACGTGAACTTCTGTTACCGGCCCGATGGCGCCGGCCTGCACGACCTCGATCGCTTCGCGCAGCTTGTTCTCGGCCGAGCCTTGGTTGCCCATTTGCGTGCAGACATGGTATTTCCGGGCCGCCAGTCGTAACTCCCGGGCCTCACGGACAGTGTGAGTCAACGGCTTTTGGCAATAGACGTGCTTGCCCAGTTTGATAGCCATCATGGCAGCGACGGCGTGGGTGTGGTCGGGCGTGCTGACCGTCACAGCGTCGATGGACTTGCCCATCTCGTCGAACATCTTGCGGAAATCATTGTACTTTTTGGCATTGGGAAACTTTTCGGCTTTCTTGTCGAGCGTCTTGTCGTCGATATCGCACAGAGCGACGACATTGCCGAGCTTGCCAGCCTGATCGATGTCGCTCGATCCTTTGCCGCCGACACCGATGCCAGCGATGTTGAGTTTTTCATTGGGCGATCGACTGAAGGTGCGGGTGAGTCCGCCGGCCACCCAGAAACCGAGGCCGGCCAGGCCGGTTTGCTGGATGAACTGGCGACGATTGGTTCGTCGGCTCATAGAAATTGCTCCCTTTTGTTGTGGAAAAATGCCGGTGGGTCTGGGCATGAAATCAGTGTAGAAGAGCGCCAGGGTGGTTGCAACTATTTTCTGAATGAAAGTCAGCGAGCGGGGCGGCGTTCGGGCTCCAAGTGGGCTTCTCGAGGCGTTGACGCCGCCCCGCTCGCCAGATCAAATATCGTAGTACAAATAAAACTCATACGGGTGCGGCCGTAGTCGGATGGCGTCGGCTTCTTTCTCCGTCTTGTACCAGATCCAGGTGTCGATCACGTCGGCGGTAAACACTTCGCCTTGCAACAGGAACTCGTGATCCTGACGCAGATGCCGCAGCGCCTCGTCGAGTGATCCCGGCGTCTTGGGCACTTTGGCCAATTCTTCCGGTTCTAGATCGTAAATGTCCTTATCGAGCGGCTCGCCCGGCTTGATCTTGTTCTTAATACCGTCGAGCATGGCCATCAGCATGGCGGCAAAGGCCAGGTACGGATTGCACGAACCATCGGGGCAGCGGAATTCCAGGCGCTTGGCCCGCCAGTGTGGCGAGTAAACGGGAATGCGAATCGACGCCGAGCGGTTGCGGCGGCTGTAGGCGAGATTGACGGGCGCTTCGTAGCCGGGCACCAGACGCTTGTAACTGTTGGTGGTCGGGTTGGTGATGGCACACAGGGCCGGCGCGTGCCGCAACAGGCCGCCGATGGCATACATGGCCTGATCGGAAAGGCCGGCATAGCCAGAGCCGGCGAACAAGTTCTTGCCATCCTTCCACAACGACGTATGCACGTGCATGCCGCTGCCGTTGTCCATGAAGAGCGGCTTGGGCATGAAGGTGGCCGTCTTGCCGTACTTCTTGGCCACGTTCTTAATGATGTACTTATACTTGAGGACGTTGTCGGCCATCTCTACCAGAGGAGCGTACTTCATGTCGATTTCGCCCTGTCCACCGGTGGCTACTTCGTGATGCTGGGCCTCGATTTTCAGGCCGCATTCGATCATGGTCAGCATCATTTCGGTACGCAGGTCGTGCATAGCGTCGGAGGGCGGGCAGGGGAAATAGCCCTCCTTATAGCGCAACTTGTAGCCAAGGTTCGGCTTCTCTTCGCGGCCGGTATTCCAGGCGCCCTCGACACTGTCGATGTAGTAATAGCCGGAATGCTGATCCTGATCGTAGCGGACCTCATCGAAGATGAAGAACTCCAATTCGGGGCCAAAATAGGCCGTATCAGCGATACCGGTGGACTTCATGTAGTTGACAGCTTTGCGGGCGACGTTACGCGGATCACGGGTGTAGTCTTCCTTGGTCAAGGGATCCTGGATGTTACAGATCATGGTCAGAGTGCGTTCCTTGCAAAACGGATCGAGGAAGGCGGTTTCCGGGACGGGCACGACGAGCATATCGGACTCGTTGATGGCCTGCCAGCCGCGAATGCTAGAGCCGTCGAAGCCGACGCCTTCCTCGAAGACGTTTTCGTCCAGCGCTTCGGCAGGGATGGTGAAGTGTTGCCACAGACCGGGGAAGTCCATGAAGCGCAGATCGACAGCGCGGACTTCCTTCTCGCGGATCAGAGCGAGGATTTCCTTGGGTGTCACGACGGGACCTCCACGGTAGGGGTTGGGGATTTCTCCATTAAGACTAACCGTTTCGACAGTTCCGTCAATAGGCCAGCGAAAAAAAGCACCTTGATTGCCTGCCTAAAATGAGTATAGTCGTTGGATGCAATGCGAGCGGGGAGGCCCCCGGTAGCTCGCTTGCACCTTGCACCGGGGGTGACACCTCCGCTCGCCGATCTTGACGTACCTCATGAGTGATGAAATGCCTCAGGGAGTTGATGCTCCCCGTTCGCCGAGCCACGTGTCGGTCCTGCCGGTTGAGGTGTTGAGGCTGTTGTGTCCCGCACCGGGGCAAGTACTCGTCGATGCCACGCTTGGCGCCGGCGGACATGCTCGGCTCTTGGCCGAACGTCTGGTGCCGGGTGGCCGGTTGATTGGACTCGACCGCGATGCGACCATGCTCGAATTGGCCCGTCCTCGCTTGGCCGATCTGCCCGTGACACGGGTGCAGGCGCCGTTCTCGCAGCTGCGTCAAGTGCTCGATGACCAAGGCATCGCCGCTGTCGATGGGGTATTGGCCGATGTCGGCGTTTGTTCGGACCAGCTTGATGATCCGCAGCGTGGCCTGAGCTTCGCGCAGCCGGGACCGCTGGACATGCGCTTCGATCCCACAACCGGCGAGCCGGCCAGCGCGTTGCTGCATCGGCTCAACGAACGCGATCTCGCCGATCTGTTTTGGCGCTACGGCGAGGAACGCTTCAGCCGCCGCATCGCCCGCCGCATCGTCGAAGCGCGCCGCCATGCTCCCTTGGAGACGACGGAACAACTCGCCCAGTTAGTGCGCCGCTGTATACCGCGTCCTGCCGGCCGGCGGCGAAAGCCGCCCATTGATCCGGCCACTCGTGTTTTTCAGGCGCTGCGCATCGCTGTTAATGACGAGTTAGGAGAGCTGGAAAAGCTGTTAAAGATTTTGCCGTCGTGTGTACGGCCAGGAGGGCGCGTGGCAGTGATTAGTTTTCATTCCCTGGAGGACCGCCTGGTGAAGACAGCCTTCCGCGATCGTTCGCTGTGGGAGGTGCTGACGCGTAAGCCGGTGCGAGCCAGCGCGGAAGAAGTGCGAAACAACCCGCGTGCCCGCAGTGCCAAGTTGCGTGCGGCGCTTCGGTTGTAGTTTCTATATTTTCCCGAGTGGGGGCATAAGTCCCGTGAGCGCATCGCAGGGGGCTTACGCCCCCTGCTCAGAATGGAGAGGAGCAAGGATGCTAATGCGCAAGACCCAGTACGCATGGATGTCTCTGGGCGGATTGATCTGCCTGTTCGGCCTGATGCTCGCGTGCAAACTCCACGATGGCAACCGGGCTATCGCTCAACCGGAGCCGCCGCCCGCGTCAGCCCCCGTAAAAAAAGATTCGTCTCCCACTATTTTCTCCTTGCCGCCCACCTTGCAAACGAAGGAACCGGAACTGTTGCCGCCGCCTAAGAAGACTGAAAAGAGCAAAGAGCCGGCGCGGCCAGATAAACCCTCCGAGGCGCGGCCAGATAAACCCTCCAAACCGAAGGCCACGCTGGAAATGCCGTCGCCCTCGGAGCCGCCGGTGCTCTTGCCGGCGTCGTTCGGTCCCAACACGCCCACGCCGCCGGAGACGAAAAAAACTCCGGACACGCCGCCGCCGCCTCGATCCGCTCCAACGGCGCCTCCGTCTTCTTCAATTAAGTCTTCTTCAATTAATTTCTCGTCTCCGCTTTCGCCGACTCCTGCAACTCCAGCTTTGGAGAAGCGGGTCGAGATGGAAGACCGCAGGGCCGAGCCAGTCAAGCCGTTGCCGTTGTTGCGTACCAAGCCGCCGACACCCCGGGCCAAAGTGCTGCCGTTCCTTGGCACCTATCCATGCCGTCTCGATGAGAAAGGCCGGCTGACGCTGCCGCAAGCTATCCGTGATCAGTTGGGCGGTAGTGATATCGTGTTGCTCTCGCCTGGCCCAGACAAATGCCTGTGGCTGACCAATCAGCCGCATTTGGAATGCCTGAGCGAACGACTCGATCAGTCGCAGGCCAACGAGGCCGATGTGCGTGTATTCAAGCGGCTGTATTTCGCCCAGACGGAGAAACGGACCATCGACAGCGATGGCCGCGTCGCCATCCCGGAGCGCCTGGGCCAGTTCGCCGGACTGCATCAAGACGTGGTGCTGGTCGGTATTGACGATCATTTTGAGGTCTGGGACACCGCCCGCTGGCGCGCGTATACGCAAGAGAAAAGCGTCGGCCGCTCGGAGTGAAACCATCCGAGCCGCGCCCTGAGGAACGGTTGCTTCTGCCGCTCCCCAGGGCACGGCTCAGATGAAAACATCTCATCAGAACAGAGGAGGACGCGCATGAAACTGGAACACAAGATCGGTATCGCCATCACCTGCACGTTCCTGTGTCTGACGGGGGCCGTGATCGGACTCAAGATGCAGGAGCAGACGCCTGCGGAATCGCCAACCGTCGCGGCGGCAGACCCGGTGCCTGCCGCGCCACTGCCCGAAGCGAAAATCCCGATCTCACTCGATGAAAAGGAGATGTCGCTCCCAAACATTCCCAATGAACCACCCTCGAAACCGCCTTCCCCGGCAGCTAATACAGTCGATCCACCGAAGAAAGAAAGCAAACCGGCAGCTAACGATGTCGAGGAGAAGCGGCCATCCAAAAACGAGAAACGCTCCCAGGAAAAGACGAGTCCCCCGACCGATACCCCGTCCTCTCCGTCCACCCCAGCAGAATCGAGACCTACCATGCCGCCGGTGATAGGCGTTGAGGAATGGGGTAAATCTTCTACTGGCTCGAGAGGCAATAAATCCAGCACCCCGCCGGCGCAACCAGCAAACGGTGCGAAAACGGTGTCTCCGTCTTCGCGGGGAGTGAAAAAAGACCCTCCCGCGAACAAGTCCGCATCTCCAGAGATTCTGCCCGCCAGCGCCATCGAGACAACGGCGATCAAACCACCGGACCCGCCGGCCAAACTGGCTGCCGCGCCCCCAGCGCCCTCTGCACCTGCATTGACCCCTTCGAAAAACGGTCCTCCGTCTTCTCCCGCGGCAGCGAGCAATGCCGCGATCGGAACTTCATCACCTGGGCTGGGAATGCCGCCGTACTTCCAAGAACCATCGACAAACAGTCCCTCCAAAACCACTCCCAAGCCCAAAGGAGACGCTTCGCTCCCGCCACTTTTGGCCCCTGAGAAATTGCCGACACCGTCGATGGCCCCATCTCCTCCAGCACCGTCTTCCACGCCTGCGTCCGCGTCCACGACGCCGCCGCCGACACCGTCGATGGCCCCATCTCCTCCAGCACCGTCTTCCACGCCTGCGTCCGCGTCCACGACGCCGCCGACACCGTCGATGGCCCCATCTCTTCCAGCACCGTCTTCCACGCCTGTGGTGGCACCTGTGCCGCCGCCGTCGTCAACAACACCAGCCCCGGCACCTTCTTCGCTGTTGCCGCCTACGTCGCTTGGGGGGCCAGATCCAACATCCAAGCCGGCCCCGGCTTCTTCTGCAACACCGCTGGCACCGCCCAAACCGCCCGACCAGGGCAGTTCTTTCGTGCCGGATAACTCCTCGCCTGCGTCCGGACCCATCGGCGTCAAACCGGCGCCGCTGCCGCTGCCGACGCCGCCTTCTTCGCCGCTACAAGCTCACGCTTCAGCGCCAACTCCACAGCGGCCAGCGAATAACGGAGCGAGCGTGACCGTTTACGATGAGTTTGAATACGTGTGCAAACCCGGCGATACTTTCGAGTCAATTAGCAAACAGTTTCTCCTGTCGGAAAAATATGCCAAGGCATTGCAGCGCCACAATCAGAATCATGCTCGCGCCAGCGATCGGATGAGAGATACGGGGCAACTGGTGCCGGGAGAACGGATCTTCATCCCCCAAACTTATGTCCTGGAAGAGCGTTATCCCGACGCCATCCCCAAGCCGGCGTCCCCAACGATGCCGGCAACATTCGTTGCGCCGAACGGTTCGCCGCCACTACCGCCCCATCCGTAAGAAGCGGTTTGGCCCTTTACCGTTTAGCCATGACGCGGAGCGGAGCGCGTTCGCGCTCCGCTCTATAGGCGAGCGGTCCTCCCCCTTCCTCCTTGTGGGGGGAGGGCCATTCAGCTAAGGAGTTCTGGAACGCATTGCCAGTAGGTGTAGCGGCTAGATGTCTTCCTCCCTCCCCCACAAGGGGAAGGGAGAAAAACGCTACACCCGCTTGCAATGCGCTCGAGCCCCCAACCCAACTCTCTCTACAAGGGGGAAGGCGTTTCTTCCGCTAACTTTACGCCATAGCTAAACGGCAAAAGATGAAATTGTGTTTATGCGAAGGAAGGTTTATGGGGAAACTTCGGCTGGGCCTGGTTTTCCTGCTTGTGCTGGCTTCGGGATGTCAGGTCTTGTATCGCTATCGGCCTGTGCCGGTGTTGGTGCGTGACGCCGAGACGAAGAAGCCGATCGCTAACGCCGATGTCCATCTTTCCTATCCCTTAGCGCGGGATTCTCTGGCGCCGTTTGATTCCTCCCAGCGCACAGGTGCGGATGGCATCGCTCATCTGCGGGCGGCTCCTTATGGCGATTTTGGTGTCCGCGTCGAGGCGTCTGCGGCAGGTTACTTGCCTGATCAAATCAGTATCTCCACGGAATCGATCCAGCGTATCGAGCCGGTCCATCCCTTCGAAAATGCGGAGCGACGCAAGCCGGAATTCGTTGTGGAAATGTATGCCGAGCCGCGTTTCACGGTCGAGTTGATCGTGCCGTCGGGTTATCGCGGACGGATCCGGGCCGAGGTTGAACCGCGGGATGATATCGCCGTGCCGCCCGGCCAGCGTTCTTTCTGCTACGAAGTGGTTGATGGCTTTGTGCGAATCAAGGGACCGAGCCTCGTGCTGCGGCGTGTTTATCCTTCCGACTACCACGCCCGGTATGCCGATGGCACGCCGTTGACGGGAGAAATGACGTTGCAGAAAGTCGGCTTCCGCTGGCTGCGCGGTCAAGACAAGGAGCAATATTTTGTCATCGGCACGCAGCCGGAATACGATATGCAACGCCGCTACGCCGAGTGACGTGACAGGGATTTTTCCGTTAGTACCTGGCAAGGAAAGGGCGATCCTGATATGGTAATCTCGTTGAGCGTCCGATAAGCGGCATCAAGCAAAACAAGGACCGAAACTATCGTGAAGAAAATCGCCATTCTGCCGACGCTTCTGACGCTGGGCAACGGCGTCTGCGGTTTTGCTGCCATCGCCTATGCCAGCAAGATTGGCCCCCACTCTCCAGGCGGAGAGATCGATCATTATTTTGTCGTCAGCGCTTGCCTGATCTTGGCCGCGATGATCTTCGATGTTCTCGACGGCTATGCGGCCCGGCTGTCGAAGACGGCTAGCGAATTTGGTGGCCAGCTGGATAGCCTGTGCGATGCCATTAGTTTCGGCGCTGCTCCGGCCTTTGTGCTGCTGCGTCTGGGCATGGACTGGCACCAGCCATTGCTCCGGCAGGCGGTGGCGCTGATAGCGGCTTTGTACGTGGTTTGCGCCGTGCTGCGGCTGGCGCGCTTCAACATGGAGAACACCTTTCCTTCATCCTCCGGAATGGGGGGAGATAAAGGAGGGGGTGGCCACAAGCGTTTCAAAGGCTTGCCGTCGCCGGCCGCGGCTGGTTGCGTAGTGTCGCTGGCTATCCTCCGTGCCACGCCGGGGAGCGGCATTTCGGCGGAAACGATGACCTCTCTCGTCCGCGTCTGGGCGCCTCTGGGTACGCTGATCGCTGCCTTGCTCATGGTTTCACGCGTGAGCTATCCGCACATCACCAAGCAGATCCTGCGTGGCCGCCGTTCCTTCAGCGTCTTGGTGCAGGTAGTGCTGGCCTTGTTTCTGGTTGCTCTGGTGCCGTCGTTGGCCTGTTTCCTCATCTTCTGGGGCTACGCCCTGAGCGGCTTGCTGCGGCATGTCCTTTATCGCACCCTCCGCAGCAAAGCGTCTCTGACCGAATGGGAGCCTCACTAAAGTTTTCAGTTTTCGGTACATTAAAATCTGGGAACCGAAAACCGAAAACCGAAAACCGAAATGTTTACGGGCCTTGTTGAATCTCTGGGCACTGTCCGCGAGATTGTCTTCACGGGTGGCGGCTGCCGGCTGATGGTGGAGGCGCCGGACATCGCTGCGGAGTTAGCTGTCGGCGCGAGTGTTGCTGTTAATGGTGCTTGCCTCACCGTGGTCGCTTGCGATGCCCGAACCTGTTCATTTCAGCTCGGACCCGAAACGCTTCAGCGCACCAATCTGGGCGAATTACGTCCCGGCGAGCGTGTCAATCTCGAACGAGCGTTGCGTCTGAGCGATCGTCTGGGCGGCCATCTGGTGCAAGGGCATATCGACGGCGTGGGCCGCATCGCTGAGCGCCGCAGTGAAGGCGAGTGGGTGACGGTCTGGTTCCGCTGTCCGCCGGAGTTGGCGGCACAGATGGTGCCCAAGGGATCGGTAGCGGTGGACGGTGTCAGCTTAACGGTGGTTGAGGTCGGCGCGGATTGTTTTAGCGTCGCCTTGATTCCGCATACGTTGGCGCACACCACACTCGGTTTCAAAGGGGCAGGCGCTGCCGTCAATTTGGAAACAGATTTGCTAGCGAAATATGTGTGGAAATGCCTCGCCGTTTTGCGATTCGGCGAGCGAGCTATGTCAACACCCCAGTAAAGAAGAACCAGAGCGTTGACACGCCCTGCTCGCCAATTCCAAATGAAACATGACACCTCCAACTCCCTCGACGCGACAAACGCTGTCTTACCTGCGTAATCTGTTCACCGAGCGCGGCATCAAGCCCAAGAACAAACTCGGGCAGAATTTCCTCATCGACCTGAACCTGCTCGATCTCATCCTGCGCAGGGCCGAGCTAACGCGCGACGATCTTGTCCTGGAAGTCGGCAGTGGTACTGGCAGTCTGACGGCGCGGCTGGTCGAGCAGGCTGGCGCTGTGGTCAGCGTCGAAATCGATCCCGCTTTCGCCGCCCTGACGGCAGAAACTGTCACCCAGCGCGAGAACATCGTCTTCTTGCACAACGATATCCTCAAGAACAAAAACGAGCTGAACCCCGATGTGCTGCGTGCTCTGGCGGACCTCGGCCAACGCTGTGGCACGCGGCGTGTTAAGTTGGTATCGAACCTGCCGTATGCGGTAGCCGTACCGGTTCTCACCAACTTGCTGCTGAGCGAGCTGGCTTTGGAGCGCATGGTCGTGACGGTGCAATGGGAGATTGCCGAGCGCTTGCTGGCCGCGCCGGCAACCAAAGCCTACGGAGCGTTGGCCGTGTTGGTGCAAAGCTTGGCGGATGTGGAATTAATACGCCGTTTGTCGCCGAAAGTGTTTTGGCCGCGGCCGTTGGTAGACTCGGCCATCGTCCACATCCATCCCAACGCAGCCAAACGCCGGCACGTCAGTGACCCGGTACGCTTCCGCACCTTTCTCCGCGATCTGTACGTGCATCGCCGCAAGAATCTGCGCGGAGCACTGGCCAGCCTGCCCAACCGCGCTCGGAGCAAGAGCGAGGTAGATGCGCGTCTCGTTGAATTAGGTCTCGACGGCAGCCTCCGCGCCGAAGTCCTCGATGTCGAACAACACCTCCGCCTGTGCGAACAGTTCGATTAACGTTTGTTAACAACGGAAACATTTTCTCCGTATATCAACGCTCTTGCCCTTAACACCGCTCCACCTACACACCGCATGTTGCGGCCAGTCGGATTAACGCCTAAACACGTCGGCATTCGTACGTTGCATCAATTCCTCCTGCGACGACCGACTGGCGGAAACGATCCGGCACCTCCTTTGCGTTAACCGCAAGCACAGACGCCCACGGAGGAACACCGTGGAGAAAGCGAAGATGTAGGCAAGAAAGATCCATTATGTTGATGATGGCTCCACGGGCCTTGCCTCACTTCGCCCTTTCGTTGTGTTCCTTCGTGGGCCGCCATTCCTTGCGTGGGGTACTCGCGGTGCGTATACTCAGGCGGATGGGATTCACGAACCGAAGGATACGCCTGAGGACAAAGCCATGATCCGCAAACTATTTCTTGTCATCGTGTCGTTTTTGGGAGGAACGGCCCCGATCGTATCGGCCGACGACAAACATTCCAGTGGTCGATCACTACCGAAGATTCCGGAGATTACCCATCCTGTTATGTTCAATACGCCGGAAGCCGACCGTATCCTCGCAGCGCTGCAAGTGTTTCCCGCTGATAATCCCTGGAACACGGATGTTTCCCACTGGCCACTGCATCCCAACTCACCAAACATCATTGCTTCCATCGGTGCCGACAAGCCCTTCCGCTACAACCTCGACATGAGCTTCATCCTTGTGCCGCCGCATCAGAAGAAAATCCCGATCCGTATTGTCGTCTATGCTGATGAATCGGACAAAGGCCCGTTCCCGATACCCGATTCTATGCCCATCGAAGGCTGGCCAGCTGCCTACAAGCGCACACCGGCGCTACGCAGTCTGAGTCTCGACGACGTACAGCGCGACAAGCGCAACGAAGGAGGAGACCGCCATGCCCTCGTCGTCGATCCGGTCAATGGCATGCTTTACGAGTTCTACCAAGCGAAGAAAACGGAGCGGGGATGGCAGGCGGCGCAAGCGTCAGTGTTCGATTTGAAGACGAATCGGCTACGACCAGCCGGTTGGACCTCGGCAGACGCTGCGGGCCTGCCGATCTTCCCGGCCGTGGTGCGCTATGATGAGATCCAACGCGGCATGGTAGAGCACGCCCTGCGCGTCACTGTACATAAGACACGAAAAGAGTATGTTTATCCGGCACGGCATTACGCCAGCCGCTGGACAGATAACAACCTGCCGCGGATGGGCGAACGGCTTCGCCTCAAGCAGGATTTCGACATCTCCCGTTTTTCACCGCCGGTGCAGGCAATCCTCAAAGGACTCAAAAAATATGGCATGTTCGTGGCCGATAATGGCATCGATTGGGCCATCTCCGTGGCGCCGGATGAACGCATTCCCAACCTGCACGAGGAGCTGCGCAAGATCAAAGGCTCGGCGTTCGAGGTGGTGAAGAAACCGCAATAGGCGAATGGCCAACGTCAGTTGGCAAACGCTGGCCGTTCGCCTACTCTTGGAGACCAAAGCGTTTGAAGACGGCGCGGAGCGTTGCCACAAGTGCCGTCGGATCGGGCAATGGCTCAGCGGCCGTCACGTGCAGGCCGTTCCAGTGCAACACAACCGGCCAGCCAGCGTGATGGGCTGCTCGGTTGAATTGCTCGCGCATACGCTGGCCCCAGACAAAGCCAAAACGATCGCGATAGGCTAGCCACAGCCGGTCCACTTCCGACGATGCCGGCGTCCCGGTCGTTAAGGCCAGCCACGCCGTCCAGGGAACTAAGGCTAACAGGAACAGCCCCAGCCAGGGCGACCGTGCCGGAGACATCCAGCCCAAGAGCCGCACCATCTCCCAGCCACAGCCGGCCGCCCCAACGACGGCCTCCGGCCCCAGGCGTGTGGGTAGGTAATTTAAAATGGGCACCAAAAGCGTTATGGCCAAGAAGATTTCCTGAGCCGGCTCCAGCCGCAGTACGCCCAGGCCATTGAAGATAGGCAAGAGTAGCACGGCGAGTAGGCCGACGACGACAAAGTTCCACGCCGCTACGCCCGGTCGGCGTGCTCCCAATACAGCGATGCCCGCACAGCCGGTCAGACACAGCGCCCCATAAGCCGCCAGCCGTTCTTCTCCTCCGGGCCGCAACAGCCGGAGCCAAGCAACGCCGATCCAGGCTAACCAGGCCGCCAGCGCCCACACTAGCGCTTGCCATAACGTCGTGGCTCGATTGGCCCGTAGCGCCTTTGTCAGGGGAAAGATTCCAGCCAAGAGCAGCAATGTCGCCAACAGGTCCATCGTTCCCATCATCCTCAGCTGTCAAACTGTAACAATTTTACAGCGAGGCATGGCGAACACAGCCCCTGTTTGGCGGCTTTGACGCATTCCGCCTCAGCCGCCTCGTCGAAAAGGAGGAAGGATGGCGAGGGGGGCATGGCAACGCCCCGGTAGGCGCTGTAATCCAGGCGTTGACACGTCCCGCTCACCATTCTTCCTCCTTTTGGAAGGGGCACACCCATGATCCATCTTCGTCTTCACGCCCTTTGGCTGGTTCCGCTGGTGGTGCTGCCGGCCTTGGCCGGGCCTGGCCACGCCGGCATCTTCTTTGGCAAAAAAAACAAGAAAGTCACCCCGGCCGAGCGCGTCCCCGAATTGCTCGCCCAGGTCAAAAGCGATGGCGATGAAAGCAAACGCGCCGCTGCCGCCCAGGAGTTGCGGCAATACGATCCCGGCCAATTTCCCATGATTGTGCCGGTATTGATTGATGTGCTGCTCACCGACAGCAAACCCGTCGTCCGCGCCGAAGCGGCCCAGAGTCTCGGCAAAATTCGGCCAATCTCCCAGCAGGCGGGCATGGCCCTGGAGCAAGCCTTGGCCAACGATTCCTCCATGCGCGTGCGTCTGCAAGCCCGCAGTTCATTGTTGCAATATCATTGGAGCGGCTATCGCAGCGTTCGCAAGGACGATCTGGTGCCGCAGACCAAAGAGCCGCCTTTGGCCGATGACAAGTCGCCGCCCATCGTCAACACCACGACCTTGCCGCCGGCGCGTGATCGCTATGTGCCGCAGCCGGCCGAGGGCTTACGCGCTACGTCAGGCTATCGTCCTGCTCCACCGACGTCCTTTCCCACCGCCGTGCCGCCGCGGGCCTCCCGAAATGAGCCGCCGCTGGCTCCTCCACCGGCCTCCCGAAATGAGCCGCCGCTGGCTCCTCCACCGGCCTCTCCCACCCCTGCTTCCCCCAGCGACGGTGGCCCGGAATTGACTCCGCCGTGAAGATGCCAAGGTGACAAGGTGATAGATCATCCCCCCGGTCTGGATCTCAACGGTGAGAAATCCTAACTGGCAAGATCGATTCGTTCACCTTGTCACCTTATCCTCTGCAGTCAGCGCAGCGCAATCGTATGATTGCTGAGACGTTCGTAACCACGTGGGGTGATGAGATAATTGTTTTCGATGCGGATGCCACCGATGCCAGGCACGTATAGTCCCGGCTCCAGTGTCACCACGTCGCCGGCTAACAAGGTCTCATCAGCCTCGCGGACAAAATACGGCGCCTCCGGATGTGTCAGCCCCAGACCGTGGCCAGCATGATGTGGAAAATGCTGGGCCACGCCAGCCCGGTCGAACACATCGCGCACCGCCTCGTATACTGTTCGGCACGAGCGCTCCGCTGCCAATTCTTTCTCACCTGCTGCCATCGCCTGTACGCACAAATCGTAAAGCCGTTGCTGGTCCGGCGTCGGATCGCGGCCCACTACAAGGGTGTTGGTGAAATCGCTGCGATAGCCGCCGATCACTACCGAGTAATCGAGGATGAGCATGTCGCCCGCTTCCAGGACACGGCTGGTCGGCGGGCCGCCGCGGCGCTCCGGGCCGGGCGAAACAGCGAAATCGCCATAGACGATGACTGCATGGCCCGCAGTCTGGATGCAGGCGGTGTTGACGCCGCAGTACACGTCCAACTCCGTCATGCCCGGGCGTACATTGGCCCGTGCCCAGGCATGGCCAGCCTCGCCGGCTTTCATGCACTGGCGCAGCAGAGCCACCTCATCGGGATCTTTTTGCCGCCGCATCTCCGCCACGGTGCGAATGACGGTGGCTGCATAGGGATCGCCAGGCCGATCGTGAATGCGCAGGCCATCGTGAGCGGGATTGACCGTTTGCAACAGGACCAATTGGCGCGGCCCCCGCGCCGGCGCCTGGCTGTTGTACCAGGGAACGACAGTGCGTTCTTCGACGTGCGCTTCCGCTACCGATTGAGGCATGCGGTTGTCGTGCAGCAGCTTGGCGTGGCCATCCTTGCGCAGCAGCAGATAACCGCCGAAACCGGCGCCGAGACTGAATGGATCGACGAAAAAGTTGGCCAGGTAGATGAGATGAAGGGGATCGCTGAGACGGAGATGATCGCTATCGGGCGGTGGATCGAGGCGGTCCCACAAGCGTTGCCGGCGCTGCCGGCATCCCTCGGCAGTCAACATGATGCGCTCCTCCAAAAAAGAGTAGACGAGCCGGAAATGTAAACGGCGGACAGGTAATCCGTCGCTTACGTTTCCGGCTCGTCTACTCATTGTATCGGGTGAGGCGATTAGAGCTAGCGAACCAAACCTCCTCCCCCCTCGTGGGGGAAGGCTGGGGTAGGAGGTGTCAAGGCAAGGGAGCCAAGGAGTGGTGTCCCCCCACCCGACCCCTCCCCCACAAAGGGGGAGGGAAAAGTCCGCTAGCTCTTAGCGTCGTCCACCACCGCCTCCGCCGCCTCCGCCGCCTGGGCCGCCTGGGCCGCCGCGGCCGAAACCAATACCTAGCTGGGCCATCAGCGCCCGCTGATAAACCCGGCCGGCCCGCGATTCGGGAGACTGACCGTTTTCGATCCGGCTGATAGCAGCGTTTGCCCCGCCTCCGCCGCCGCCACCGCCCCAGTTGCCGCCGCCGCCAGGACCGCCCCGGTTGCCGCCGCCCGGGGCGCCATTGCGATTCCCCCCGCCAGCGCCGCCGTTGCGATTCCCCCCGCCAGCGCCGCCGTTACCCCGGTTGCCGCGGTTGCCCCAGGCTTGGCGCATTTTCTCGAAAAATTGTCTGCGTTCCTCGGCTTCCTTTATCAATTGCGCCGCTCGTTGTTCGGGAGTCAACTTGAGGAAGTCATTCATCCGCGCATTGCCCTTACGGGTCCATTCCTTTCGGTCCATTTCAACCATTTGCCGACGCTCTGCCTGAGTCAGCTTCGAGTCCAACTCACGGATTTTTTCGCGTTTCTGCTCAAAGCTCAGGTTCGGATCCATGAAGATAGCCCTGCGCTCTTGCCTTATCTCTTCGATGTTGGGAAGACAGAGGCAATAGGACATGGTGCCCAGGAACAATAGCCACGCTGCCACGCCCAGACTGATGTAGGCTTTTCGCCGCTGACCGGGATTGCCATACAGCAGATAATAGCCGACACCGAGCATCAGGATCATCAACAGGATACGCTGTCCGTTGGATTGTTTGTCGTTATTCGAGCGGCGGGGCGCCGGGGAAGACGAGAAGCCTCCCTTTGTTCCCGCGTTTTGGGGAGCCGTACCCGCCGGTGCCGACTGGGTTTGCCCTGCACGGTACAACTGCCGTTGCATGATTCTATCTTCGTCTTGCTGCCGATGGGATGAGAGATCCATAGTACGCTCCTGTAAAGGCTGGGAATGCGGGATACAGTCCTTATTGAATGTGGCCGTCGGCGTAGAGGTAATTGCGCGATACGCCGGTGCCTTGAATGCCGTGAACCGGATCGAAATCGTAACACATCAGGATATTGCTGGAACCCTTGCTGCCGCCGGATTCGAGCTTCTCCAGGTTTTGCAGATACAGGCCGGTCTGGGCACCGGCGAGAACGGGAGACGGAGTGCCACGGCGTGTCTGCGTATTATTGTAACGGCCGTATTCGTAGCTGAGTCCCTCGGTGAAGATTCCCGTTCCGTACCACATCTCGGTCAGGTTATTGTCAATGTACGTGCCTGTGGCAGCCCAGTTGGGGTCGGGCGGCAGCGGATTCATCGTCAATAAGGGTTGTTGGCGGTACAGATCGCTGGGACAGAAAAAGATCTTCGACGCAGCTACCAGGGGGTTGCTGTTAGTCGTCGTTTGCAGACTCTCGACGAACGGAGCGATGACGAGATACAACGGCCCCTTGCTGGGAGCGGGCGGGTTACAGGGGACGGTGGGCGTGTCCGAGGCATCGGGGAACTGGTGGTAGATGTCGGTGTACATGTGGATAGCGATGCCGATGTTGTGGAGATTGCTGGCGCAGTGGATCTTATTGGCGCGATCGCGCACTTTCTGCACAGCCGGCAGCAACAGGCCAATCAAGATGGCGATGATGGCGATCACCACCAACAACTCGATCAGCGTGAAGGCAGGGCGACGGGGGAAGGAACAGCGCGTGTTCATGGCAGCACCTGAGAAAAATCGTCAAACCGGTTTTCGTAGCAGACCCGATCCGGCAGGATAGCATGAGTCCAAGGCGGCAGGAAAACGTGAATCGGGCCAGCGCGGTCGCGTCGGGCAAAACCGCATCCTTCACTGTTCCCTATTGTAACCGCAAGTCCATGAGAAGATGATGAGATGCGCAAAATTTTTTCACCCGGGAATAGAGATGAGCGAGAGGGGGATTAACCCTCCAGTAGCAAACCCACCGGAGCGTTACCACGCGCCGCTCGCCGGATAACTCATGACTTTTTCTTTCCTCATTTTCGATACGGCAGTGCTGTAGAAACGAAAAAAGCGGACAATTTTGTCTGTATTGCCGATAATTACAAATGTAGCACTTGCGCTTCCGTTACTGAGGTAGGAACATGTCTAGCTCGGAAACTTTGGGACCAAGCCCTGTTCCGCATCCGCCGTCCGCACCGCCTCCGTCTTCTTCACAAGTGGGACAAACAAGTGGAGGGTGGGGAAGATGGCTGTGGCGGCGTGGCCTATTGCTGTTGATAACGCTGGCGGGGACTAGTGGGGCAATTTTATGGTGGTTGCACAATCGGATGGAGGTGTACACCGACAATGCCTACGTGGTCGGCAACATCACGCCCATCGCTTCGGATGTCAGCGGCCAGGTAGTGACTTTGTTCGTTGACGACAACATGATCGTCCAGCCAGGCGATCCTATCGCACAGATCGATCCCATCCCCTTTCAAATTCAGGTGGACCAGGCGCTGTCTGAATACAAGCAAGCCAGCCACGACGCTCAAGCCGCCGACATCCAGGCGCGCTATACCAACGATGACCGCAAATCGTTGCTGGAAGGTGCACAAGCAAAGCGAGAGGAAGCAGCCCAGGCAGTCCAGGCTGCGGAGGTAATCGTACAAACGCGCAAGCGGATATATGAGAAGGACAAAGAATTGTTAGCTTCTTTACAAGCGCAGCTACCGGGCTTGGAAGCGCTGCAGCGCAATGCACAATTATACTACGAGCGTTTCAAGAACCTGGCATCGACCGGCGACATTCCCGTGCAGGAAAGCGACAACCGAGAAGCCGCTTACCGCGATGCGGTCGCCAAGGTCGAATCGTTACAAAGCAGCATCAAAGCAGCAGAACGGCAAATGCTGGCCAGTGGCTTACAGCTTCAAGAAGCCGAAGTACGTCTACGCGAGAGCCGCAAGACACTGGACAACGCCATTGCCGCAGTCGGTCGGGCCACTGCTGAACAATTGCAACCGGACGTGGCCAGAAATACGGCAATTGCCCTGCGCAACAAGATGATGTTGGCCGAGTCCCGCCTCCAGTTAGCGAAACTGAACTTGAGCCATACTCTCATCCGCGCCCCGCGAGCCGGTATCATCAGCCGGCGTACGATCCAACTGGGCGAAACCGTGCAGATGCGGCAGCCGTTTCTCAGCATCACGCCGTTGGATCCGGAGAATGTATGGGTTGTGCCCAACCTACGCGAAGAACAGATGGCCCGCGTCCGTGTCGGTCAACCTGTAACGATCTCGGTGGACGCGATTCCTGATCGTGTCTTTCATGGCTGGGTTGAAAGCGTTGCCGGTGGTACGGGATCGGTGTTTTCGTTATTTCCACCCGACAATGCTACGGGCAACTTCGTTCGTGTCGTACAGCGTTTGCCGGTTCGCGTTCGCTTCTTCCCCGAAGAATACGAACAGCGCATCCGCCCCGGCATGTCAACGCGAGTCACGATCGACACTACGCGCTATGTGCGTCAAAGCACGCAGCGATGGTGAAGGAAGAAACCGATGAGACGAGCTGTTTTTACCTTACTGCTGGTAGTTCTGCTGGCAGGCGGAGCAGCCCCTTTTTCTTCGTCCCCCGAAGATAAGGAGAAGGAAGAATTGCCGCCGCCGCATCGGATAAACGATGCTTCCTCTAACGACGCTTCCTTTTCGCTTTCCATGCCACCTCTGCCGCCGTTGCGCCTGAAGGATGCCATCCGCCGCAGTTTGGCTAACGTCGAAACCGTGCAAGCCAATGTCGCCTTGCAGACTGCCACCGTGGGCCGCTTTGAAGCGTTGAAGCAATTCATCCCTCTGGTCAATCTGCCGCAGTTGATGGTTGGTTTCCGCCAACTAAGCGGTCCGGGCAGCATCCTGATTCTCCCCGACGTTACGGACGGTGTGGTGTTGACAGGCCGGCCCGGTCTCCAGCAGGCCGCCCTCAACCGCTTCAATCTGTTCTTCCCTCTCGATCCTTCCGGCCAAATTACGGCCTTGCCGGTCGCGGAAGAAGGCATCCGCGCCAAGGTGTTGATGGAGCAATTGGTACGCCGCTCGCAAGTCATGCTGGCCATTCAGCATTACTTCGAGACCAAGCAACTTCTGTATGGCATCCGCACTGCTCAGCTGGGATTGAATTTCGCCCGCGAAAATCTGGCTTTAACGCAGCGCAAGCTGGAGCAGAAACAAGCGGAAGACATTGAGGTCAGCGAAGCTCGCGTGGCGGAAAACAAGGCCAGCGTGCTCCTGACAGAATTGGAGAAAGAGCTACGCATCTCGCAGCGCCGCTTGGCCGTTGTCCTGCACCAGAGCCGTTTACTTGTTCCGCAACAACCCGAACAGCCTCTTCCCATCGAACTGGATCGGGAATATCGCTTCGATCTTGACGATCCTGACGGCGTGGATCTGCACGTGGTGCCAGATTTTCCGGCTTCGCGCGAAGAAGCGATTCAATTGGCCAAGCGGCAGCGGGTGGAAGTGCGTTTGCTCATGGTTGGCCTGCGCATTGCTCGACTCCAACGTCAACGCAGTGTGTTGGGATTGTTAGGGGCTGGCCGTGTCCCGGCGGAATTGGGCTTCAAAAATGCAGCCGATCCTAACGGCGGCGTTACCTTGGGTGCGATTTTTGGCAGCACCTATGCCGCGCCCGTCGTGGACATTGGCTTATGGGCCGAGATCCGCAAAGCGCGGCTGGATGTGGTCCGTTCGCAGTTGGAACTG
>Ga0209061_1001141_pt1 | contig 48129 bp, 38 predicted proteins | sample Coa_R1_10_FD_187157 | JGI IMG/M metagenome (GOLD analysis project Ga0209061, IMG submission 187157) | Surface soil microbial communities from Centralia Pennsylvania, which are recovering from an underground coalmine fire - Coalmine... | ecosystem: Environmental > Terrestrial > Soil >...
CCCGGCCGTGATCGAGGTCCGCAGGCCCTGAGCCAGTTCCGGCAGGCTCTCGACGGTCTGGCCCGCGTTCACGGCGAGGTGGCCGAGGCGGTCATACACGATTCCGAAGCGCGAGAAGGCGGTGAGCTTTCCGGTCCCGGCGCCGCTGTTGTAGTTGAGGCCGAGCCAATGCGCCGAGCGCGAGGCACCGGGCGTCGCCCGCGTGGTCGTCGCGCGCGTCGGCGTGCTCTGCGTGGGTTGCGAGCCCGTGCCGCATCCGGCGCAGAGAAACGAGGCGAGTGCGCCGACGATCGTGGCGCGGCGCACGCCCCTGGCGCGGCCTGATTTCACGAAGGCTCGGGGCCCTCCGCTACGATCCCCGGCCACCGCGCATCACGGCTCGTTGCGCAGTGACGTCGAGGCATGGTGTGATCTTTACAGCTAGCGACTTGCTTCGCGCCGACGGCCCCGGCACGTGACGGAGGAGACGCCCGTCCTGGACGGGCGGCGCTCGATCGCGAGCAACACGATCCTGTCGCTGCTCAGCCAGATCGCCGGCGCGGTGTTCACGGCGGCGCTCACCATCTTCCTGACGCGACGGCTCGGCTCGCACGGCTACGGCATCCTCGCACTCGCGCTCGGGGTGTTCGGGCTCGCGCTGCTGCCTTCGGACTTCGGCGTGTCGTATGCCCTCGCGCGGTTCGTGGCCGATCATCGGGACGACCGGCCGCGCCTGCTGAACGTCATCGCCGATGGCCTGCGGCTGAAGTTCCTCGCCGGCGTCGTCGTCTCCGCCCTGCTGTTCGCGCTCGCGTCGCCGATCGCGGGCTGGTATCACCTGCCGGCGCTCACCTGGCCGATCAGGGGGGTTTCGATCGCGCTGTTCGGCCAGAGCATGATGTTCGTCAACTCCGTGTTCACGGCGGTCGGCCGCGTGGACCTGCAGATGCGCACGGTGCTCATCGAGGGTGCCGTTCAGTGCGCTGCCGCGATCGGACTCGTCCTCGCGGGCGCCGGCGTCACGGGCGCTGCGTTCGGCTGGGGCATCGGGTACGTGTCCGGCGCCGTGGCGACGATCGTCCTGCTCGTGCGGCTGCTCGGCCCCCAGATCCTCCCCCGCGCGGCGCGGTTCGGGGCCGACGCCCGACGGATCAGCGGCTACGCCGGCGTGCTGCTCATCGTCGAGGGCGCGTTTTCGATCTTCAACCAGATCGACGTCTTCATCATCGGCGCGTTCCTCGGCGCCAGCTCCGTCGGGATCTTCAGCGCGCCGGTGCAGATGATCGTGTTCCTCTCCTACCCGGGGCTGGCGATCGCCTCCGGTGTGGCGCCGCGGCTGTCCCGCGTCTCCGAGGGCGGACCGAACGCGCGCGCATTCGCGGTCGGGGTCAGGGTCATGCTCATCGTCCAGTCTGCGATTGCCGCGCTCGTGCTCGGATGGGCGGGGCTCATGGTGCACGTCGGCCTGGGCAGCCGGTTCGGTGGCTCCGTCGACGTGCTCCGCGCGCTCGCGCCGTTCGTGTTCCTCAACGGCCTCGGCGCGCTCGTCTCGATCTCGGCGAACTATCTCGGCGAGGCGTCGAGCCGGCTACCGGTCGCGCTCTGCACCGTCGCGATCAACCTCGCACTCGATCTGATCCTCGTGCCGAGACTCGGGGTGCTCGGCGGCGCCGCGGGCACCGACGTCGCCTACCTCCTCTACGCGCCCGCCCACCTCTGCATCTGCCAGCGCGTCCTGCGGATCGATCTGCGCCCGGCCGCCCTGACGTTCCTGCGCGCCGGCCTCGCAGGGGCGTTGATGACGGGCGTGCTCTTCTACTTCGGGGACTCGATCGTGCTGTCCCGCATTCCCCGCACCGCGCTGGGCGGGGCGCTCGGCATCGGCATCTTCGTGCTCACCCTCTACCTCTCGGGAGAGGTGACGGGCGCCGACCTCCGGGCGGCTCGCGGGGTCGTTCGCCTCAGGCGGCGACCGATCCCGGCGGCGAGACGTGGCGGGGCGCGCCGATGAGCCCGCGCTCCGCGGCAAGCGTCTCGTAAAGCGCGCCGACCCGTGCGGCGACCGTGTCCATGCGGATCACCGACCTCTGGGCGGCCGCCGCAATCCGGCCGCGCAGTTCCGGGTCGAGCGCAAGCTCGACGATCGCCGCGGCGAGCGCCTGCGGATCGCGTGGCGGAACCAGTCGGCCGGTCACCCCGTCGTCGATGATCTCGACGAGCCCGCCGACCGCAGTGGCGACGAGGGGCGTCCCCGTCGCGAAGCACTCGAACGCGACGAGCGGCGTGCCCTCGTAGTCGGAGGAGATGACGGCGATGTCGGCGGCCTCGAGGATCTCCTCGACATCGCCGCGCCGCCCGAGGAAGTGAACGCGCTCGCCGAGGCCGCTGCGAGCCGCGTGCGCGACGAGCTCATCCCGGCACTCGCCGTCGCCGGCGATCACGAGATGGGCGTCCGGCACCGACGCGAGCACTCCCGGCAGCGCGTCGAGCAGCACCGAGAGCGCCTTCTGCGGGCGCAGGACGGCGACCGCCGCGAGCAACCGGGTCGAGCGCTCGATCCCCAGCTCCGCCCGCAGATCCGTCCCCACGCGCGGCCGCGGGATGTACGCGGTCGGGATCGTCAGCACCTTCTCGGGCGCGATGTGCTCGATCGACACCATCCGGCGCGCGTCCTGCGCGGAGACGGCGATGAACCGGGTGGCCAGCCGTGCGATCACCTGCCCGTCGAGCCAGCGTCGCAGGGGCGCGCCCTCGTAGGACCACGTGTGCTCGTGGGCGATGATGACCGGGGTGCGGCAGGCGGCGCCGATCAGGCTGCCCCACAGGTTGGACCCGAACTTCTGGGTGTGCAGGATGTCGAACCGCTCCCGGCGCAGCAACGCGGCCAGCCCGGCCAGCCGGTGCACGTCGAGCTTCCCGGTGCGGCCGAGGTGGACGTGGGGTACGCCGGCCTCCTCGAGCAGCGCGAGCGCGTCCGGCTCCGCGTGACGGCTCGAGCACATCCAGAGCTCGAAGCGGTCGCGGGGAAGATGGGTGGCGAGCGCCACCGTGAACCGCTCCGCGCCGCCGGAGAGCACGACGCTGTCGATCAGCGACAGCACCTTGAGACGCCGCGCGCTCGCCATCTCAGGCGCTCGGTCGAAGCTCCGTGCGCGCGAGCTTGAACGTCGCGAGCCCGATCGCGAACACGAGCCAGAACTGCTTGAGCTGCAAATCGGGGAGGAAGAAGTCGGAGGCGAGGTAGGCGACGAGCGCGAGCACGGCGCATCGCGCGAGCACCTCGAGCTCCCGGTCGCCGAGCCGGTCGAAGATGTGGGCGGCGCGGAGTGCGACGAGGACCCCGCCGACGAACACCGCGAGCAGCAGGATCAGTCCGGGCACGCCGAGCTCGGCGAGCATCTGCAGGTAGACGTTGTGCGTCGGCTCGGGGGTCGTGATGATCAGGTATCCGGACGGCGTCGAGCCGGGGCGCACGAGGTACATGTGCGCCGCGGTCTGGAAGTTGCCGGTGCCGACGCCGAGCCCGGGGTTGGCCTCGAACATGCGCCAGGCGACCGTCCAGATCGTGTTCCGGCCATCGGAGTTCGAGCTCGTCACCCGGCTCACGCTGCTCGCCGAGGCGAACAGCGCGAAGTAGCCGACGACGAGGACCACTCCGAGCACGAGCAGCCGGATCGCCTGCCGGCGCCAGCGGCCGCCGAAGATCACGCCGCCGAGCAGCCCCGCGCCGAGCGCGACGAGCCCGGAGCGCGACAGGGTCTGGACGATGCCGATCAACGAGAACGCGATCGCGACGACCGCGAGCACGCGCACCGGGACCGAGCGCCGGGCGACGACGCCGAGCCCGAGCGCCATCATCAGCGTCGCCGCGAGGTCCGCGGCCGTCTGGTTCGCGTCGCCGGCCGCCGAGGCGAGGCGCCCGGGCTGGTAGACGGTGCCGGCCACGGGCGCGGTCGCCGGGTGCAGCAGCCCGTACCCGGCGGTGACGATCCCGCCGGCGATGAAGCCGCCGACGATCAGGTACGCGTCGCGCCGGGTGCCGATCGCGCCGTAGACGACCGGGATCAGGAGCAGGTCGAGGACGTCGACGAACAGGTAGGAGAACGCGGTCCCGGAGCTCACCGCCCAGAGCACGCTGAGCGTCGACCATGCGAGGAACGCGATGATCGCCGCGAACAGCCGCGGGTGGTTGCCGATGACCGTCCGCGCGTCGCTGCGCGCCGACGTGCTGCGACGCGCCAGCCAGGAGGCGATCAGCAGGATGCCGAGCACCTTGTCGAAGCTGAGCGCGCTGCTTCCCGACGTGATGTCGGACAGGAACGACAGCGCGGCGAAGATCGCCACCCCGGCCGCGAGGTCGGCGAACACGAGGAGCACGAAGCCGATGCCGAGGACGCCCTCGATCGCGTACTTCGGGCTCACTCCGACGAGCAGGCCGAGGATCGCGCACACGAGGACCCCGCCCGCCGCCACCCAGGCCGCGGAGGCGCTCTCGCGAAGCCTGAGCAGCGCGGTCACTGACTTCGCGACTTGCTCGTGCGCGCCGTCACGCGTCCCGCCGGCGGCGCTGCGGTCGCCCGCCAGTCGGTCGGGGCGGTCTCGAGGCTGTACCCGTACGCGGGACCGCTCGGGGCGCGGGTGCCGACGATCACGATCCCGCTCGGCTGGCTGTGCTGGTGGCCGAGCAGCTCCCACGACTCCGAGAGCTTGGAGAGCTTCGTCTCGCCAAGGCGGACGACGAGCAGGACGTCGTCGACGAGCCGCGCGAACGGCAGCGCGTCGCCGACGGCGGTGAGCGGCGGTGAGTCGATGATGATGACCTCCGCGCGCCGCTCGGCCGCCTGCACGAGCCGCATCGCCGCGGCCGGCGAGAGCTGGTCGGCGACCTCGATGCTGTTGCCCTGCGCCGGCAGGACGTTGAGCGTGGCCGCGTTGCCGAGGCGCACGCCCTGGACGGCCTCGGAGAGCTCGACCTCCTGGCGGAGCACGGCCTCGACGCCCGGCCGCCCGCTCAGGCCGAGCGCGTGGCCGATCGAGGGGCGCCGGAGGTCGGCGTCGATGAGGAGCACGTCGACGCCGCTCTGGGCGAGCACCGCGGCCAGGCTGATCGCGCTCGTCGACTTGCCCTCCGCCTGGGCGGCGCTGCAGAGGAGGAAGCTGTGCGCCTTGCCGGGCTGGGAGCGCATCGGGATCGTGGCCCGCAGCGTCCGGTACTGCTCGAGAGCGACCGCGGACAGGTCCATCGGGGTGAGCGGCCCGGGACGCGGCGGGCCGGTGCGCTGCGGGATCCGGGCGAGCACGGGCGCGGCCCCGAAGCGCTCGCGCAGCTCGGCCTCGTTACGGACCGGCGGGTCGAGCGCGTCGATGCCGAACGCGAGCGCGCAGCCGACGAGCAGGCCGATGAGGATCCCCGCGATGAGCGACAACGAGGTCTTCGGCGAGGTCGGCGCGGTCGGCAGCGTCGCGGGTGAGCTCACCGCCACCGACGGATCCGCGCCGGACTGCAGCGAGGAGAGCTGCCCGACGAGGTCGGCGAGCGACCCGCCGGTCGTCGTCGAGCCCGGCGAGCGCGCGAGGCTCGCCTTCAGGCCCGGCAGCACGCGCGCGATGTACGCGTGGAGTTGGGCGGTCCGCACCGCCACGACCTCCCGCGCGTACGTGTTGACGAGGCGCTGGGCCTGCCGCGGGTCCGACGAGCTGGCGGACACCGACAGCAGGTTGCTCTGGTCGGTCGGTACGACCGAGACCGCCTGCAGGATCTGGGCGGCGCTGTGGCCCGGGCCGAGCGCGGCTGCCGTCGCCTGCGCAATCTGCTGCGTGTGGACGACCGACGCGGCGGTGAGCACGTCGGTCGTCGGATCGCCGCTCGCGTGCAGCAGCAGGTTCCCGGGAACCGTCTCCAGCACCGAGTCCTGCGCGGGCAGCGGCTGGACGAGCAGCTGCGCGGTCGCGGTGTAGGACTTCGGCGCGAGCTTGACGTACGCGACCGAGGCGGCGAACGTCACGATCACGCACAGGATGATGAGCCTCAGGTGCGCGCGGAGCGTCGCGAGGTAGCGGGCCAGCCCGGCCGGGGAACTGTCGCCTCCCGAGGGGGCGACGCGCCCGAACTGCCTCGCTGAAGGTTCCATGGTGCGCATTGTGTCAGTGTCCTGTCTAGTCGGTCTCACGAAAGCGCAGGACTTCTGCGAGCGTGAGCGCGAGGATGCGGAAATCGAGTCGGAGCGACCAGTTGAGGATGTAGTAGTTGTCCCACTCCACCCGATCGGCGATCGAGGTCTGCCCGCGCAGGCCGTGCACCTGAGCCCAGCCGGTGATGCCGGAGCGGACGCGGTGGCGGTTCTCGTAGCCGACGACCTCGACGCTGAAGCGCGCGACGTACTCCGGGCGCTCCGGACGCGGGCCGACGAGGCTCATGTCGCCCCGGAGCACGTTGATGAGCTGGGGGAGCTCGTCGAGCGAGAGGTCGCGGATGATCCGCCCGATCCAGGTGCGACGGTCGAGCCCCTCGACGCCGCCCGGAGCCTGTCCGGCGGCGAGCACGAACGGCGTGTCGGCCGCCTCGGCGGGCGCGACGCGCATCGAGCGGAACTTGAGCACGTCGAACTCGTGGCCGTCGCGGCCGACGCGGCGCTGGCGGAAGAGGACCGGCCCGGGAGAGCTCGCCTTGATGAGGATCGCGATCACGAGAAAGAGCGGCGAGGTGAGGAGCAGGATGATGGCGGCGCCGGCCCGGTCGATCGCGTGCTTGACCGCGAACTGCCAGCCGTGGGGGTCGACGGTGTGGAGCGTGAGCAGCGGCAGCCCGCCGACGTGGTCGAGCGTCGTGCGCTCGTTGATCGACTCGTACATGCGAGGGATGAGCGAGACCTCGACGCCGAGGTCCTGGCACTCCCGCACCCTCGGAGCGAGCACGTGGTCGGGCTCGGAGGAGAACGCGAGGATGACATGGCGCGCCCCGGTGACGCGGATCGCGTCAGAGAGGCGGTCGAGGCCGGCGAGCAGCGGCACCGGCCCGTCGAGCTGGTCGGGGTCCGAGAGCGGATCGGGGTCGAGGAGCCCGACCGGGCGCAGCCCGTAGCCGCGGTCCTTCATCAGGCGGCGCGCGAGGTGGCTGCCGATGACGCCGGCTCCGATGATGAGCGTCGGGGTCGCATAGAGCTCGCCGGAGATCGCCCGGCGGCGGATGACGAGGAGCATGCAGCGGGCGACGCAGAGATAGACCGAGGCGTAGACCCAGAGCCGGACCGCGAGCGTGAGCGGCCGCGCAACCTCGAGGATTGCGGCGGCCGCGATGACGAGCATCGTTGCGAGCGCGACGCCGGCGACGACCGAGCTGATCGTGTCGAGGACGGTCGTCTTCAGCCGCTCGCTCGCCCATCCGCGGGCGCGCAGGACGACGAGCGTGAGGACGGGGTAGAGCCCCGCGAGCACGAGGTCGCCGCGCTCGTAGAACCGCCCGTCGACGACGACCGCCGCCGCGGTCCCGATGTAGAGGACGAGCAGGTCGACGCCGAGCCGGAGCCGGTTCCACACGCGGGCGTCGAGCCGCAGGCGGGGGCCGTGGGGCCCCGCGTGGGCTTCTCCGACCGGGACAAAACCGGTCGCGACATCCTCGGGCACCGCGGAATCAGAGGAAATTGGCTGCGCTCCCTGCGCCCCGGACCGGGGCGCCACCGGTCGACTCGACCCGGATGCCTCGCGCTCCTTCCTCTCGATGCGCGGGACGGCGTCCGGACGACCGGATTCTACCCCCGAGTCCCGGGGTTCGATCCCGCGCGCGGGAGTATGCGGCGTGCTTGCGGAGCGCACCCGGATCCATCGGCCCCGCGACACGGGGCCTTGAGCGCCCGGACGGCCGCCCTCGACGGATGGATCGGCGCTACGATCCCTCCATGAGCGGCGGCGGATACGGGCTGCTCGTCATCCTCTTCTTCTTCGGCCTCGCCGGAGGGATCGTCGGGCGTATGAAGGGCAGCTCGTTCGCGCTCTGGTTCCTCATCTCGTTCTGCGTCCCGTTCATCGGCCTGCTGTGCGCGGTGCTCTACCGCTACGAGAGCCGCGAGTTGCGCCGCCAGTGCCCCCGCTGCGGACGGGTCACAAAGCTCTACGACGCGCTCTGCGTCGTCTGCGGGGAGGAGCTCGATTTTCCCGAGGAGGCGATCGCCTCCGAGGAGCGCACGCGCCGGCTCGCCGCCGCGCGGCGGGCCGCGGCACGCGCCGGTGGGGCCGGTCCCGTCCGGTAGACTCATCCGTCCGTTTCTGGCGGCGCTCGCCGCGTCCTGCGAGCGGCCGTCGTTGGAGCCACCGATCTTTCGAAAGGAGGGACGCATGCGCGCTGTCGACGCACTCATGGAATGCCTGAAGGCCGAGGGTGTCGAGGTCGTATTCGGCCTTCCCGGCGGCGCCAACCTCCCGACCTACGACGCGTTCTACGATGCCGGCATCCGCCACATCCTCGTCCGTCACGAGGCGGGCGGCGGGCATGCCGCCGAGGGCTACGCGAAGGCGACCGGCCGCGTCGGCGTCGCGATGGCGACGAGCGGTCCGGGCGCGACGAACCTCGTCACGCCGATCTGCGACGCGATGATGGACTCGGTGCCGGTCGTGTTCATCACCGGCCAGGTCCAGACGCACCTGCTCGGCACCGACGGCTTTCAGGAGGCGGACACGATCGGGATCACGATGCCGATCGTCAAGCACAGCTTCATGATCCAGCACCCGATGGAGCTGCCGCGCACGATTCACGAGGCGTTCCACGTCGCGCGCAGCGGCCGCCCGGGCCCGGTCGTCGTCGACATCCCCTCGGACCTCAGCCGCGCCGACATCCCCTACGAGCCGGTGCAGGACGTCCACCTGCCCGGCTACCAGCCGACGACGAACGGCAACCAGAAGCAGATCCGGCTCGCGGCGAAGGCGCTCGCGGGTGCCCGCCGGCCCGTCATCTACGCGGGCGGCGGCGTCGTGTCGGCGAACGCGTCCGCCGAGCTTCTCGAGCTGGCGACCGTCGACCGGCTCCCGGTCACGTGCACGCTCAACGGCCTCGGGGCGTTCCCGGCGCCGCACGAGCAGTGGCTCGGGATGCTCGGCATGCACGGGACGCGCACGGCCAACTACGCGATGGACGAGGCGGACCTGATCGTCGCCGTCGGCGCCCGCTTCGACGATCGCATCACCGGCAAACTCTCGGAGTTCGCGCCGCGGGCGAAGTTCGTCCACATCGACATCGACCCGGCCGAGATCTCGAAGAACGTCCCCGCGCACATCCCGATCGTCGGCGACGCGGCGAACATCCTGCCGCGGCTCACGGCCGAGTACCGGGCGCTCGCGCCCGATCCGGCGCGCCTGGAGGAGTGGTGGTCGCGCATCAACCTCTGGCGCGAGCGCCATCCGCTGCGCTACGAGGACTCGACCGACTCGGAGATCAAGCCGCAGTACATGGTCAAGGCGCTCTGCGAGGCGACCGGCGGTGAGGCGATCGTCTGCTCGGACGTCGGCCAGCACCAGATGTGGGCGGCCCAGTACTACGACTTCCCGGCGCCGCGGCGCTGGATCAACTCGGGCGGCCTGGGCACGATGGGCTTCGGGCTGCCCGCGGCGATGGGGGCGAAGGTCGGCTGTCCGGAGCAGACCGTCGTCTGCATCTCCGGCGACGGCTCGATCCAGATGAACATGCAGGAGCTCGCGACGTGCGCCCAGGAGGGGATCGACGTCAAGACGTTCATCATGAACAACACCTACCTCGGCATGGTCCGCCAGTGGCAGGAGCTGTTCTGGGACCGGCGCTACAGCCACGTCGAGATGGGCCGCTGGCCGGACTTCGTCAAGGTCGCCGAGGCCTACGGCGCGACCGGCCTGCGCCTCACCGACAAGCACACGCTCGTCGACGACATGCGCGAGGCGATCGCCACGCCCGGGCCGGTGCTCGTCGACGTGCGCGTCGGCCGCGAGGAGAACGTGTATCCGATGATCGCCCCGGGCCAGGCGGCTCGGGACATGCGAGGCTGAGATGGGCGAGCCCGCCACCAGGGAGCTGCTGTCGCTCGACGAGCTGGAGGCGGCCGTCGGGCTGCGCACCGGCCGCAAGCACATCCTCTCGATCCTCGTCGAGAACAAGCCGGGCGTCCTCACCCGCATCACCGGCCTGTTCGCGCGGCGCGGCTTCAACATCGACACGCTCGCCGTCGGCCCCACCGACGATGAGACGCTGTCGCGGATCACGATCACGCTCGACGGCGCCGTGCAGCCGATCGACCAGGTCACCAAGCAGCTGCACAAGCTCGTCAACGTGCTCAAGATCCGCGACCTCGAGCCGGGCGAAACGCTCGCGCGCGAGCTCGCGGTGTTCAAGGTCGCGACCGCCGACGGCGCGACGCGTGCGGAGATCATGCAGATCTGCGAGATCTTCCGGGCGAAGGTCGTCGACGTGACGAAGCGCTCGCTGATCGTCGAGGTCACCGGCGACTGCGACAAGATCGACCACCTCGAGGGACTGCTGCGGCCGTTCGGGCTGATCGAGATGGCGCGCACCGGCGAGATCGCGATCTCCCGCGGACGCGGCGAGACCTGAAGGGCGACCTCAGCCGAGACGCGGGCCGGCGCTCAGCGCCGACGAGCGGGGAGCGCGGGGGCGAGCTGCCGGCCTCGGCCGACGGCGAGCTCCCACACGCGCCGGTTGCTGCGCAGCCGGTGCATCGTCGCGGAGATCTTCAGGCGAAAGCGGCGCTCGTCATCGCGGTGGTAGACGCCGATCCGCGGCCAGAGCAACGGATCGTGACGCCCGAAGTCGCCGGGCAGGCCGGCCGCGGTTGCGTACCCCGCCGCTCGGGCCGCCGCGATGACGCGCGGAGCGACGTCGCCATAGGGGTATGCGAGCGACGTGCAGGGCCGCTCGAGCCGCTCCTCGCAGAGCGTCTTGCTCTCCGACAGCTGCGCCGCGAGCTCCTCGTCGCCGAGCCGCGGCAGATGCGGATGGGAGACCGTGTGCGAGCCGATCTCCCAGCCGGCAGCGGCGAGCTCACGCAGCTGCACCCAGGACATCGGCGTGAGCTCGGACGCCCACGGGGTCTCCAGCCACTCCGAGGTGCCCTCCCAGGCGAGCGGCCGCCCCGCCTCGACCGGACCGGTCGGGACGAACACGGTCGCCGGGACCGAGAGCCGGCGCAGCACCGGCACCGCGAGCTTGTGGACCGAGCGGAACGCGTCGTCGAAGGTGATCGCGAACAGGCCCGCGTCGTGCGGCGCGCGCGTGAGCTCGGAGAACGTGACGGGGCGGTAGCCGCGCGCGAGCATCGTCTCGACCTGCCCCGCGAAGCGCTCCGGGCGCACCGAGAGCGGCGCATGCCAGCGCTCGCTGAGGGCGTGGTAGCAGAAGACGAGATTGAGCATCACCGGTCCCCGGTCATCCTGACCGGGCCAATCTAAACGACGCGCCTCGTTCGGGCAATGGTCGACGCCGGCGAGCGTCACCGGCCTCGGTCGAGGGCGGCGAGGATGCGGCGCAGCTCGTCGTCGAGCTCGCGATGGACGAGCCGCTGGATCGCGACCGGGCGCAGCGTGTGGTCGTTGATCGGCAGCCGCCGGATCGTCACGTTCGGCAGCGATCGCAGCCGCGCGAGCTCCCCCGAGCGCTCGAGGTCCATCGCGAGCCCCTCGCGGTGGGCGAACATCGCGAGGATCCGGCGCGCCGGGTCCGCCCAGCGGTCGAGGTTGCGCCTGATCTCCGTCTCGAGCGAGGGCGGCCGGTCGGCGGGCGCGAGCAGCCGGCCGGCGGTCCGGACGGGCGCGCCGGCGAGCATCCGGGCCACGGCCCCCAGGCGCTGGCGGGTCGCGTTCTTGCGGATCAGCCGCCAGGAGCGATCGGTGAACACGCGCCGCAGATCGCGTGCGGCCCGGAGCTCGTCGTGCCAGATCACCGCGACCGGGTTGAGCATCATGATCCCGGCGACCCGATCGTCGTCGAGGCCCGCGTGCAGCGCCCAGTACGCTCCCGCGCACAGGCCGATGAGCACGAACCGGGTCGCGACCCCGCGACGCTCGAGCTCGTCCAGGACGGCGGTGACCCGGGGCACGAACTCCGGCGCGTACAAGGTCATGTCGCGCGCATACGGGGTCGCCGGTCCGTCGGACTCGCCGATGCCGAGCATGTCGAGCCGCAGCGAGGCGACGCCCTCCGACGCCCAGCGCCGCGCGGCCTCGACCCACATGCGGTTGGGGCCGATCCGGCGCTGGGCGCCGGCGTTGAGGAAGACCGCGCAGAGCGATGCGGCGGAGGTGGGCCGGCGGGTGACGATGCCGCGCAGCGTGCCGTCGGCAAGCCGCACGTCGAACGGCGCCTCGGTGAACGTCCTCGCTCCGGGGACGGTCAGCTCTCGCTCGAACGCGGGGACCGCGTCGCGCGGCACGGGCCGATCCCTCGCCTGCGCGTCCCCGGCGCGCGCGTCAGCCGCGGGCGTGTCCTGCGGGTGCGCGTCGCCGGCATGCGCGACCAGCCATGCGGCCGTCGTGGCGAGCACCTCCTCGGGCACGACCGAGGTCTGCGGATGGGAGGTCATCTCCGCATACCCGCTCCCCGGGGCCGTCGCGGTGTCGATGCCGGCGTCGCCGAGCGCGCCGAGCAGCCGGTCGTCCGGCGGGACGCCGTCGCGCTCGAGGACGAGCGCGCCGAGCGGCGCCGCGGGCGCATCGATCGCCGCCAGGTCGAGACGGCGCAGGCTCTCGACGGTCGCGGGCGCGAGCCGGAAGCCGCCCGCCTCGAGCGACCCGTCATCGAGCGGCGGAGGAGGCTCAAGGCCGATGTAGAACTCGCTGCTCTCGAGCTTGGCGAACGCGCGCAGCCGACGCACGAGGTCGCGCCCCCGGCAGGGGACGTCCCACAGGACGAAGCCGCCGATCGGCGCCCCGGCGGCAGCCGCGCCATACGCGAGCATGCCGCCGAGCCCGAGCCCGACCGCGACCACCGGCCGACCGCCGCCGGCCTCGCGCAGCCAGCGCGCCGCCGTCCCGGTGGCCGCCATCCAGCGCTCCAGGAGATCCTCGTCGTCCGGCGAGCCGCCGCTGTCCCCACCGGCGGGGAGCGTCCAGCGCAGCGTCGGATGACCCGCGCGCGCGAGCCGGCGCGCCCATTCGCGCAGGATGCGGTGCGCGCACACCTCCTCCCACCCGAACGGGGCGCAGATGAGGACCGCGACCTCCCGGCCGGACCGGGCGGCGGGATGGTGCACGGCGAAGATCCGGTCCTCGCCGGAGCACAGGTACAGACCGGCCTCGGCGCGCTCGCCGTCCACCGGCTCGACCGACGTCGTCACGTCGGAGTGGACGGCCATGCGACCGCCTACAGCTCGAGCGCCGCCAGCACCTCGGCGGGCCAGGAGCGGAGATCGGAGCCGTGGGCGCTGAACAGCGCGAGCGTCACCCGCTCCTCCCCGAACGCCATGCACCCGGTGTGGGCCACCTCCCCCTCGGCGGTCGCGATCTCGTAGATCTCGCCGAAGTGGTCCTGGTGGTAGTTGGAGGAGGCGATCGCCGACGGCCTGCCGGCGACCGGCGCGAGCAGCTCCCACTTGAGCTCCTGGTCGCGCTGCTGGGCGGCGAGCAGGCGGCCCGTGCGGCCGAAGAACGGATCGCTTGCGATGTCGAGCTCAAGCTCGAGTCCGAGTCCGCGCAGGAGCTCCTCGGCGCGGGCGCGCCACACGCTCCGCCACTCGATCACCGTCTCCCGGTCGGCGACGCGGACGATCTCGCGCATGTGGAAGATCTGCATCCGCGACGGGTCCGAGGAGGGCTCGCGGCGAAAGACGTAGGCGTCCCCGGTATCGAGCGTGAGCCCGCGCTCGGGCAGCGGCCCGCGGGCGGCGACCGCCGGGTAGAGCGGGTAGCAGGCGGCCGGCGTGAGCACCATCTCGGTCATCGACTGGAAGGCGCTCCAGTCCTCGTGGCGGGAGGCGAGCGCGAGCTGCTCGGCGGCCGCCGACTCGTCGCCGTCGAACGAGAACACGGTGCCCGCGAGGTGCGGGAAGGACCCGAGATAGCCGTTGCGCTCGAGCTGCTCGCGGGGGAACAGCGGTGGGTGATGCAGCGGCTCGGGCGACTCGGGGGCGGCGGTGCGCGTGATGAGCGCGTCGAGCGCGAGCCGGACGCGCTCGAAGTCGCCGCCGCGCGCGTAGACGCCGTGGACGCCCGTCGGGGCGAGCAGGCCCGCCGCGACGAGGTCCTCGAGGAACGCGATCTGATCGAGGGTGCCGGTGCGAAACTCGGGCATCAGACCTCCTTGGCGATCAGCAGCAGGCCGGCGTTCGTCTGGTTGATGCGCTCGTTGGCGATCATCAGCGGCGCGGACATCGTGTCGCGCAGATGCCGGCCGATGCTGAACGGGGTGTCGTTCTTGAACCCGACGATCCCGCACACGTCGAGCGCGCCGCGGCAGATATCGACGGCGTGCTCGGAGGCGCCGACCTTGAGGTTGTTGAACCGCAGCGCCGCCCCCATCGTGCCGAGCCCGCGGCGGTCCGGGGTCGCGGAGCCGGCGAGGAAGTCCCGCAGGCCGGACTCGACCTCGGCGCGCAGCATCGAGAGCTCTGAGAGCACGCGGGCCAGGCGCGGGGCGGCGGGGGGCTGGACCCCGGGCGTCCGCTTGGCGGCCGCCCGAACGAACGCGCGGGCCCGCTCGAAGGCGTCCTCCGCGATCCCGAGCCACAGATGCGACCACAGAACGTGGGAGATCGGCACCATCGACTCGCTCGCGATCCGTGCGAACGGATCGCTCATGATCTGCTCGTCGGGGAAGGTGGCGCGGACGATCGCGCCCGGCGAGCAGGTGCCGCGCATCCCGAGCACGTCCCAGGTGCCGCTCGGCTCGAGCGTCGCCTGGCCGCGGAGGGTGAGGACCGCCACCTGGTCGCCGGGCTCGGCGTCGGGGCCGCGCCGGAGCGTCGTGAGCAGGTCGTCCGCGTGGCCGCCGTAGCTGACCGTCGGCGCCTGCTTCTCGAACCGCGAGCTGCCCTCGCCGATGCACTCGACCGCGGCGATCGAGCGGCCCATGTCGCCGCCGGTCCCGACCTCGGAGGTGACCGAGGCGATCAGCCGCTGCTCGGCGCAGAGGCGGGACAGGTACTCCTCGAACCATGACCCCTCGGAGAGGTGGCGGACGAGCACGGCGACCTGGATCTGGTGCATGGCGAACACCATCGCGCTCGCGCCGCACGCCCGGCCGAGCGCCCGTGAGCACGCCGCCGCGGTCTCGATCCCGAAGCCGCCGCCGCCGAGCGAGGTGGGAACGAGCATCGAGAGCGCGCCGACCTCGCGGAGCGCGTCGACCGTCTCCTGCGGGAAGCGGCCCGCGTGATCGACATCCGCCGCGTGAACGGACGCGACGTCCGTGGCGATCGTCTCGACGGCGGCGAGCAGCACCTGCTCGCGGTCGGCGAGCGCGGTCATGCCGCCAGGTCCACGTCGAGCTCCGTGAGCGCGGCCTCGATCGCTCCGATCGACTGGAACACGCTGCGCGTGAGCATCCGGTCGGGGAACTCGACGTCGAACGCGTCCTCGAGCGCGAGCATCACGTTCACGCTCGCCTGCGAGGTCATTCCCGCCTCGTACAGGTCGGAGTCGTCAGACAGCGTGGCGACATCGACCGAGAGCCGCGCATGCTCGGCGATCGCCTGTCGAATCTTTTCGTTCATGGTCGGTCTATCGGCAACGGTCGCGACGCGCTGAACCCCGCGGGAGAGCCCACTCGCCGAGCGAAGTCCGTCTTCGGGCGCACGGCACGCGCCCGTCTGCGAGCGCATGTCCCGAGGTCCCTGCGTTCCGTCCCAAACGATACCCGCGGCGCTCGTTGCGAACCGTGTCACTCCGACGCCGCGGGCACGCTCAGCGTGATCGGCGTCGCGAGATTGAGCGCGGTGACGGTCACCGGGCCCGTCGCCCGCGCCTGTGGCGGACAAAAGAGCGTGAGCTCCCGCGCGCGTCCGGGCTCCAGGCAGAACACGTCGTCGTCGGCCTCGGCGCCGGTCAGCGCGACGCGGGTCCCGTGCAGGAGCGACCGGCTGGCGAGCGACACGACCACGTCGCCGGACGGCTCGCGCCGCGCCTCGCCGCTGAGCCCGAGCGACGCCGGCGGCAGCCGCTCGGTCGGCGGCCCCGCCGGGAAGTGGACCGCGGTCGAGACCGGACGCGCCGGGTCGTCGGTCACGAGCGAGGCGACGATCGCCTGTGCCGCCGGCGGACCGAAGCGGTACGCCCAGGCGGCGTCGAGGAAGCTCCCGATCATGCCCTCGACGGTGCGGCGGGCGGTGCTGTGAGCCTCGAGCGTGAGCCGCTCCTCCGCGCCCGCCACCTCGGCCTCGCCCCCTCGGTAGAGCGCGATCCGAAGGGTCGCCTGCAGCGGCGTCGGCCGGTCGTTGGCGAGGTGGATCGCGACGCCCGCCGTCGTCTCGTCGGTCATCCACACCGCGACCGGCGAGAGCGCCCTGCGCAGATGGTGGTAGCAGGCCTTCGGCCGGCGCTCGGCGTCGAGGATCCCGAGCCCCGCGCCCGCGGCCATGTCGGTGAGCCACAGGACGAGCGCTCCGCGGCAGGGGGAGCCCTCCCGGCGCCACTCGCCCATCACGTCGGCCATCACCTCGCCGGTCACCATCCGGGAGAGCTCGAGGTAGCGGCCGTGGTCGAAGCGCCGCAGCCCGACGGGGTCGACGCCGTAGCGGTGCTTGAGATAGTGGTCCCGGACGTCGTCGAAGTCCCAGCCGGCCCCGATGTCCCAGCCCGAGCCCGCGTCGCGCTGCACGCCGGCCTTCCAGCGTGGGTGATGGACGGGGACCGACACCTCGTCGGGGACGTTCGCGAACGCGAGGCATTCGGTCGCGAAGCGCACGCCGCTGCGGCGCGCGTCCTCGACGCCGAGGAAGTAGCCGCTCACCCCGAAGTAGTGAGTGACGCCCCGATCGGGATGGAACGGAAGGTCTCCGCCGCAGGGGGTGCTCCGCACGCAGGCGACGTCCGGGCGCAGCTCGCCGACGAGCGCGGGCAGCGTCTCCTCCCAGAACGGGTGGCGCCCGAGCTCCGGATCGAGGCCCATCATCGCCGGCTGCTGCTCGACCTCTGAGTTGCCGCACACGCACACGAGGCTCGGGCGATGGGAGAGCGCCGTGAGCTGCTCGCGGGCCTCGGCCTCGACCTCGTCGCGGAACGCGGCGTCGTCGAGCGGATAGTCGAGGTTGGCGAACATCAGGTCCTGCCAGACGAGGATCCCGAGCTCGTCGCAGAGGTCGTGGAACTCCGCGGACTCGTAATGCCCGGTGCCGACGACCCGCACGAGGTTCATCCCGCAGGCGCGCACACGCTCGAGCGTGCGTCGCAGCTCCTCCGGTGCCGGAGCGAGCCGCACGAGGTCGATCGGCGTCCACACCGCACCCCGCAGGAACACCGGGACGTCGTTGACCTCGAGCGCGAACCCCGCCTCGGGGATGTCGTCGGGAAAGCGCAGCGACCGAAAGCCGACCCGGCGCCGCGCGACCGCTCTGCCGTCGCTCTCCAGCACGACCTCGTGGAGGACCGGCTCCCCATGGGTGTGGGGCCACCAGCGCTCCACGTCACCGAGCTCGAGGCGAAGCTCCGCGTGGCCGTGCGCGTCGGGCCGGGCGCGCACGGTTTCCTCGCCGACCCGCAGGGCGAGCTCGCTCCCGGCGCCGGCCGGCATCGTGACGAGCGCCCGCACATGCCCGAGATCGCCCTCGAGCTCCGCGGCGACCCTCACCGCGAGCGGATCGTCGGGGCGGCGGTGCACGACCCGGATCGGCCGCCACGGCCCGACCGCGGCCGGGCCGGGCGCGAAGCCGGGGGAGCGGCCGAAGATCATCGTCCGGTGCCAGCGCAGGTTGCCGTGGCTCACGACCCGCGTGCGCCAGCGTGCACGCGGGCGGCGCCGGCGCTCGAGCAGCGGCGTGAGCGCCCGGCAGACGATCACGAGCTCGTTCGGGGAGCCGGTCGAGACGGCGTGCTCGATGCTGACTCTGTGCCGCCGCCACATCGACGAGGAGCGGAGGATCGAGATGCCGTTGAGGAACACCTCGCACTCGGTGGCGAGGCCGTCGAGCTCGAGGACCGGCTCGGCCTCACCGTCGTCGGGCAGCTCGAACCGGCAGCGAAACCACCAGTCCTCGGCGTCGAGGTCGCGGTCGCGGTGCTCGATCGCACCGGCCACCGTCCCCGGCACCGGCGCCGCATGCCACTCGAGCTCGAGCGCCCGGAGCTCCGACGGGTCGCGGCAGGCGCCGGGAGCGGTGCCGGCGAGCGACCAGCCGTCGCTCAGCTCCATTCGCCCAGCTGACCGCCGAGCGCGTCCATCCCGCGCTCGTAGCCCTCGATCATCGGGCGCAGCGCCTCGGCCACGTCGAACGGGCGACGCCGGGCGATGCGGAAGGAGACCGCCATGGACTGTTCGGTGATCGCGCGGAAGTGGCGCGCCGCCTCGGCGCCCCGATCGCCGAGCAGCCACTCGAGGTGGTCGGCGAACAGCTCGAACGCGGAGCCGACCATGCGGACCGTGACGAACGCGTACTCGTGGAAGGCGGCGACGTCGCTGCCGGACAGGCGCTCGAGGTCGCGGGGCAGACGCTCGCTCCAGCTCGCGAACGGATTCCTCGCCGGCCGACGGCGATAGTGGCCGGCGAGCAGCTCCCCCGCGGCGTCGCGCAGCGCCGGCCCGTCGAGCGCCGGTCCCGCATCGAAGCGGACGAGCTCGATGAACGGGAGCATGACGTCCTCGGTGAAGTGCGGCAGTTGGCGGAACGCGCCCCGGTAGTCCTCGCCGGAGAGCTCCCACAGGCCGCCGTTGTGGAAATAGCGCAGCTCCTCGCGCTCCTCGTCGATCAGGTCCGGGGCGATCGTCGTCTTCAGGTGGTCGCGGTGGTAGCTCGTCCCCGCCGTGTCCGGCAGGTAGTAGGCGTCGATCTCGACGAGCACCGTCCTGCCCAGGGCGAGCTGCTCCCGGATGTGCTCGGGGATCGAGCGGTGCGGCAGCATCTCGTGCACGTCGATTCCGAACAGCCGCTCGAGGTCGGCGACCGGCGGCTTGAAGTACGTGAACTGGTCGCCCTCCCAGTCGGTGCGGGCGATGAACCCGAACGCCGCGAGCGGCTCATGCCCGCGCGAGTGGATGAGCTCGATGAGCACGTCCGCGTAGCAGTTCGTCTCGCGGTAGGAACGGCCCGCGCAGTGCGCGGGGTGCGGCTCGTAGGTGCCGGGATCCATCCCGGACAGCCCGAGGGCGCTTCGCCTCGTCACGGTCATCGATGCTCCATGTCGCTGTCGCTGGCAGGAAACCGTGCTCTCCGCCGGTCCCGCGGTGAAGCGCAGAGTCTGTCAGGTCGCGGCCCGAACGGCCCGGGCCGGCCGATACCCTGCGGTGAGTGGACCTGCTCGCCGCCGATGCCCAACTCGATCGGTGGTGCGATGCGCGCACGCGGCGGCGCCTCGCCCGGCGGGTCGAGGAGGGGCTCCGGCGCGCTCGCGCGACCGGACGCACGAGCCTCGTCAGCCTGAGCTGGCGGGTCTCTCGCCCCGTCGACCCGAGCGCGATCGTGCTCGCCTCCCGCGCCGCCGCGGAGCCGTGGTTCTGCCTCGAGCAGCCCGAACGCGACGCGATCGCGGTCGCCGGCCTCGGCTGCGTGAGCGCTCTCGAGGCCGACGGCGAGGACCGCTTCGCCGTGCTCGCCCGGCGCTGGCGGGAGCTGGCGCGCGCCGCGCTTCTCGACGAGCTCCCGCCGCCGCCGGGAGCGGGCCTCAGCGCGATCGGCGGGTTTGCGTTCGCCCCGTCCGGCGCCCGCGACCCCGCCTGGGCCGGCTTCGCGCCGGCATCGCTGCAGGTGCCGGCGATCTCGTTCGCCCGGCGGGGCGCGGAGACGTGGCTGACGTGGAACGGCGAGCTCGGCCCCGACGACACCGCCGAGGACGTCGTGGATGCGCTGTCGGCGCGGCTCACCGGGCTGCGGGAGGAGCCGCTGCCGCTCGTCGATCCGGCGCCGACGGGCCGCTACGAGGTGACGAGCGCGATGCCCCCGGCCCATTTCGAGCAGGCGGTTGGCCGGGCGGTCGAGCGGATCGCCGCCGGCGAGTTCGAAAAGGTCGTCCTCGCACGCGAGGTCGACGTCCACGCGCCGGTCTCCCACGATCCGGCGGCCGTGCTCGGCCTGCTGCGCGAGGCGTTCGGGAGCTCGTTCGTGTACGCGGTCGGCCGCGGCGAGACGACGTTCATCGGCGCGAGCCCGGAGCTCCTCGTCCGCCGCCAGGGTCAGCGCGCCTCGACGGTCGCGCTCGCCGGCTCGACGCGGCGCAGCGCCGACCCCGCCGTCGACGACCACCTCGGCGAGCAGCTGCTGCGCTCGGACAAGAACCGCTCGGAGAACGCGATCGTCGCGCGTCGCATCGCCCGCACGCTGCGCCCGCACGCGGTGTGGGTGGCCGCTCCCGAGGAGCCGGTCGTCGTCAAGGTCGCGAACATCCAGCACCTCGCGGCGCCGATCCGGGCGCAGCTCGCGGAGCCGATCGACGCGATCGCGCTCGCCGGGATCCTGCACCCGACGCCGGCCGTCGGGGCCGAGCCCGCGAGCGCGCTCGATGCGATCCCGGCGCTCGAAGGCTTCGACCGCGGCTGGTACGCCGGGCCGGTCGGCTGGGTGGACGCGGCCGGCGACGGCGAGTTCTGCGTCGCGCTGCGGTGCGCGCTGCTGCGCGGCACACTCGCCCGCTGCTACGCCGGTTGCGGCATCGTGCGGGAGTCCGATCCCGCGGCGGAGCTCGCGGAGACGGAGATCAAGCTCGGGGTGATGCTCCCGGCGCTCGCCGGCTGAGCTCGCCCGGGGGACGACGAACGGGGAAGACGGATCGTGGATTGCCTGGTCACCGGCGGCGCCGGCTTCATCGGCTCGAACCTCGTCGACGGACTCATCGCCCGCGGCGACCGCGTGACGGTCATCGACGACCTGTCGACCGGCAAGCGGGAGAACCTGTCGGCCGCGCTCGAGGCGGGCGCGGAGCTCGTCGTCGCCGATGTGCGCGACGCCGAGCGGGTGCAGGCGGTGTTCGCGGCGTGCGCGCCGGAGCTCGTCTTCCACCTCGCCGCCCAGATCGACGTGCGCTCCTCGGTGACCGATCCCGTCGGCGACGCGCGCACGAACGTGCTCGGCGCGATCAACGTCCTGGAGGCGGCGCGTCGCCACGGCGTCCGCCGCCTCGTGAACACATCGACGGGCGGCGGGCTCTACGGCGACGCCGACGTGCTGCCGACCCCCGAGGACCATCCGATCCGGGCGCTCGCGCCCTACGGCACGAGCAAGCACGCCTCCGAGGGCTACGTCGCGCTCTACGACCGCCTGCACGGGCTCTCGACCGTGTCGCTGCGCTACGGCAACGTGTACGGGCCGCGCCAGGACGTCCACGGGGAGGCGGGGGTGGTGGCGATCTTCTGCGGCCTGGCGATGACCGGGGGCACGCCGACCGTGTTCGGCAGCGGGCGCCAGACGCGCGACTGGGTCGAGGTCTCCGACGTCGTCGCAGCCAACCTGCTCGCCGCCGACGCTGACGTGACGGGGCCGGTGAACATCGGTCACGGCCGGGAGACGTCCGTGCTCCAGCTGATCGACGCGCTGAACGATGTCGCGGTCCCCGGCCTGCGCGAGCCGGTGTTCGCCGACGCGCGACCCGGAGAGGTCGATCGCAGCTGCCTCGACGTCACCCGCGCGCGCGAGACGCTCGGCTGGGAGCCCCGGGTCACGCTCCGCCAGGGGCTCGTGCGGATCTTCGAGTGGCTCGGCGCCGAGGTCCGGGACCCGGCGGCGACCTGAGGCGCGCAGCCGGTCAACCGGCGGGCGCCGCGGCGGCGGCCGCCGCGGCCAGCCCCACCTCCGCGAGCCGCCGGTGGAGAGCGAGGTTCTCCGCCCGGTCGGTCGCGACCTCGATCAGCATGACGCGGCCCGAGCCGAGGCCACGGTTCAGTGCCGTGCGGAGCTCGTCGGCGTTGTTCGCGCGCGCGTGGTCGAGCTCGAACAGCGCGGCGACGCGCGCTAGCGAGAGGCCGTGCGGCGTCGCGACATGCTCCTCGAACGCGTCGCCCTCGCCGCTCACCGGCAGGAAGTGGAAGATGCCGCCGCCGTCGTTGTCGAGCACGACGATCGTGAGCTCGAGGCCGAGGCGCCGGGCGGCGATCAGGCCGCCGAGGTCATGCAGCAGCGCGACGTCGCCGATGAGCAGCACGACCGGCCGCCCCGGCTGGGCGGCGGCGGCGCCGAAGGCGGCGGAGACGGTGCCGTCGATCCCGTTCGCGCCGCGGTTCGACAGCACGCGGGGCAGCGGCGCGCGCGCCGGGAGGAACAGCTCGACGTCGCGGATCGGCATCGAGGAGGCGACGAACAGCGTGACGTCCGGCCGAAGCCATTCGCCGAGCCGACGGGCGACGAGCGGCTCGGAGAGCGCCCGGTCGGCGGTGAGCTCGGCCGTGACCGCGTCCGCGGCCGCGTCGTCGGCGGCGCGCCAGGCCGCGAGCCAGTCGGCATCCGGCGCGCCGCCGAGCTCGGGCAGCAGCCCGGTGGGGGACCCCGACCAGATCTCGCCGACGACCCCAGCCGGGTCCTGCCAGGAGCGGGCGGGGTCGACGTGCACCTGCTCGACGTCCTCCGGCAGCCCGGCAAGCCAGGCGCGCAGCGGCTTTGACGTCGGCAGGTCGCCGATGCGGATCACGCGCTCCGGAGTCAGGCGCGCGGCGAGTGCGGCGTCTCGCAGCAGCAGATCGTAGGTTGCGACCGCGGTCGGGCCTGAGCGCGCCGCCGACAACGCGTCGGCGAGGACGGGCGCGCCGGCGCGCTCTGCGAAGGCGGCGACCGCGGACGCGACGCGCTGGTCGTCCTCGGCGCGGCCGACGACGATCACGGTGCGGGCCGGTGCGGGAGCCGGGGCGGCCGCCGGCTCGGCGTCGGACGGCGCGACGCGGTGCACCCACGGCGCTCCGCTTGGACGCCCGGCCAACTCGGCCGGTTCGTCGGCCAGCGGCTTGGTCAGCACGAGCGGCTCGCGCAGCGGCAGGTTGAGGTGGACCGGGCCGGGGCGGCCCTCGAGCGCCGTCCAGTACGCGCGGCAGGCGAGCTGCCGGATCCAGCGCATCGTGCCCGCGTCGAGTGCCGGCGGGGGCTCGACCTCGCAGAACCACTTCGCGTGGTCGCCGTACAGCTTGAGCTGATCGATCGCCTGGCCGGCGCCGACGTCGCGCAGCTCCGCCGGCCGGTCGGCCGTGAGCACGATGAGCGGCACCCGGCCCCAATGCGCCTCGACGACGGCCGGCATGAGCTCGGCGGCCGCCGTCCCCGACGTGCACGTGACCGCGACCGGGCGGCCGCTCGCCCGCGCCGCGCCGACGGCGAAGAACCCCGCGCAGCGCTCGTCGATGTGCGAGAAGCAGCGGATCCGCGGCTCACGCGCGAGCGAGATCACGATCGGCGTGTTGCGCGAGCCCGGCGAGGTGCACGCCTCCCGCAGGCCGCAGCGCGCCAGCTCGTCGACGAGCGCCCGCAGCAGCCGGTACTGGTCGACGGAGTGGCGCGGGTCCGGCACGGCGGCGGATGCTATCCGCCGACCGGCGCGGTTCCGCGACGGTGCTGCGGCGCGCGCGCCGGGTCGCCGGCCGGTGCCCGTATCGTGCCCGCCCATGACCGAGCTCGTCCTGCTGCACGGCTTCACGAACACGGGGGCCAGCTGGGATGGCGTGACGTCCGCGCTGCCGCACAGCTACCGCGTGCAGGCCCCGGACATCCGCGGTCACGGCAGCGCGTCGGGCGCACGGCCGGTGACGCTCGAGGCGGTGCTCGCCGAGCTCGACGCGCTCGCGCCCGGCCGCTTCACGCTCGGCGGCTACTCCCAGGGGGGGCGGATCGCGCTCCATGCCGCGCTCGCGATGCCCGGCCGGGTCGAACGCCTCGTGCTCATCGGGGCGAGCCCAGGCCTCGCCGAGGGCGCCGAGCGCGAAGCCCGCCGCCGCGCCGACGAGGCGCTCGCCGCCTGGGCGCAGACCGTCACGATCGAGCAGTTCGTCAGCCGCTGGTCGCAGACCCCGGTGCTCGCCGACCAGCCGCCCGAGGTGCGGGCCGCCGTCATGGCCGACCGCCTGCGCAACACGACCGACGGCCTCGCCGCGGCGCTCCGCGGGCTCGGCACGGGCACGCTGCCCTCGCTCTGGGACCGGCTCGGCGAGATCACGATCCCGGTCGAGATGCTCGTCGGCGAGCGCGACCGGAAGTTCCGGCGCACCGCCGAGCGGATGCTCGAGGAGCTTCCCGACGCGCGGCTCCACGTCGTGCCGGGGGCCGGCCACGCGGTCCACCTCGAGCAGCCGTGGGCCGTGGCGGCGCTGATCGTCGCCACCGGGGGGTGAACCCGCGCCGTCTCTCGTGCCCTGCGGATCTCGACGTGTCGCCCTCGTCGCATCGAGCGCCGGGTTTGCGACAGATTCGGATGGGCGAGGCCCATTCCGACGGATGAACGCCCCGCTGGTGCTTTTTGAGCAAATCCGTGACCGACCGTCAGTAGCAGTCGACGAGCCCGGAGCCGAGGCCCGGGCCGGCGGTCAGTAGCAGTCGACGAGCCCGGAGCCGAGGCCCGGGCCGGCGGTCAGTAGCAGTCGACGAGCCCGGAGCCGAGGCCCGGGCCGGCGGTCAGTACCAGTCGACGAGCCCGGAGCCGAGGCCCGGGCCGGCGGGCGGACCAAGCATCCCGTCGCGCACGGGCAGCGGATCCGGCGGCCCCGCGAACAGTCCGAGCGTCGCCAGCCCGCAGGCGCGTGCTGGACGGAGCACGGCCGCGGCATGGAGCGCGGCCGCAATCCCGAGCGGCCCGTCGAGCGTCGAGGCGAGATACACCTCATAGCCGGCGGCGCGGGCGTCGGCGGCCGCGCTGAGCAGGCCGGTGATCCCGCCGCAGCGCGAGACCTTGAGGCAGGCGAGCTCGGCGGCGGCCGGAGCGGCGAACGAAAGCGGATCGGCGGCGGACTCGTCAAGCGCGATCGGGATCCCGCCGGTCCCGCCGCCGGCGCGCAGCGCGGCGATGGCGGCGAGCCCGGGGACGGGCTCCTCGCACAGCTCGATTCCGGCGGGAGCGAGCGCGGGAAGAATCGCGGCCGCCTGCTCGGGCGTCCAGGCGCCGTTCGCGTCGATGCGGATCGCCATCTCGGCCCCGGCGAACGCCCGCACCGTCGACACGCGGTCGACGTCCTCGCCGACTCCGACCTTCACCTTCACCGCGCGAAACCCGGCGGCCCGCGCCTCGGCCGCCTCCCGGGCCGCGCTCGAGCGGTCGACGGCGCCGATCGTCGCGTTGACCGGCACGGGCCTGCCCTCCGTGGCTCCGAGCAGTCGCCAGACCGGCTCGCCGACGCGCCGGCCCGCGAGGTCCCAGAGCGCGAGGTCGATCGCCGCGAGTGCCGGGGCGACGAGCGTCCGCTCGCCGCAGCGGGCGATGACGTCCGCGACCGGCGCGTGGCCGGGATAGTCGGCGAGCACCGGCCGGCAGGCCTCGAGCGCCGCCAGCACCTCGGGGACCCCGATGCCGTCGTACGACTCGAGCGGCGCCGCCTCGCCGTGGCCGGTGAGCCCATCGCCGGCGCGCAGCGTGACGAGCACGAGCTCACGGTCGCTCACCGTCCCGTGCGCGGCCCGGTGCCCGGCGCCGCGCAGCGCCCGGGAGACGGTGCGGACCGAGAGCCTCACCGGCGCGGCGTCCGGAGGCGGGTGCGGCCCAGGCGCCTCACCGGCTGAGGAGCACCCCTGCCGACAGGAGCACGCAGAAGAGGAGCTGGAGCATGCCCGCGCGCGCGAGCGCCGCGTTGAGCGTCGGGCCGTCGGTGTGGGCGGCGACCGTCCGCGCGAGCGAGACCGCGAGCGGGGCGGCGAGCCAGCAGAGCGCCACCCAGGGCGCGAGCGGACCGAACCCCCAGGTGACGAGCGCGAGCACGAACGCGAGCGCGAGCATCACCGCGAACATGACGCGCGTGCGCTTGCGGCCGAGCCGCACGGCGAGCGTCCGCTTGCCCGCGCGGCGGTCGGAGTCGATGTCGCGCACGTTGTTGACGACGAGGATCGCGGCGGCGAGCAGGCCGACCGGGACCGAGAGCGCGAACGCCTCCCAGTCGAGCCCGCGGACCTGGACGAAGTAGGAGCCCGCGACCGCCACGACTCCGAAGAACAGGAACACGAATACCTCGCCGAGCCCCTCGTAGCCGTACGGGCGCGGGCCGCCGGTGTAGAGCACCCCGGCGATGATCGAGGCGACCCCGATCGCGAGCAGCAGCCAGCCGGCGACGACGATCAGGTAGATCCCCGCGAGCACCGCAAGACCGAACGAGACGTAGGTCGCGATGAGCACCTGGCGAGGCGGGACGAGGCCGCCCGCGGTGACCCGCACCGGCCCCAGGCGATCCTCGGCGTCGGCGCCGCGACGGGCGTCCGAGTAGTCGTTCGAGAGGTTCGTGCCCACCTGGATGAAGATCGCGCCGAGGAGCGCGGCGAGCAGCCGCAGCGGATGGAAGACGTGCTGGAAGCCCGCCAGGGCGGTGCCGACGAGCACGGGCGCGATCGCCGCGGGCAGCGTCCGCAGCCGCGCGGCCATGAGCCAGATCCGCACACCGCTCACCTCGGCGCCCCCATCGCTTCTCTACGCCCGACGCGGGAAGCGGTCGAACGAGGCCGGGCGCTTCTCAAGAAACGCGTTGCGGCCCTCCTGCGCCTCCTCGCTCATGTAGAAGAGGTAGTTCGCGTCGTGCGCGAGCTGCTGGATGCCGGCCATGCCGTCCTCCTCGGCGTGGAAGCTCAGCTTCATCATCCGCAGCGCGAACGGCGACATCGCGAGCATCTCCCGGCACCAGCGCACCGTCTCGGCCTCGAGCTCGGCGAGCGGCACGACCGCGTTGATGAGCCCCATCTCAAGCGCCTGCCGGGCGTCGTAGCGGCGACACAGGAACCAGATCTCCTTCGCCTTCTTGGGGCCGACGAGCCGCGCGAGCTCGGAGGCCCCGTAGCCACCGTCGAACGAGCCGACCCGGGGGCCGGCCTGGCCGAAGCGGGCGTTGTCGGCGGCGATCGTCAGGTCGCAGACGACGTGGAGCACGTGGCCGCCGCCCACCGCCCAGCCCGCGACCATCGCCACGATCGGCTTCGGCAGCCGGCGCATCTGGACGTGCAGGTCGGTGACCTCGAAGCGTCCCACCGCCGTCTGGCGGCCCGCGTTCGCGGGATCGGCGCCGCTCACGTAGCCGCCGCGATTGCCGCGCACGCGCTGATCGCCGCCGGAGCAGAACGCCTCCTCGCCCGCGCCGGTGAGGATGATCACGCCGACGCGCGAGTCGTCGCGGGCGCGCTCGAACGCGTCGGAGAGCTCGACGAGCGTCTCGGGGCGGAACGCGTTGTGGACCTCGGGGCGGTCGATCGTGATCTTCGCGATCTGCGGGCGGCTCTCGTCCTCCTCCGCAGACAGCTCATAGCGAATGTCGGTGTACTCGCCCGCAGGCGTCCAACGTGGGTTCACGCGCTCGCTCCTGTCACTCCGTGGCATTTGGCCGCGTGGACTCTAGGAACACGTGGAGGTGTCCGGAGTTTGCGGGACGCCGGAGCTCGCGGCCCGGTGCGTGATGACTTGCGCGTTCCCGGCGCATCGCGGCGACTACGCTGCGCGCCCATGGAGCCCTGGCTGAGCCGCGCCGCCCGTTTCCATCCCGGGCGCGCGGCGCTCATCACCCCGGAGCGGGAGCTCACCTACCGGGACCTGTACGAGGCCGCGCGCCGCGTCGCGGGCGCCCTGCGCGCGCGCGGAATCGGCCACCGCGACCGGGTGGCGCTCGCGCTCGGAAGCGAGCAGCTGATCGTCGCCCTCCATGGCTGTCTCGCGATCGGCGCCGCCGGCGTCCCGATCGACCCGCGCCTCAACGACTCCGAGCGCGCGCCGCGCCTGGAGGGGGTCTCCTGCACGCTCTTTGAGCTTCCATCGAACGAGACGGCCTCCGAACCGGCGGATGGTCGGCCCGTGCCCGAACGGCCGCTCGAGCTCACCGACATCGCGACCGTCATGTACACGTCGGGCACGACCGCGGGACCCAAGCGGGTCGAGCTGTCGCTGTCGAACTGGCTGTGGAACGCGCTCGGCTCGGCGCTCGCGCTCGGGTTCGACCCGGACGAGCGGTGGCTGTGCCCGATGCCGCTCGCGCACGTCGGCGGGCTCGCGGTCGCGCTGCGCTCGGCGATCTACGGCACCACCGTCGTGCTCCACGAGCGCTTCGACGTCGAGCGGGTCCGTGACACGCTGCTCGATGCCGCGCAGCGGGTGACGCTCGTCTCGCTCGTGCCGACGATGCTCGGCCGGCTGCTTGACGCCGGCCTGCGCGAGCCGCCGACGCTGCGGCGGGTGCTGCTCGGCGGCGGCCCGATCGCGCCCGCGCTGCTTGCCCGCGCCCGGGAGGCCGGGGTCGCGGTCTCGCCCTCGTTCGGGATGACCGAGACGTGCTCGCAGATCGTCACCGACGGGGTTCCGCTGCTCGGCGCCGAGCTCGCGCTCTCGGACGCCGGCGAGCTGCTCGTCCGCGGCCCGAGCGTCGCCCACGGCGCGCTCGCGGGCGACGGCTGGCTCCACACCGGCGACCTCGCACGCTTCGACGACGACGGACGGCTCGAGATCATCGGGCGCACCGCAGAGACGATCGTCACCGGCGGCGAGAACGTCGCGCCGCCCGAGGTCGAGGCGGTCCTCCTCGAGCACGAGGCGGTCTCCGATGCCGCCGTGCTCGGGCGGCCCGACCCGGAGTGGGGGGAGGCGGTGACCGCGCTCATCGTGCCCCGGCTGGGGCTCGTCCACCACGCGGTCCCCGGGGCTGAGCTGGACGCCGGGCTCGCGCAGGCCCTCCGGGGATTCTGCGCCGCGCGGCTGGCTCCGTTCAAGGTCCCCAAGCGCTTCGAGTTCGTCGAGGTGCTCCCGCGGAGCGAAACCGGCAAGCTCCAACGCCGCGCGCTGCGCTGATCACGCCGCGTCCATGTCACATCGGTCGATGTCACATCGGCCGCCGGTACCATCTGGGCGCGTGTCCGCCGAACTCACGATCGAGCAGCTCGCCGCCGTCTCCGGGATGTCGGTGCGCAACATCCGCGCGCACCAGGCGCGTGGGCTGCTCGACCCGCCCGAGGTGCGCATGCGGGTCGGCTACTACGGCGAGGCGCACGTCGCGCAGCTGAAGCTGATCCGCGACCTGCAGGCCGACGGCTTCAACCTCGCCGGGATCAAGCGGCTGCTCGAGGACGGCCGCGGCACCGCCGAGCGGCTGGCGCGCGTGCGCGCGGTCCTGTCCTCCTCGTCGCGCGCGGAGGCGCCCGAGACGCTCACACGCGCCGAGCTCGGCCGCCGCTTCCACGTCGCGGGCGACCGCGCGCCCGAGGTGCTCGCGCGGGCCGAGCGGCTGGGGATCCTCGTTGCGGCCGGCCCCGACCGCTTCCTCGTGCCGAGCCCGACGCTGCTCGCGGTCGCCGAGCAGGTCGTCGCCCGCGGCATCTCGCTCGACGGCGCACTTGCGGTGTTCGAGCAGATCGAGCGCCACTGCGACGCGGTCTCGGCGGCGTTCGTGCGGCTCTTCATGGAGCAGGTCTGGCGGCCGTTCGAGGAGGCGGGGATGCCCGAGGAGCGCTGGACGGAGATGGACGAGTCGGTGAGGGCGCTGCGCCCGCTCGCCGCCGAGGCGCTCCAGGCGATCCTCGGACAGCGGATGAGCGCTCAGATCGATGCCGCGTTCGGGGAGCTCACCCGGAGGCTCGGCAACGGCGGGCAGGAGCCGGGAGCGGGCGTGCAATAGGCTGGCGCGCGTGACCCCGGTCGACCCCGATCAGTTTCGCGCCGAGAGCCGCGAGGCCTGGGAGCGCAACGCCGCCGACTGGGGACGCAACGCCGACCGCCAGCACGAGTGGGCGGTCGAGGTGTCGGCGACGATGGTCGACGCGCTTGCGCCGCAGCCGGGTGACCGCGTGCTCGAACTCGCCGCCGGCCCGGGCGACACCGGCTTCATGGCCGCGGAGCTGATCGAGCCCGGCGGAACGCTCATCTGCAGCGACGGAGCGCAGGCGATGCTCGAGGTCGCGCGTGAACGGGCCGCCGCGCAGCGGATCCGCAACGTCGAGTTCCGCGTGCTCGATCTCGAATGGATCGACATGGAGACCGCGAGCGTCGATGCGGTGCTGTGTCGCTGGGGGCTCATGCTCGTCATCGATCCCGGCGCCGCCGCTCGGGAGATCCGGCGCGTCCTTCGCCCGGGCGGCCGCGCGGCGCTCGCGGTGTGGGATGCGCCCGAGCGCAACCCGTGGACGACGATCCCGATGGCCGCGCTTCGCGCGCAGCCGGGCGTTCCCGCTCCGGACCCGGAGTCCCCGGGCATGTTCTCGCTCGCCGCCGACGGCGCGCTCTCCGAGTTGCTGGAGAACGCGGGCTTCGTCGACGTGCGCATCGGCACGGTCACCCTCGTGCGGCGCGTCGCCTCCGCCGAGGAGTGGCTCCAGGAGACATTGAGCATCTCGCCGGTGCGCCGTGAGCTCTTCGCCGGGCTCGACGCCGCCGCGCAGAGCGACGTCCGCGCGCGGATCGCCGAGCAGGCCGCGTCGTTCACCGACGAGGACGGCTCGCTCGTGCTGCCGGGAAGCTCGCTCGTGGCGAGCGCGAGCGCCTGAGCGGCGGCGTTCCGCCGCGCGTCGATGTCCGGCACCTCTGCCGCGAAGGCGGCCTGAAACCGGGCTTGCATCGGTTGCCCGAGGGGACGCCGGGCGCAAGCCTGAACGGCGATGCGACATCCCATTCGACTTCTCACGCTTCTGGCCGCCGTTCTGCTCGCGCTGCCCGCCGCCGCCCTCGCCGACGTCACGCACACGGTCCGCCGCGGTGAGACGCTCACCTCGATCGCCGCCGCCGACGGCCTGTCGGTGGCCCGCCTTGCCGCCGCGAACGGCCTCTCGACGACGGCGCCGCTCGTCGCGGGCACGAACCTCGTGATCCCGCCACAGGCCGGACCGGTCCTGCCCGCGGGCTCCGCCCCCTCCGGCGGCGAGTCCTCGGGCGCCGCGAGTGACGGCGACGCGGACGCCGACGACCGTGCGGGCACGGCCGGCGCGTCGACCCCGTCCGCCGCCTCGGCTGCAAGCGGCTACGTCGTCCAGGCCGGCGACACGCTCAGCGGGATCGCCGCCCACCTCGGGACGACGGCGGCGGCGCTCGCCTCCGCCAACGGCATGTCGGTCGATGGCCTGCTCCTCGCCGGCCGCACGCTCGTCGTCCCCGCGGGCGCCGGTGCGACGACGACGCAGACCGCGACGGCGACGTCCGTCCAGACGGCGAGCGGCACGGGCGGATCCGGCGCGCAGCCGGTCGCCCAATACGTCGCGCCCTCCGAGGTCGGCTCGATCGCCGCCGGCGAGGGGGTGCCCGCCGCCCTCGCGGAGGCGATCGCCTACCAGGAGAGCGGGTTCAACGACGCGCTCGTCTCTGCGAGCGGCGCGACGGGCGTGATGCAGCTCGAGCCCTCGACGTGGAGCGACCTCTCGCGCGTCTACGGTCTCGACCTCTCACCGAGCTCCGCGGTCGACAACGTCCGCGGCGGGGTCGCGGTGCTGCACTCGCTGCTGCTCGCCACCGGCGGGAATCAGGACGAGGCGATCGCCGCCTACTACCAGGGCCTCGACTCGGTCCGGACGCGCGGCATCCTGCCCGGGACCCGCCACTACGTCGACGACGTGCTCGCGCTCGAGAGCCGCTTCGGCGGGTAGGCGGTCGCCGGGATCAAGCCGGGCAGCGGGGCGTGCGGCGCGCGGGGCCGGAGCGCGGCCGCGCCCCGTGTAGGCTCGGGCCATGTTCTACGACGACGACGCTGATCTCTCAAAGCTCGACGGCAAGACCGTCGCCATCATCGGCTACGGCTCTCAGGGCCACGCCCACGCGCTCAACCTCAAGGACTCCGGCGTCGACGTCGTCGTAGGGCTCCGTGAGGGCTCCCCGAGCCGCGCGAAGGCGGCGAGCCACGGGCTGCGTGTGCTGGAGCCCGCCGACGCCGCCAGCGAGGGCGACGTCGTGATGCTGCTCGCGCCCGACGAGCTGCACGGCCAGATCTGGGAGAGCGGCCTGAGGGACGGGATCGCCCCCGGCAACATGCTCCTGTTCGGCCACGGGTTCTCGATCCACTACGGCGAGATCGTCCCGCCGCCGGACGTCGACGTCGCGCTCGTCGCCCCGAAGGGTCCGGGTCATCTCGTGCGCCGCCAGTACACCGAGGGCTCGGGCGTCCCGTGTCTCGTGGCGGTGCAGCAGGACGCCTCCGGCGACGCGCTGGGGCTGGCGCTCGCCTACGCGAAGGGCATCGGGGGCACCCGCGGGGGCGTGATCGAGACGACGTTCAAGGACGAGACCGAGACCGACCTGTTCGGCGAGCAGGCGGTGCTCTGCGGCGGCGTCACCGAGCTCGTGCGGGCCGGCTACGAGACGCTCACCGAGGCCGGCTACGACGAGCGCCTCGCGTACTTCGAGGTGCTCCACGAGCTGAAGCTGATCGTCGACCTCATGTACGAGAAGGGCATCTCCGGAATGCGCTACTCGATCTCGAACACGGCCGAATACGGCGACATGACCCGCGGCAGCCGGATCATCGGCGAGGAGACCCGCGCCGCGATGAAGCAGGTGCTCTCAGAGATCCAGTCCGGCGACTTCGCGCGCGAGTGGATCGCCGAGAACCGCGCCGGCCAGGAGAACTTCCTGCGCATGCGCTCCGAGCAGGCCGGTCACCAGGTCGAGACCGTCGGCAAGGAGCTGCGCAAGCAGATGGCCTGGATCGACACCGACTGGCAGGAGTAGCCGACGGCGGACCCGCGCGCGCTCGTCGGGTCGACGAGCGCGAGCGAGGTCGCGGGGTCGGCGAGCGCCAGCCAGCGCGACAGCTCGGCGATGGCCGCCGGCGGGACGGTGATCAACGCGGCGCTCACCGGCGGGACGGTGAGCGTTGCCGCCGCGCCGTCGATGGGCAGGGCATCCAGCCGCGGTGCGGGCGGTACTCCGGTGCGCGTCGCGCCGAAACGCCGGCCGCCGATCGTCACCTCGCCGGTCGCGGCAGCGCTCGGCGCTCGCAGCCACTGCACCGAGGCGGTCGAGGAGCGGTAGCCGGCCGGCGCCCGGATCAGGACCCGCGCGGCCTGCCCGGTGCTGTCGTTGATGAGCAGGATCCGGATGCGGCCGTCGGCGCCGAGCGTCGCCCACGCCCGCAGGCGTGCCTGGTCCGATGAGACCGTGTGCAGCAGCCGCGACCCCGGCGGCGCGGCCTCGGCGAACATGAGCGCCCCGTCGTAGAGGGGGTGGATGATCGCCCGCCACTCGTGGGTGGAGGGGCTGTAGCTGAAGTCGAACAGCCCGTTGCTCGAGTGCGGGTAGGTGTGCAGGTTCACGCCATCCAGACCGATCCGCGCCGCCTGGAACAGCGCGTCCATCGCCCACAGCGCCGAGGCGAACGTGTTGCTCACGCCCGAGCGGCCGTTGCAGGTGACCGACCCCATCTCGTCGATCCGGTCGCTCAGCCCGAGACGATGGGCGAGCGCGAGGGTCCGCGGGATGCCGAGGAACATCCCGCGCGAGGCATGGAGGCTCAGCAGATGCGCGATCGACGGGTAGCCGGGCAGGGCCGGGTCGGTGACGCACTGGTTCAGCCCATAGGCGTGGGAGGCGAGCATCCGCACTCGGGAGTGGCGCAGGCCGGCGAACGCGGCCGTCCAGGGCCCGGGGACCGTGTCGGGACCGGCGAGCGGCAGGCGCGGAAGACGCGCGGCGACGCCTGCGACCTGCGCCGCATAGGCGCTCGGCCCCCAGCCCGGCGCCCGCGCGTAGGCGGGCGCGCCCGTCTTCGCATACCAGGGAAGCAGGTGGTCGCCCTCGACCCGGAACCAGGGGATGTCGCGGTAGAGGTCGGGCTCGTTGCCGAGCTCAAGCGCGTCGATGTTCCGGGCGCCGAGCCCGCTCACGAGCCGGTCGGCCTCCGCCCGAGCAAGCTCGGCGCTTCCGGCCTCGAGGTTGATCCCGAGGAGCAGCTGCGCGCCGGTCTCCCGCACGAGCATCCGTGCCGAGCCGATCCACGACGGGCCGAGCGATTGCGTGACCCCCACCGGTCGCCGCATGCCCGCCACCGGCCACCAGCTCCGGTCCGCGCTCTGGCCCCCGATGCGGACGCTCGGCCGGCCCGCCGGATCGAGGTTGCGCAGCAGCACGGGCAGGATCGGGTTCGGGTGCCCGTCCTGCGAGATCCATTCGGGGACGGTCCCGTACTCGAGCGCGAGCCCGAGAAACGAGGCGGGGAGCGGGCGCGTCACCGTCCGTTTGGTCACGGTCAGGGCGAACGGGTAGGCGGACGCCGCGCGCGCGGCCTGCCCCGGGACGGCCTCGGGCGGCGCCGCGGCCGAGGCCTGCGCCGGCATGGGCGCGGCACCCGCGAGCAACCCCGCGGCCGCGAGGGCCAGGACCGACCGTCGCACTCCGTCCATCATCTCCCGGTTCAGTATCCGCGCTCCGGCGGGCGGCCGCGCCGGTGGCGGCTGGCTATGATCCGCGCAGCCGTCGTGACTGGCGCGAGAAGGTGGAGGCGACCACCGGGGAGCGACGGCCTGCACCGTCACCTCGCCGCGCGCCTGGGCACGCCCACCAATCGATCCCTCTCCTGTGGAGCGCCCATGACCGAGATCACCTCCGTCGTCGAGATCCCCGACGAGCTCAAGCCGGCCGACGGCCGCTTCGGCTCCGGGCCGTCCCGCGTCCGTCACGCCCAGCTCGAGCACCTCGCCAGGGCGGGTGGGGGCCGATTCCCGATCATGGGCACCTCGCACCGTCAGAAGCCGGTGAAGTCGCTCGTCGGACGCGTGCGGGCGGGCATCGGGACCCTCTTCTCGCTTCCGGACGGCTACGAGGTCGTGCTCGGCAACGGCGGCACGACCGCGCTGTGGGACGCGCTCACCTGCGGCGTCGTGCGCGAGCGCGCGCTGCACCTCGCCTACGGCGAGTTCTCCTCGAAGTTCGCCGTCTGCACGACCGGGGCGCCGTTCCTCGCCGACCCGATCGTCGTGCAGGCGCCCGCGGGTGATGCTCCCGAGCCGCGCTCGGACCCGGAGGCGGACGCCATCGCGTGGGCCCACAACGAGACCTCGACCGGCGTCATGGTCCCCGTCGCGCGCCCGGCCGGCGCCGAGGATTCGCTCGTGCTCATCGACGCGACGTCGGGCGCCGCCGGCCTGCCGGTCGATGTCGCCCAGGCCGACGTCTACTACTTCGCGCCTCAGAAGGGATTCGCCTCCGACGGAGGCCTGTGGCTGGCGATCTGCAGCCCGGCGGCGCTCGAGCGGATCGAGCAGATCGAGCGCGACCGCCCGACGACCGGCGCGCCCCGCTGGATCCCGGATTTCCTGTCGCTGTCGACGGCGCTTGAGAACTCGCGCAAGGACCAGACGTACAACACGCCGGCGATCGCGACGCTCCTGCTGCTCGCCGACCAGCTCGACTGGATGCTCGAGCAGGGGGGCCTGCCCGCGATGGTCGCGCGGACCTCGGCGGCGAGCTCCCACCTCTACCAGTGGGCGGACGCCCATCCGCACGCGACGCCGTTCGTCGCCGATCCGGCGAAGCGCTCGCTCGTCGTCGGCACGATCGACTTCGACGACGAGGTCGACGCCGCGGCGGTCGCCGCGACGCTCCGCGCGAACGGGATCGTCGACGTCGAGCCGTACCGCAAGCTCGGGCGCAACCAGCTGCGGGTCGCAATGTTCCCCGCGACCGAGCTGTCCGACGTCACCGCGCTCACCGCCTGCATCGACTACGTCCTGGAGCAGCAGTCATGACCAAGGTTCTCGTCGCCGAGAAGATCGGCCAGTCCGGCATCTCGCTCCTGCAGGAGCACTTCGACGTCGACGTCGAGACCGGACTCTCGCGCGAGGAGCTCGCGGAGCGGATCGGCGGCTACGAGGGGATCCTCATCCGCTCGGCCACGAAGCTCGACGCCGAGCTGCTCTCGCACGCGGGTGCGCTGCGCGCGGTCGGGCGTGCCGGCGTCGGCGTCGACAACGTCGACGTGGGGGAGGCGACGAAGCGCGGGATCGTCGTCGCCAACGCCCCGGAGTCGAACGTCGTCACCGCCGCCGAGCACACGATGGCGCTTCTGCTGTCGCTCGCCCGCAACGTCCCGCAGGCGCACGCCTCGCTCGTCGCGGGGCGCTGGGATCGCTCGAAGTACTCCGGCACGGAGCTCTACGAGAAGACCCTCGGGATCCTCGGCTTCGGGCGGATCGGGCAGCTCGTCGCGGGGCGCGCGCGGGGCTTCGGGATGCGGGTCGTGGCGTACGACCCGTACGTGTCGGCCGATCGCTACCGGGAGCTCGGGGCCGAACGTGCCGAGACTCCCGACGAGGTCTACGCCGAGGCCGACTTCCTCACGATCCACCTTCCGAAGACCCCGGAGACCGAGGGCTGGCTGAACGCCGAGGTGTTCGCCAGGTGCAAGGACGGGGTGCGCGTGCTCAACGTCGCGCGCGGGCCGCTCGTCGTCGACGAGGACCTGCAGGCGGCGCTCGACTCCGGCAAGGTCGGCGGCGCGGCGCTCGACGTGTTCCGCTCCGAGCCCGTGACCGAGCATCCGCTGTTCGGCTACCCGAACGTCATCGTCACCCCGCACCTCGGGGCCTCGACGGCCGAGGCGACGGATCGCGCCGGCTACCAGGCGGCCGAGCAGGTCGTCGCGGCGCTCACCGGCGGCGTCGTCACAAGCGCGGTCAACGTGCCGGCCGTCGCCCCCGAGGACTTCGAGGTGCTCGGCCCGTTCCTGCCGCTGTGCCGCTCGCTCGGCCGGATCGCCACCGAGCTCGCGGTCGCCGGCGGCGGGTCCGTCGACGAGATCCAGATCGACCTGCTCGGGCGGCTCGCCGAGCGCGACACCCGTCTGCTCGCGATCGAGGTGCTGATCGGCGCCCTGCGGGGACGCACCGAGGAGGACGTCAACGCGGTCAACGCTCCGGCGATGGCGGAGGAGCGGGGGATCAGCGTCGTCGAGGCCAAGCACACGACCGCGCGGGACTACACCGACCTCGTGCGCGTGTCGGTGAGCTCCGGGGCGGACTCGCTGCGCGTCGCCGGCACGCTCATCGGCCGCCAGAACCGCCCGCACCTGCTGGAGGCGTGGGGCCAGCGCTTCGACATCCAGCTCGAGGAGCACGTGACGCTGTTCCGCTACCGCGACCTGCCCGGGATGCTCGGCCGCGTCGGGACCGCGTTCGGCGCCGCCGGGGTGAACATCATCTCCGCGGCGGTCGGCCGGCTGCCCGAGGGCGCGGAGAGCGCGGAGGGCCTGGCCGCGATGGCGATCACGACGAGCGAGCCGGTGCCGCAGGACGTCATCGACGGGATCACGCGCTCCGAGGAGTTCGTCCTCGGGGTGTCGGTCGCGCTGTAGGGCTCCGTGCGGACGCCGCTCGGCGGTCAGCCGCCGCGGTGAAGCAGGAGCAGACGGAACTGCCCGCTGCTCGAGGAATGGTCCGAGTCGCCGCCGTAGGCGGCCGTGATCCTCTGATGTCCCGAGCCGAACTTCGTCGGCGTGTAGGCGATCGAGCAGGACGCCTCACTCGGGGAGGAGCCCGCCGCGAGCGTGCACGAGCCGCCCGAGGCGAACGTCCCGCTTGCGTTGCTGGCGAACCTCACCGCACCCGTCGGCGCAAGCACAGCGGTCGAATCGGTGTCGCTCACGGTCGCCGTGCATGTTGTGGGCTGGCCGACCCTCACCGGGGACGGCGCGCAGGAGATGACGGCCTGGGTGGCGAGCGGACCGCCGGCGGTGCCGACCGCCAGCGTGCTCGAGCCCGAGCTTGACACGTGCGCGGCATCGCCGCCGTATGCCGCCGTCAGCTGGTGCTCACCTGAGCCGACCGCCGTCGGCGTGTAGCCGATCGAGCAGGACCCCTGACCGGGCGAGGACCCCGCCGCGAGCGTGCACGAGCCGCCCGAGGCGAACGTCCCGCTTGCGTTGCTGGCGAACGTCACCGTACCGGTCGGCGCGACCAGGGAATTGGGGTCGCCGTCGCTCACCGTCGCCGTACACGTCGTCGCCTGCCCGACCGTCACCGCAGCCGGGGCGCAGGAGATCGCTGTCTGAGTGGACAGCGGGTGCGCACACCCGGGTATCGCGCCGCAGACGTCCAGCCGACCGCCGGTCGACACCTTGCCGGCGAGCGACGGCAGCGTGTGGACGTTGTCGAGGATGTCGGCCTTGAGCGCCTGATAGGTCGGGAAGTCGTAGGCCGAGAGGATCAGCGCCGCCGCGCCCGACACCTGCGCGGTCGCCATCGAGACGCCGCTGATCGATCCGTAGGGGCTGCCGTCGCTGCTGTCGTTCCCGTCGTTCGGCAGCGTCGTCGAATAGATGTTGTCGCCGGGCGCGGCGAGGGCGACGTCGCTGCCCCAGTCGGCCCAGTGCGCGAGGTTGTCGTGCTGGTCTGAGCCGGTGACGCAGATCTCGTTTGGCAGGTTGAAGTCGCACGGATAGTGCGGGTTTGTGTCGTCGCTCACCCCCGACCAGTTGTTCCCGGCGGGAGTGACCGCTCCGCCGGCGCCGGTGACGAACAGGATGTTGTTGGCCCCGAGCGCGCTGATCTCGTTCGCCAACGCTGGATCGTCCGGTGTCGAGCTCGACACCGGCGAGTCGTTGACGACCCGGATGTTGACGCCCGCCTGCTTTGCCTTCACGAGCCACGCGAGCCCGGCGATCAGCTCCGAGTCCGACCCCCATGTCTCGTAGTCGGCGGTCTTGACCGGCAGGATCGTTGTCTGCCAGTTGACGCCCGCCACGCCGATGCCGTTGTCGCCGACGGCGCCCATGATGCCCGCGACATGCGTCCCGTGGCCGCCGTAGGACGTGGGAGGCGCGGCGGTGTCGTCCATCGGATTGCACGTGCCGTTCGGGTTGTCATAGCTGGTGACGTAGCCGTGCGTGCCCGCCGGACAGCCCCCGATCCCGCCCGGGTTGGTCCAGATGTTGGCCTGCAGATCGGGGTGGTTGTAGTCCACGCCCGTGTCGACCTCGCCGATCACGATCGAGCGGCTGCCGGTCGTCAACGCCCACGCGCGGGTGAGGTCCTCGTCGGCGCCCGCGGTGCCGGTGACCGTGCCGCTCGCCCCGGTGAGCGTCTGCCCGACGTTCAACGCGCCCCACTGGCAGCCGAAGCCCGGATCGTTGGGGATCACACCCGGCCCGGTGACCGAGGGACAGTTCGGGATCGACGTCCCAGCGGGCTGTATCGCGTCGGCAACCGGAGCCCTCGGTGCCCCGGTGGGACCGAGCACGTAGTCGGGCTCGGCGTAGCGCACCCAGGGGTGTGCGCGAGCGAGACGGCGCACCGCCTCGGGCACGCTGCCCCGGGGCACATGCAGGAGGAACGAGGCCCCGATGCGTCGCCGGAGCGCGCGGGCCGCCGGCGTGGCCGTGCCGACGTAGCCGAGCGGGCTCGCGCCACGGGCGGCCACCGAGCGCGCAAGCGCCCGGCGCTGCGCCGGGGAAACCCCGGGACGGAAGCCGACGAGGACGACACCGGGGACGTGGCGAGGCAAGCGGGTCCCGGAGGACGAGTGCGCCTGAGCGACCGGCGCGCAGCTCGACAGCACGGCGAGTGTCGCCGCGATCGGGGCCCATCGGCGCCATCTCATCATCCGTTCCCCCTTGACAATCCGTCGTGTGCCGTTCCCCCGCGACGCGTCCTGCGCCTCCGGCCGTCAGCGACGTATAACAGACTTTGGCCAGGATCGGTAGCGGTTGGGAGCTCTGTGCCGCACCGGCGGACCCTCAGCTCTGCAGCCTGAGGATCCGCCTCTGCGCCGCCGCGGTGCGGCTCAGCAGGCGGTTGACGATCCCGATCCGCTGCACGATCCCGTGGCGCACCTGCAGGACGACGTTCGCCTTCCGTCCCGGGATCACGTACCAGCCGCTGTGGTCGACCCGCAGCCCGCGGTGCAGCCTCAGGCGCCGGCGCGCCACCTGCTCGCGCGTCCCGGGCCGCACCCCGCGCACCGCGTAGTACGGGTTGGACGACGTCGCGAGCACGACGCGGCCGCGGAGCTGCGACCGCTCCCGCCCGTCGACCGACCCGAGCAGCCCGCGCGAGCCGTAGCTGACCTCGATGCCCCAGCCCCCGTAGAGACACAGGTCGTCGGTCTGGCGGCGGCGGGCGCCGAACGGATGCAGCCGCCTGCGGGCGGCGGCGCGCGTCATCCCGAGGGCGATCGCTCCGAGGCGGGCTTGGCGGAGCCGGCCGGTCGGCCGCGGGCAGGAGAGCGTGCCGGGGAGCGCCACGATCACGCTGCCGCTTGTGGCCGAGCTCGATCCGGTCGCGTTCGACGCGGTCACGATGCATTCCAGGCCGCTGCCCTCGTCGCCGATCTGCACCCGGTAGGTGGCCGAGGCCGCTCCGGGGAGCGACCGGCCATTGCGTGCCCACCGGTAGCCATAGGCCGCCGCCGCGCTATCCCAGCTGCCGGGCTGGCAGCTGAGCATCCGTCCTGGCCGTGCGAGCCCGGTGATGCTCGGGCCCACGATCGACCGTGGCGTGCCGCCGTGTCCGTTTCCATGGCCGGCGGCGCTCACTGCGAGCGTGGTCGTCCCCGAGCTCGCCGCGTGCGCGAAATCACCGCCGTAGGACGCCGTCAGCCCATCCGAACCGGAACCGACCGCGGTCGGCGTATACGTGATCGAGCATGATCCCTCGCCCGGCGCGGAGCCCGGCGCGAGCGTGCACGAGCCGCCCGACGCGGACGTCCCGCCTGAAGCGCTCGTGAAGCTGACCGTCCCCGTCGGCGCGATCTGCAGGCTCGGGTCGGTATCGCTCACCGTCGCGGTGCACGTCGTCGCCGCGCCGACAGCGACCGATGTCGGCGCGCAGGAGGCGGCGGTCTTGGTGGGCAGCGGGCTCCCACACCCGGGCATCGCGGCGCAGATGTTCAACGTGCCGCCGGTTCGCACGGTGCCGGGCAGCGAGCGAGGCGTGAGCGGGGTGACGTGACCGAGGATGTCGGCCTTCAGGCCCGACATGCTCATCGTCGGATCGACGGAGAGGATGAGCGCGGCGGCCCCGGAGACCTGCGGCGCCGCCATCGACACGCCCGAGATGTACCCGTAGGGCTGATAGAGCAGCGTCGAGAGGATGTTGTCCCCCGGGGCGGCGAGATCGACCGACTGCGCGCCGTAGTTCGTCCAGCTCGCGAGCTGCCCATCCTGGTTCGAGCCGGCGACGCAGATCTCGTCGCTGAGATCGAAGTTGCACGGATAGTGCGGGTTGGTGTCGTCGTTCACGCCGTTCCAGTCCTCCCCGTCGGGATAGACGGCTCCACCGGAGGCGGTGACGAACAGGATGTTGAACGGGGGCGCGCCGAGCGCCTGGATCGCCTGACTCAGCGCGGGGTCGTTGGGGGTGGCGTCCTGCACCGGCGAATAGTTGACGATGCGGATGTTGACCCCGGCGGCCTTCACCGCCATGAACTTGTTGATCCCGGCGATCAGCGTCGCGTCCGAGCCGTAGAGATTCGAGTCGACGGCCTTGACCGGCAGGATCGTGGTCTGCCAGTTGACTCCCGCCACGCCGATGCCGTTGTTCCCGACCGCGCCCATGATGCCGGCGACGTGCGTCCCGTGGCCCCCGTAGGACGTGGGCGGCGCGGCGTTGTCGTCCATCGGATCGCACGGGTTGCTCGCGCCTGGGACGACGTTGAAGCCACGGGTTCCCGCGGGACAGTTGCCGATCCCGCCCGGGTTCGTCCAGACGTTCTGGTTGAGGTCCGGGTGGTTGTAGTCGACGCCGCTGTCGAGCTCGCCGATGACGATCGAGCGGCTGCCCGTGCTGATCCTCCACGCCTGCGTGACGTGGTCGTCAGCGCCCCACGTCCCCGTGATCGGGCATGGTGTGGTGCCGCTCCCGCAGGGCGTGGCCCCGGTGACCGTCTGCCCGACGTTCAGCGACCCCCACTGGCAGTCGAAGTACGTGTCGTTCGGGATGACGGCGCCGCTGGGAGGCTGGCCGCCGCCGGTACAGGGCGCTGGGCTTGCGGCGCTCGCGGCGTTCGGCCGCGCGGCGGGATGAAGGCTCGCGCCGTTCCGGGCCGGGCCGAGAATGTAGTTGGGCTCGGCGTAGCGCACCCACCGATGCTCCTGGCGAAGTTCGCGGGCCGCTGACAGCACGGCATCGGGGGCGACCCGGAGCACGAACGAGCTCCCGAGCCGGCGCGCAAGCTCCCGCTGGGCGGGAGTCCGCGACCCGATCACGAGCAGGGGACGCAGCTGTCGAGCGTGGACAGCGCGCTCCAGCGCGCGACGCCGACCCGCCGAGACGCCCGGCCGGAAGCCGATGAGGACCGTCCCGGGCTGGTACCGGAATGCGGCCGACGTCGACCTCGCCTTCGCGCCGGCGGTCGCCGGCACGCACGACAACAGCGCCGCCGCGAGCGCCGCCGCGAGTGCGGCACGCGACAACGACGACTGAACACCACTTACCGACCTCTGGCCACCGAACATCGTCACCCCACCCGTCGCGAGATCCTTGCAGGCAGAGGTATAACACGGCTTGGGCAGGTTTACGCAATTTTTTTGAGAACTGGCGCGAGTCGGCGGGTGATCGAGCCTCGATCGACCGCGCGCGGGCGGGCCGGAGGACCGGAGGAGCCGCCGCCGGAGTGGTGCGCTCCCGGCTCAGCCGGCGGAGAGCTGCGGCGCGGGTGCGGGTGTCCCCGGCCCCCAGCCGCTCGGGATGCCGAGCGTCCCCTCAGTCAGCGCCTGCACGGACTGCTGTCCGCAGTACGTCATCGCCATCTCCAGCTCGAGGCGGAGGATCTCGAGCACGCGATGGACCCCCGCCGGCCCGCCCACGGCGAGGCCCCACTGCCACGGACGGCCGATGCCGACCGCGCGGGCGCCGAGCAGGAGCGCCTTGAGCACGTCGGTTCCGCGACGCACGCCCGAGTCGACGTACACCTCGGCTCGGCCGTCGACGGCCGCGACGACCTCGGCGAGCACTTCGATCGCACTGGGCGTCGTGTCGAGCATCCGGGCGCCGTGATTGGAGACGAACACGCCATCCGCCCCGCGCTCAACCGCAAGCGCGGCATCGTCGGCGGTGACGACGCCCTTGACGACGATCGGCAGACGCGTTCGCTCGCGCAGCCAATGCAGGTCGTCGACCGAGAACGGATAGCCCGGGACGCGCAACTCGACCGGTGCCTCGTCGTGCAGGCCGAACCGCACGCCTTCGTATGGGGGAAGGAACCAGTTGCGACGGTCCCGCTCGCGGGGGTTCTGGGCGGGGATGTCGACGGTCACGCACAGTGCGCCGTAACCCGCGGCCTCGGCTCGCTTCGCAAAGCTCTCGGTCGTGGGGCGGCCGCGGTGGTAGAGCTGGAGCCACAGCGGACCCTCGGCTGCGCTCGCAACCTCCTCGATCCGCTCCCCGGTCACCGCGGGCACGATCGCCAGCGTGGCCGCGCGCGCCGCGCCCGCGCACGTCGCGACCTCTCCGTCGGGGTGAAGGTTGCGCTGGTAGGCGGCGGGGCTGAGCACAACCGGGAGGCTGATCGCCGTGCCGAGCACGGTCGTGGCCAGCTCGGGCGCCGTCACCGGTTTCAGGAACCGCGGCCGGAGTAGGAGCTGACCGAACGCGCTGCGGTTGCGGGCGAGCGTGATCTCGTCCGCCGCGCCGGCCGCGACGTAGTCATAGACGTGCTTCGGCAGTCGGCGCCGGGCAGCCGCCTCGCAGTCGGCAAGTGTGATCAGCTCCTCCAGCATCGCCCCTTCGCGGTCCACGCGCGCACCGCATCATCCTAGACGGGCGCGGTGACGCGGCTCGGCAGTATCGTTGCAGGACCACGACTGCAGGCGGTGCGTCCGGATCAACGGACGATTGGACACAGCTTCGGGGGCGATCGACGGCAATGAGCATCAAGCGTGAGGGCGGCGGGTTCGACGACTATCTGAGCGGGATCGGCGTGCCTGGAATGCCGCCGAGGACGTATCCGTTCGATCCCGGCGTGGCGCCGGTCGTGCTCGAAAGCCACCTTGCGCAGAGCGGGCATCTGATGCTCGGGCTCAAGGTGTCGATGGCGTGCTGGATGATCGCCGACCGCGCCGCGACTCGGCGCAAGGTGACGGCCGCGCACGACGCGGGCGTGCCGGCGACGACCGGCGGAGGCCCCTACGAGGTCGCCGTCGCGCAGGGGAGGCTGCCGAGCTATCTCGAGCTCTGCGCGGATGTCGGCTTCGACGGGATCGAGTGCGGCGCCGGCTTCACCGACCCCGGCGTCGGCCCCGCCGAGATCGTTCGCCAGGCCGCCGAGTACGAGCTCGCGGTCGACTACGAGCTCGGGGGAAAGCACGCGGGCGCGTTCGCAGCCGACGATGCCAGGCAGCTGATCGAGGAGGGGCGACGATGGCTGCACGCCGGCGCCCGCCGGTTGGTGATCGAAGCCCGCGAGAGCGCGGCCGGCGTCGGGCTGTTCGACCGCGGCGGAGAGATGAACGTGGCGCTCGCGGAGCGCTTCGCCGAGGCCTTCGGCCTGGAGCGACTGATCTACGAGGCGCCCACGAAGGCGAGCCAGTTCGCGTTCCTGGACCACTTCGGTCCCGAGGTCCAGCTGTCCAACGTCCGCCTCGATGAGATCTTGCGCGTGGAGATCTACCGCCGCGGCCTGCACTCCGACGCGTTCGCCAACCCCAAGCTCCGTCCGCAGCGGACGGTCGACGCGGCCCGATGAGCGACGATCGCACGGTGGCGATCGTGCGGTACCCGAGCCTCGGAGACGCCGGCGAGCACTGCCGCGTGGTGGGCATCGACGTCATCCGCGCGACGACGACCGCAGTCACCGCGGTGAACGCCGGCCGCCGGTGCTTTCCCGTGGGATCGCTGGAGGGGGCGGTTCCGCTCGCCGCTCGGCTCGACAACCCGCTGCTCGTCGGCGAGCTCGGGGGCAACATGCCATACGGGTTCCATCTGCAGAACAGCCCCGCGGAGATGGATCGCCGAGTCGACCTCGATCGGCCTGTGATCCTGCTCTCCAGCTCGGGGACCCCGCTGCTCACGGCCGCGGCCGCGCGCGCCCGCACGTACGCTGCGTGTCTGCGCAACGCGCGCGCCCAGGCGAAGATGCTGATCGCCTCCACCCAGCATGTGGTGATCGTCGCGGGGGAGCACCGGGGAGAGTTCCGCGAGGAGGATCGCCTCTGCGCCGCCCGGATCGCCGCCCCGCTGTTGGAGGCCGGCTTCGAGCCTCGCAACGCCCTCGTCGAGGAGATCGTCAAGCGCTGGGCCGACGCTCCCGACGACGCGCTGCTGCAAAGCAACAGCATCCGCTACCTCACCGACACCGCGCAGATGCACGACGTCGAGTTCATCCTCGGCCACATCGACGACCTCGATTTCGTCTGTGAGATGCGAGCCGGGGAGCTGGTCGTGAGCGACGCCTCGTGAGCAGGACGCGCCGGCGACCGCCCGCGCCGGCGGTCGACACGTCCACGCCGATCCTCGTGTTGCGCCGGAGCGTGGGCAGCTTCCAACGGTGCGCGCTCGCCGTCATCCGCAGCGCCGGCCGGCTCGGGATCCCCGTGTTCTCGGTGCGCCACAACGACAGTGAACCGGCCACGCGGTCGCGCTACGCAGCCGGGGCGCTCGACCTCGATCCGGACGCCCCCGCCGGGGAATGGATCGAGGCGCTGATCGCGCTGCGCCCCCGGGTGGGGCGCGCGATCCTGCTGCCGATCGACGATGAGGCGGCGATCGCCGTGAGCGAGCATCAGGACCGGCTCGCCGAGCACTATCTCCTCGCCGCGGCACCGCCCGGCATCCAGCGGCGACTCGCCTCCAAGCGCGAGCTGTGGGACCTCTGTCGTGAGCTCGATGTGCCGATCCCGCGGTGCACGTTCCCGGCCGACGAGAGCGAGCTGCGCGAGCAGGCCGCCGAGCATGGGTACCCGGTCGTCGTCAAGCGCGCCGAGTCGTGGCTGCCGCCGCGCGACGAGCACGCGCCGCGGGTGTCGATCGCTCACAGCCCGGAGCAACTGCTCGACGCCTACCGCCGAATGGAGTCCGACGTCTCGCCCCAGATCCTGCTGCAGGAGTACGTGCCGGGCGGGTCGGAGGCGGTGTGGACGTTCGACGGCTACGCGGGCGCCGGTGGAGAGTGCCTGTGCGCGTTCACCGGGCGGCGGCTGCGACAGCAGGGCCCCCGCACCGGTCAGACAACGCTCGGGATCTGCTCCCGCAACGAGGCGGTCGCGGACATCGCGCAGCGGCTGCTGCGCGGCGTCGAGTACCGCGGCGTGGTCGACATCGGCTTTCACTACGACCGCCGGGACGGCAGCTACAAGCTGTTCGACGTCAACCCCCGCCTCGGCTCGAGCTTCCGGATGTTCGTGGGCGACAACGGCCTCGACGTGGTGCGGGCCCTGCACCTCGACCTGACCGGCAGGCCGGTGCCGCGGTCCACGGCCACCGAGGGTCGCAAGTGGATCGACGAGCCCTCGGATCTGTGGACGTCGCTCAAGCTCGCGCGCGAAGGGAGCCTCGGCATGCGCGCGTGGTCCCGCTCGCTCAGGGGCATCGACGAGACGGCGTGGTGGGCGGCCGACGATCCAATACCCTTCCTCGGCATGATCGCCCAGGCAGTGCCTCACGTCGCCGGGATCGTCACGGGGTGGGGGCGACGATGAGCGGCACGACCGAGCGACCGCAGACGCGGGTCGACGAGTACTTCGACTCCGAGTCGAGCTACTGGAACGAGATCTACTCAAGCCCGGACGTCCAGGGCAACGTCTACCGCCGGCGCATGGCCGCGGCGCTGCGATGGGTCCGTGAGCTCGGCCTGCCCCCGGGAGCGCGGGCGCTCGACATCGGCTGCGGCGCGGGACTGCTCACCGTCGAGCTCGCGCGGCTCGGCCTGTCGGTGACCGCCACCGATTCCAGTCCCCAGATGGTCCGGTCCGCTGCGGCCAACGCCGCACGGCTCGGGCTCGATGACCGGATCGAGGTTCGGGAGGCGGACGCCCACCGGCTGCCCTTCGAGGCGGATGAGTTTGCGCTCGTGACCCTGCTCGGTTTGCTTCCGTGGCTGCACGACGCCCCGAGCGCGGTGAGGGAGCTCGGACGGGTGCTCGCCCCCGGCGGCACGATACTCGTCACCGCCGACAACCGGCGCAGGATGAATCGCGTCGTCGAGCCCCGCGAGAACCCGCTGATTTCGCCGCTGCGCCCGGTCAAGCGAGCGCTGTCGCGCCCGCCGGCGGACGATGCGTACGGCGCCCCCGCCTTTCGTCACCGCGCCGAGGAGGTCGACCGGCTGCTCGCCGACGCCGGCATCACCGTGGTGCGCCGCACGACGATCGGCTACGGCCCGTTCACGGTGATGGGCCGCCGGATCCTGCCCGATGGCCTCGGCCGCTTCGTCGACGAGCGCCTCCAGGGGGCCGCGCTCGACCATCCGCGACTGCGACGCGTCGGCTGGCACTATCTGGCCGCCGGCGTCAAGCGGGTGCCGTGAGCAGCGTCCTGCGCCGCCGACGGCGTCGCGCGTGGCGCTGGGTCACGCTGCTGGCGCCGCTCGCGCTGCTGCTCGTCTGCGCGCCGGGGGGCGCGGCTTCCGGGACAGTCACGCGCACGGCTCGCGGGATGGCCACCCACCATGACGAGTACGTGTTCGTCGACCACGCGATGTACGTCTACGACGCCGATCACGGGGAGCGCCTCCTCGCGCGCCGGTCGCTGCCGGGAATCGCCGGGGTCCGCGGCGTCGCCGCCGACATCCGCACGCACGCCCTCTACATCAGCTACGGCGGCTACGGCGGCGGGTACGACGGCTCGCTCGCCCGGTACGACCTGCTGTCCAACCGCATCGTGTGGACCCGCAGCTACGGGACCGGCGTCGACAGCCTCGCGGTCAGCCGCAACGGCGCCCGGCTGTACCTGCCCGACGGCGAGCTCTCGACCGACGGGATCTGGCTCGTGCTGAACGCCCGCTCCGGAGCCGTCATCGCCCGCATCCGTGGCGGGAACGGCCCTCACAACACGGTCGTCG